>Ga0105358_10000370_pt1 | contig 21897 bp, 21 predicted proteins | sample GOMGulsemesocosm_5_FD_83509 | JGI IMG/M metagenome (GOLD analysis project Ga0105358, IMG submission 83509) | Methane-oxidizing microbial communities from mesocosms in the Gulf of Mexico - GOM15C Gulf of Mexico | ecosystem: Environmental > Aquatic > Marine > Cold seeps | place: Gulf of Mexico... | reverse complement strand
TTTTAATAATCCATTTATATAAAAGGTTACTAAAATGAAAAAATTATTAATAGCTTCTACTATCACTGTTTTAACATTAACGTCTGTTGTATCGACGCCTCAAGCACAAGCTGCGAACATTGCGCAAAGTATATGTGAGTATGTAGCTGCTGATGATAAGAAACGCATGCGTTCTTTCTTAAAGACGAATAAATTAAAAATTCGTCGTATCTTCGACGGTATTCAGTGTAATGGTAAAAACTTATTAGAGTTTGCTTCAACAAAAGGCTCAGTAAAGACAGGTTCTTTGATGATTTCTAAATTACCAAAGAAAGTTGTTACTGCTAACCTTGCAATGTTGCAAACTGGATCGCAACCATTGATTGATGCTGCAAACGCTCGCGTTAGCAGCTAATAAATTATTTTCAACTAGGCATACCGCTTATAATTATTCTTACCGTTAGGTAAGAGCAGTGATAAGTCGAAGATTAATTGTTAATAATTCTATGTCATTTTAAAAAGCCAGCTTCCTTAGCTGGCTTTTTTTTGTCAAAAAAACTAGTGAATCAAACTAGCGAATACCAACAAAACATCATACACTTAAGTAACTTACGATTAAGGAAACTAAAAAAATAATAAGCTATGACTAAGAAACGGAACTATGTCGCAAGTAAAAATGCTTTAGTACTCACTGGTGGTGGCGCACGTGCTGCTTACCAAGTTGGTGTGTTATCAGCAATAGCAAAATTAGTCCCTAGAAACCACGGTATTCCCTTCCCCATTCTATGTGGTACCTCTGCAGGTGCAATCAATACCACAGCGTTAGGTTGCTATGCCTCATGTTTTCATCTAGGCGTGAAAAAACTAGAATGGATATGGAAAAACTTAGACACAGCAAAAATTTATCATAACGATGCCAAAGGCGTTTTTGGCCATATTGGAAGAGGTATGTTAGCAAGCTTTCAAGCTGACTATGCTAATAAATTACCTCGTAGCTTATTGAACAATGCGCCGCTAAGAAATTTACTAAATACTTTTATGAACTTGAAACGTATTGATAACAATATATTACGTGGTTATTTATCAGCAATTTCAGTAACTGCTTCTAGTTATAGTACAGGGGATTCTATCAGCTTTTATCAAGCAGAAGATGATATTCAGCCATGGAAAAGAGCAAAACGGTGTGGTCAACCAACTCAACTAAATAGTGAGCACTTAATGGCTTCAGCATCAATCCCATTAGTTTTTCCATCAATAAAGATAAAAAATCAACACTTTGGCGATGGATCAGTACATCAGTTATCGCCACTTAGTCCTGCTATTCATTTAGGCGCTGAACGTATCTTTGTTATCGGCGTAGATCAACCTAAAGAGCCCTTACATGCGAGTGAGAATAATCCTCATCCACCAACAGCGGCAACTATAGCTGGTCACCTGCTAGACTCCATATTTGCAGATACTATGAGTAGTGATTTAGAGCGTATGGTACGTATTAATGAAACACTAAAGTTAATTCCAAAAAGCGAAAAAGACGATATAGAAGGCTTAAAACATATCGACAGTTTTATTATTAATCCAAGCCATGATTTTAATGCCATTGCACTTAATTACTATTATGATTTACCTTTATCTGTTCGACTATTGTTACGCAGTACAGGTATTAGCAACGATTCTGAATCAAGTATCATTAGTTATCTGTTATTTGAAAAAAACTTTTGCGCTGAATTAATAAAATTAGGGTTTGAAGATGCTATGGAGCAAGAAAATAAAATAAAACACTTTTTAAATTTATATCCTGCTACCAACAAAACAAAGAGTCAAATACCTTCTTGTACATAATGATCTGCCTTTTCAACTCCTCTAGGCTTTCCACGAACAATCAGTGTATCTTGGGCTTGTAATATAGTGTGTTCCTCTGGTGATTCACATTCTATATCACCACGGCGTAAAGCAATAATATTCACTTGTCTTTTGCCAAGGCATAATGACTCAATACTTCTACCACAACCAAAAGAATCATCATTAATCAAAATAGCATGTGCAAATTCAATTCTATCAATCGCTTCAGGGCTCATATCTGTGTGCTCTCCCTGAAAGAAGCCATGCAAATGGTTATAATGGTTTTTTCGCTCTTTTTGTACACGACGCATGATGCGAGAAAACGGTACTCCTGTAAGCGATAGTACTTGCGAAACTAACATTAAGCTTCCTTCTAAGCTTTCTGGAACCACTTCATTTGCACCCGCATCATGTAACATATCTAAATTGTCATCATTACGTGTACGTACTAGAATAGGTACATCAGGTGATAAAGAGCGTATTTTTTTAATAACTTCCACTGACTGTTTATCTTCACCAAACGCAATCACAACCAATTTAGCTTGTAATAGGTGCGCAGCATTGAGTAGTTCGGTTTGTCTAGATGAGCCAAATAATACATTTTCTCCGGCTTCTCGAGCCGTACGAGTGCGTAGGGGATCAATATCAATGGCAACAAAATCAATTTTGTCTTGTTTTAAAAAGCGGCTAACGGTTTGACCTATCCGGCCAAAACCACAAATGATAACGTGATTCGTCAGGTTTTTATTTTCTGGTAGTTTCTCCAAATCATTAGTTTCAACAGACTTTTCCTGACTTAAAAAGATAGACCATGGGCGAGCACGATCAATCATAAAAGGTGTAATAGCCATACTGATAACACCTGCACCAAGCAACATAGATGACACATCACTTGGCAATAACTTAACTTGATTAGCAAGTGCAATTAATACAAAACCAAATTCCCCCATTTGAGCTAACATTAATCCTGCTGCCCAAGCATCTTTTGAAGACTCCCCTGCCCGCGTCGCTAATGCTTTAATCACCATAACTTTAACTAACATAAAACTGAGCATAATAGCGAGTAGGCTAAGAGGTGATGTTAATAACAAGGCAACATCGAGCTTCATACCTACAGTTACAAAAAACAAACCTAATAAAATATCACGATAAGGTCTAATGTCAGCTTCTAGTTGATGTTTATATTCACTCTCACTTAACATCATACCAGCTAAAAATGCGCCTAATGCCATGGATAAGCCAAACCATTGCGTAATCGCTGAGGCTAATAAGGTGACTAAAAGTGTAGTTAAAACAAAAAGCTCATCTGTTCTTACTTGAGCAATAATATTAAACACTTTAGGTAGGAGCCATTTACCAATAAATAGCAATAAAGTAACAACCACAACGCCTTTAAAAATGGCAACGCTTAGTGCCCACATCATCGAAGTATCACTGTCCAGCGCGAGCATAGGAACAATAATAAGTAATGGTACAACAGCGACATCTTGAAATAATAATATAGCGACCGATATCTGGCCTGATTTACGCTTCATTGCGCCTGTTTCACTCAGTTGTCTAATCACAATAGCAGTAGAAGATAAAGCTAATATGCCACCAACAACAAAAGCTGATTCAAAGCTAAGACCAAAAAACATACTAGCGATCATAAAAATGAGTAAGGATATACCAACTTGTAAGCTACCTACCGCCAGCACTAAATGTCGCATTGCCATTAAACGTGGTAAAGAGAACTCTAAACCTAAAGTAAACAATAAAAACACAATACCCAATTCTGCAAAATGATCATAGTCAACTTGGTCATGAGCTATATTTAGACCATGCTCACCCACTAACATACCAGCAACTAGGTAAGCTAAAATAGCAGGCAACTTTAAACGACGAAATAGCCATACAATAAATACTGCACAAGATAAAATAGTTAAAATTTCAAAATGACCGCTCACATAGATTCCTTAATAATCATAGACATCATTGCCACATGGCAATTTTTTGCCGTCAAGTTACTGACGATAATACAAATAACAGATTTCAAAACAAACTGTGCTGTGATATTGACAATAAATTACCTAATAATCAAATAGTTAATAGGGGTAGCAATGATTATTTTTATAAACAAATGTTAATTTCAACTTGGAACATTTTTTGCATCAACCTGTTCAGAAAGTAATTAACTTATATGAACGTCAGTGAAATGGTTATTGATTGCATTGACAAGGCTACTATATAGAGAGGCACAAGTATGCAAACATTGAATATACTTGATAATCCAACACCATCATTCCATACGTTTAATGCATTAAAAAACAGTGCAAATGCATATAGTAAAAATCATTCTAGTTTGCTAGAGCAACTACAAACGACTCTTGAATTAGATAAATTACTTGACATTATTGCTATGGAAGCAGCTCGCTATATTAATTTTTGTGGCTTGTACTTCAAAAGTCAAACAGTAAGTAAAACCTTAAGAGGTAGCCGAAAAGCTAAACATGAGCGTCAATTTGAATTGAAACTCAATGATGAATTTATTGGCACATTAAGCTACGGCATTAATAGTCCTATAAGTATGATTAATTATAAAGATTTGCAACGCATTCATCAGATAATACTCTATCCATTAAAAAATGCTTTGCAATATCATCAAGCAATGCAGCTTGCCATGCAAGATAGCCTTACAGGTTTAGGAAATCGTCGTTATTTTGATGAACAATTAAAACGCGCTATGCATAACGCTAACCGTCATTATGCACAAGTAGGTTTGGTATTGGGAGATCTAAATAAATTTAAAGCAATCAACGATACTTATGGTCACAACACTGGTGATCAAGTGCTAAAACAATTTGCTAATATACTTCGTTCTTGTATTCGTGATTCCGATAGTGTTTTTCGTTTTGGTGGCGATGAATTTGCAATCATAGTAGAAAATGCTAGTGACAATGCTTTAGATATTATTCAAAGTCGAATTGATAACGCGTTAAGCTCTAATGCGCTACTAGCCAAATATCAAGTAGGTTGCAGTTTAGGTACTACTTTCATGAGTAGAGCTGATAATGAGCATAGTTTCTTTGAACGGGCTGATCAGGCTTTATATCGTCAAAAAATTAATATGACTAAGGGCTTAAGTATTGTTTAATGTCTGATCTTTAAGCGATGCGATTTCATGACCTAACTGACGAAGCGCTTGCTCCCGTTCAGAAGCATTAGCAGCAACTAATAATCGACAAAATCTAACGGTTTTAGCAAACTGATCATTACCTAATAATTCGAAAACTGAGCGAAAATAGTCGAGACTTAACGACAATGCATTAGCGTAATGAAGCATAGCTTGTTCAATATTTGGATAGATAACATCGTCAAAGTTATAGCTCTGCTCCTGCCACTCATCACATATCGTAACACCATCAACAATAAGCGGCCAACTATCGTAATTAACCCTGGCTTTTGCTAATTCATACATAAACCAAGCACTTCGTTGAAAGCCAGCAAAGTTTCCCTCCTCAAATTCACTTTCTTCTAACTCTGTTTTTGTCCAGTTGATGCCAATCGCTAAATCTTTACGATAATGGTGTATTAAATACTGTTTAACTTCTGCTTTTACTGTCCAAATAGAGTAACTACGTCCTTCATATTTAGCTTTTGTTACCGATTTTTTAGCAACTTGACGACACTCTTTACAGCTTGGTAACGATAATTGAGTAATGGGTTTTCTATATGAAGTTTGAGCTTCCAAAGCATTCGTGAGTGTAAAAACATATTGATTAGGCTCACCACAAAACCAACAATCATGCCTTTTATTAAACGGTGTTTCTGTAGTTATATTCAATAACGCAGCATTAGATGCTGCTTGTTGAGTTGCTAACTTTTTTTTCACTAACGCTTTTTCTTGATTTTCGAATTGTATTTTTTACCTGAAGCTTGTGAAGATAACGCTTTCTTGGTATTTTTCTTCGCTATTGCTTGGTTTTTTTCTTGGCTAGCGCGATAACGGTTTTTGCTGGCACGCTTTTCAGTAACTTGTTGGTGCTCTAATGCTTCATCGCGTTTTAATTCATAACCTGGCACAATAATACGTTGGAATTTCCGCTCAATAAGGGCTTCAATATTTTCTAAAAATTTTTCATCTTTCGGACTAACTAAAGATATTGCAGTACCTGACTTCCCTGCTCGGCCTGTACGGCCAACACGATGAATGTAATCTTCAGCTAAAAAAGGCAGGTGAAAGTTTACAACATAAGGTAAGTTGTCAATATCTAAGCCACGCGCTGCAACATCCGTTGCGACTAACACACGTACTTTACCTTCTCGAAAATCTGTTAACGCTTTATTACGAGCACCTTGAGTTTTATCGCCATGACAAAGTGCCGCTTTTATGCCATCAAGTTTCAATTCTTTGGCAAGAATATTAGCACTTTCTTTTGTACCGGCAAAAACAAGAACTTGCTGCCAATTATTAACCCCAATTAGCTCAGATAATAATTCCCGCTTTCTTGCTTCACTAACCCAGTAAACAGACTGCTTCACCTTACCAGAAGTAGAGTTTTGTTTTGCCACACCTACAACTTTTGGTGTGGTTAATATTTGATTAGCCAAAGATTTTACTTTATTAGAATACGTTGCTGAAAACATCAAGGTTTGATGATCATGCTTCATTGCTAGCATTAATTTTTCAATATCGGCTAAAAAGCCCATATCAAGCATACGATCAGCTTCATCTAACACTAGGTGTTTTACTTGTGACAGGTCGACATTACGTAAATTTAAATGCTCAATTAGTCGCCCTGGTGTTGCAACTAACACATCAAGACCCTGTTTTAATAAGTTAGTTTGAGACGACATTTTACCGCCACCATAAACCACACCAATTTTCAGCGGTAAAAACTGGCTATAGGCTTTCATATTATCGGCGACTTGTGCTGCTAGCTCACGAGTTGGTGTTAATACAAGCGCTTTAATGGTTTGCCCTTGAGCGGTATTCTTTGCTAAGGCATCTAGAATAGGCAAACTAAAAGCCGCAGTTTTTCCTGTACCCGTTTGAGCACTTGCTAATAAATCAGCACCTGAACGAATCATCGGAATAGCCTGCTGCTGAATTGGTGTTAAATTTTTATAACCACACGCTTTAACCGCTTTTAATAAGTCAGCCGATAAACCAATTGCATCAACACTCATACATCATCCAAAAACAAAATAAAAATAAAGAGGCGGATTATATACCCATACCCAAACCACCTCAAGATGTGAGTTTCAGGATGGCTGAGCAAATCATGATCAAGGAGCTTCTTTTTATTAATGGTTGTCCTTTAAAAATAGATGCAACGACGAGCATGGTTTACTCAGCCATTCCTAAAAGGCTAGTTTAGAAACGTTTTATGCCGCGTTATTGATTTCGACAAGGGAGTAACCATTCTCTTTAATCAATGCCTTGCCTAAAGACGTTTCTAATTCTAGCTGAACTCTGCATCTTGAAGTGGCTTGGGTATTAGTTGAACGATTAACAAAAAAGCCTTAACAATTATTAATTGTTAAGGCTTTTAATTTCACAAATCATTAGCAGCGTTTTTATAAAGCCCTAAATATTTGCTCCGTTGTTTCTTTAGCATCACCAAACAACATTTGAGTATTGTCTTTAAAGAACAATGGATTTTGTACACCAGCATAACCAGTGCTCATTGAGCGTTTAAAAACGATAACTTCTTTGGCATTCCATACTTCCAATACAGGCATACCTGCAATCGGGCTATTTGGATCATCATTTGCTGCAGGGTTAACTGTATCATTAGCGCCAATAACTAATACTACATCAGTCTCAGGAAAATCATCATTGATCTCATCCATACCTAAAACAATATCATAAGGTACTTTAGCTTCCGCTAATAATACATTCATGTGTCCAGGTAAGCGACCAGCTACAGGATGTATCGCAAAACGAACTTTTATACCTTTATTCATTAGCTGTTGAGTCAGTTCATAAACAGGGTATTGCGCTTGTGCAACAGCCATGCCGTAACCTGGGGCGATAACCACAGATTTTGCGTCACGTAATGTATCAGCAACTGCTTCAGCATTTATCTCTGTGTGTTCACCATAGTCTCTATCATTATCAATCACTACTTCTGTACCAAAACCACCAGCAATAACACTGATGAAAGAGCGATTCATTGCCTTACACATAATGTAAGATAAAATAGCACCTGACGAGCCCACTAAAGCACCAGTTATGATAAGTAAATCATTACTTAACATGAAACCAGCCGCAGCCGCAGCCCAACCTGAATAAGAATTTAACATCGAGACAACAACAGGCATATCAGCACCGCCAATTGAAGCAACCAAATGCCAACCAAATACTAAAGCAATAACCGTCATTAAGAATAACGCTGTATTTGAACCACCATTATTAACAAAAGTAAGAAGCATTAAAAAGCTAAGAACGCCTGCTGCTAGGTTCATTTTATGACGATGAGGTAACATTAAAGCACTAGAGCTTATGGCCCCACGTAATTTACCAAAAGCAACAATAGAGCCTGTAAAAGTCACTGCACCAATGAATATACCTAGAAAAATTTCAGCTAAATGAATTTTCATAGCGGTATGCTGAGCTGCGGTTATAACTACACTATGCCCTGCATCAAAATAACTATTAAAACCAACTAACACGGCAGCCAAACCAACAAAACTATGCAATATCGCAACAAGCTCAGGCATTTGTGTCATTTCAACTTTATTCGCTAATCTAAGCCCAATACCCGAGCCAATAACCATTGCAATAATAATAACAAAAACATTAGAAACACGTGGATCAATAATAGTAGCAAGTAAAGCGATAGCCATACCTACCATACCAAATAAATTCCCCCGCTGAGCCGTAGCTTGTTTACTTAAACCAGCCAAACTAAAAACAAAAAGTAAGGCAGCAACTATATATGCTGCACTTATAAAACCGTTAGACGCTATTTGTGTAGATTCCATACTACCCCCCTACTTACTAAACATTTTTAACATACGACTAGTGACTTTAAAGCCACCGACAATGTTGATAGTGGCCACTAATGTCGCAAATGCGGCGAGTATCTGTACGAGCATATTATCTGAGCCTATTTGCAATAAAGCCCCAACAATAATAATACCCGAAATAGCATTTGTAACGCTCATTAAAGGAGTATGTAAAGAATGACTAACATTCCAAACCACGTAATAACCAATAACACAAGCAAGAACAAAAACTGTAAAGTGGGTAAGAAAATCGGCAGGAGCAACACTAGCCACCCAGCCAAATAATGCTATCCCTACGGCCATAAAGGCATACTTTTTAACTGGCGAAGCTGGCTCTTCTTCAACAACTTCTACTGGTTCAGCTGCTTTTTTAGCTGGAGCAGGTGCAGCACTGACTTGAATAGGCGGTGGTGGGAAAGTAATTTCTCCCTCTTTAACCACAGTCATATTACGAATAACTACATCATCAAAGTCAATATCAAGCGTTCCATCTTTATTTTTACATAATAACTTAGCTAAATTTACTAGGTTATTTGAATAAAGTTGTGAAGATTGATTAGGTAAACGAGATACCAAATCAGTATAACCAATCACCTTAACATCATGCGCATTAACAACTTTTCCTGGGACTGTACAATCACAGTTACCGCCACCAGCTGCTGCTAAATCTACAATCACGCTGCCAGGTTTCATTGATTCAACCATTGCTTCAGTGATCAATTTAGGCGCTGGTTTTCCCGGAATCATCGCGGTAGTAATAATAATATCAACATCTTTGGCTTGTTCTGCAAATAACGCCATTTCAGCATCAATAAAAGCTTTACTCATTTCTTTGGCGTAACCATCACCTGAGCCTGTATCTTCTGGCTCTTCGTAGTCAAGCTCAAGAAACTCAGCTCCCATACTTTCTATCTGTTCTTTTACTTCAGGGCGAGTATCAAATGCTCTTACAATTGCACCTAAACTGCCAGCGGTACCAATTGCAGCTAAGCCTGCAACCCCTGCACCAATTACCATCACTTTAGCTGGTGGCATTTTACCTGCTGCTGTTATTTGTCCGGTAAAAAAACGACCAAACAGATTTGAGGCTTCAATAACCGCGCGATATCCCGCAATGTTAGCCATTGAGCTCAGTGCATCCATTGATTGGGAGCGAGTCATGCGTGGCACCATTTCCATGGCTAACGTTGTTATTGACTTATCTTTAAGCGCCTCCAGTAACTCAGGGCTTTGTGCTGGTGAGATAAAGCTAATAAGTGTTGCCCCATCCTTCATGGAAGCTGCTTCTTCTAGTGTTGGCGCATTTACCTTTAAAATAATGTCACTTTGCCAACAATCCTTCTTGCTAACTAATTCAGCATCACTAGCACTATATTCGTCGTCAGTAAAACTTGCTTTTATACCAGCACCTTTTTGTACTTGTACCGTAAAACCTAGCTTGATTAGTGCGCTAACAGAGCTTGGCGAGCCGGAAACACGATTTTCACCGCTTAATGACTCTTTGGGGATTCCAATGTTCATAAAACACCTTTGATTTAAACAGTTGAGAAATAATATAAATTAACCAGACTACCTAATGTTTTACCATTTATAGCGTTAATTTTAAACACAAATATTGAAATAACCTCGCTTTACATACTAAGGAACCCTGCTTTACATACTAAGTACCCCTTCTTTAATATATAAATTAAATAGTTGCTTATTATGTTAATTAAAAAACAAGGCGAATTGTGCTTTATATGGGCGAATCAACAACCCTTTACCTACTATATAATCACAGTAATAAAAAAACATAGTTCAAACAGATAATAATTCAAACATTTCTGATTATAATACTCTTTTTTAATAGCCAAAGATGGTTAATGACAATGTACAACTAGATATTTCTATTGTGTGGAGGGGCCAATACCACAATAAGAACAGAGACTCAGAACGAGTTCATTTTGAACACTTAAATAAATTTAGTGAAATTCATGAAAAGTATGTTGAACTTACTAATTTAGATGATGACTATGAGCCGAAAAAGGAAGAAAATTATCGCCCCTGGCTTACTGACCATGTTTCAAAAAGTGCCGCGCTAATCACTAAAGTTCCGCCAATAATTGTCCACATATTTACCCGTTCGCTTAATAAAATAAATGCCAACAAGCTACCATATAAGGGCTGTAAACAAGAAATAAGCCCCGCAGTTGTTGCTGACAAATGACGTAGAGATGAAGCAAACAAAGCATGCGGCATTGCCGTAAAAATAACACCAACTAATATAATAAGCAGCCAATCATTATTTGTAACTTCCATTGGCGGCACTTCAACAAATAAACATAACATCAGACAAGCTACTAACGTTTGGTACAACATAGTATGCGGCCCAGAATAGTGACTGAAATAATTTTTATGAAGAATATTTCTTAAAGCAAAAAAGAGCGCTGAAAAAACGCCGGTAGCGATACCCAAAGTAACTTGATTCCCTAAACTTATTTCAGGTATAAGTAAAAAAATCCCTAACATTACAATAAAAGCAATCGAGATATCTTTTAGTTTTGGTTTACTGCTTACTTTATTTTTACTGAGAAAGCGGGCTAACAGCGGCTCTAAAAAGACGGTAATAACGGGGTAAGTAAAAAAAGCAATAATGCCAATAGTGACACCAGCCATTTGCATACCCGCAAAATAAGTAACCCAGTGAATTCCCACTACTACACCAAGGAGCACAGCTACGCCATAATCTTTAGTGCTAGCCAATGTTATCTTTTGTTTTTGTAAACTTAATACAATAAATAAAACAATCGCAGCGACTGCAGTACGATAAACGGTAATATCGAGAGCAGGTAAACCTATGAGTTTAGAAAATAGCGCAGTGCCACCAAAAATCAATACGGCGCTATGTAAATACAGAAGGCTTTGTTGTTTGGTATTCATAGATAAATTCGACGTTAATGAAAAAGTTAAAGTTGAATATTAACAGTTAGTCAATATCATTTAAGGGCCAAGAAACGATATAATCTTCAAAATCTTCAAGGTCAACGTCATCATCTTTAACAATTTTTCCACGTATTGACATTCCAGCTTTATGCATAGCTGACTTTTTCCCTTTATGCAGTAGCGGGTGCCAAGATGGCATACCTCTACCTTCTTGCAAACGTCGATAAGTACAACTTGGTGGCATGAAAAACACATCAGCTAAATTATCTTGCGTTAATTTAACACAATCAGGCACTAACGTAGTTCGCTTGTCGTATTGGCTACATTGACATGTTTTTTCATTCAGAAGATAACAAGCAATACTTGAATAATGTACTTGTTCACCTGCTTTCAAATGATCAGTTGGCTGTAATTCAGTCTGCTCATCAGTATCTTCATCATCAATAAACTTATTTAAGCAGCACTTAGCACAACCATCACATAATGATTCCCACTCACTTCGAGACATTTCAGCTAGCGTTTTTTTTTGCCAAAAAGGCTCAATGTTAATATCTTTTTTACTCATGTTTTTTTTCAAGCTTTTCTTCAAATTTATCAATTAGTGAATAGGAGGGAATTTAATACGATCAGATAAATGGCCAACGGAGCTAACAAAATAATAAGATAAATTCCAGTGCATCAGGCTTTTGTAATTATCATAGGCTAAATAAGCTCGACCGCTTTCATCATCAGGAAACACCAATGCCGCTTTAATAGCAACATTGGGTAAATTAGTGCCATCGGTACGACGAATACCAAGCGACTGCCACTGGGCTAATGTTTTTTCAGTTTTACCCCACGCTTTTAACCAATTTTTACGACTACCAGTATTTTTTGGAATAGCTAAAGAAATATCAAAATTTGGTGGTAACTTAACCTGACGGCCCCACGTTAATTCATCATTCCAGCCTTCTTTTTGTAAATAATTTGCCATTGAAGCAAAAATATCTACTTGGTTCTGCCAGATATCTTTTTTACCATCACCATCACCATCAACCGCATAAGCTAAGAATGACGTTGGCATAAACTGGTTTTGTCCCATAGCGCCAGCCCAAGAGCCTTTCATATCGGCACTATCAATATGCCCTTGCTTTAATATAGTTAATGCTGCCCATAGCTGCTTTTTAAAAAAAGTCTCTCTACGTCCTTCATAAGCTAAAGTAGATAAAGCTGAAACAACATTATAGCCACCAGTGAATTTACCGAAATTAGTTTCTAATCCCCACAAGGCCACAATAAAGCGTGGTTGTACCCCGTATTTATTACCTATTTCAGACAATATTTCTTGGTGCTGTTTAAATAACACACGGGCTTTTTTCACTTTCCATTTGGGGATACGTTTAGGTAAATAAGTGTCTAATGTCTCAATTTTTTCTGGTTGTTTACGATCTGCAGATACAGCCCGTTTATGAAATTTAACTTTTGCAAAGCTATTATCAATTAGGCTTTGTGTAAATCCATGTGTTAATGCCTCAGTTTTTAACTCAACAACATATTGTTCAAAACCACTTTGGCTTAGTTCTTTAGCGTATAACTTGTTTGCAAAAACAAGTGAAGCACTTAATGTCATTAAGCCAAATAAAAGCGTATGTACTTTTAACATAAAACTACTCTCCTTAATCTTGGTTTTCCATTTGGGTTTTATGTTCTTTTAATAGATCTTCTGGCGGAGGTGGTAATTGCAGATAATACCCTTGATCATTTAAGCTTGCTTTCACTTTCTCTAAATTGGCAAATGCGAGCTTTTCTTTAGTAGCAAGATTCGTTAATGTAACCAAAATTGGCGTACCAAATGTTGTCATTAGCGGTTCAGGTACCGAAGAAAAGTCATCACGGGTTTTAATAAAAAGGTACATTTGCGCTTTTTTAGCACTTTTATAGATGGCACATAGCATAATAGAGACCTATGGGGTTGTTTGAAATTTAGCGAACTCAAAAATAAGCACCTAATATATCACGCACATGCGATATTATGCGATACAATGACACAATAATTTACATTAATATTTTTGAACTTAATTTAATTAGGAAACAAATGAAAGCTCCTTTATACAATGAAATTCTCGACATATGTCAAAACATCGCCAATGCATCTGCAAAAGATGACGATGATGCGAGAAATAGTGCTTGTAGCGACTTACAAAAACTGTGTGCAACCAATCAAAACTCTCCAAAAGATCATCCGCTACAATGGGAAGCCCTAGCCGATTTTACTGAGGATGGTGATCAAGCAATGGACATTTATCAAATAGCCTTAGCTATGGCTGAAAAGCTAAAGCTTGATACTTTCATTGCTTCTGTTTACTTAGCTATGGCCCAAAGACAACAAGAGTTTGAAGAAAACAATAAAGCACTAGAATACGCAAACATGGCAAACACTGCGGCACAGAACATCACTAGTGAAGAATTAAAGCAAGACATTCAAGAATTTTTATCAACCCTAACGAACGGATAGTTAATGAAACTTAGCGTCAGGTTTTTCTCATCACTTTATATATCGCTACTGTGTGCCTGTGCGAGCAGTAGTGTAACAGCAACTCAAACGGATAAACCCGAACGATGGTTTGAAATAGAAGTTATTTTATTTAAACAGCTAAGTGATAAAAAATTATTAAAAGAGCAATTTCCTGACAATATTAGTTCAACAAACTTACCTCAATACAAAAAACATATTGATATATTAACACCCTACTTACAACCCAAGTTGTCGGGCATAAAACAATTTATACCCTTGTGTGGAGAGAAGGACGCACAACAGGTTTTTCTTGAGTCATTACAAAAAGTAGACACTCCTTTTCCTGATATTATTAAAAAAATTGAGCATGTTGATAGTTTCACCATGCCAGAATTCTCAACTGAGAAACACATAACTTTACAACAAGAGCATAAGACAACAAATATAACTCGTAGTACCCCTGAGCTCGATAGCAACTCTAAACTTTCAAATGTCACGACTGAAAAGGCTGAACTAAAAGCATCGCAACATTTACTCGATAATAATAAAGGCTCAGGAGTAGAACAGAGCAAGTTTGTCTTCGATTTTCAAGAAGAGGCATTGGCAAGCCCACTTTTTTCTACGCAAAACATTTGCATTATTACTCGTAAAGATATCGAACAACTATTTACTGATGGGCAACTTACTAACTTTCAACTAGATGCTTTCGACGTTGAAGCGCTGCCAACTAAACTTAACGCCTCAGGTGCGCATATTAGTAATACCCCTTATCTAATTGCCAACGAATCATTACAGTTAGCAGGTATAAAGCAACGTTTACAGTGGAGCAAAGAGTTTAAACCTTTATTGCATTTTGGCTGGCGGCAAGTAGGTGTTACCCGAGATAAAGCTACACCTATAAAATTGTTTGCAGGAAAGCATCTCAATAGTCAATATCAGCAAGCATTGAATGACTATCAGTCTGCGCTTAACGACGCTATACTCGCAGAACAACTAACTTTTCAACACTTAAACAATGTTGAGCAACACGAAGTTGATAGCGCAACGGTTCAAATAGAGCAAAAAAAACAAAGTAATAATAATTATGCTGAAATAAAGCAGCAACAATTAACACAACTATTTAATGATTTAAAAAACATAGAGAGTGCTGATATTAATAGTTTAATTGGTGATATTGAACTACAAACATTTGATGAACTGACTACTATTAATGAAGCCAGTGTGAACGAATATAAGCAGCTAAACGTAGGTAGTCCGCCTAAAGAGCCGCTACAGCCTTGGTTTTTAGATGGCTTCTTTAAGGTACACTTAGATCACTACCTTTATATTACTGCGGATTTTAATGTACTTGGTCAAAGCCTAGTTAAAAGCACAAATAATGATTCTGACAAAGTAGATGTACGAGTTATAAACTTTAGTCAAAATAAACGAGTAATCACTGGTGAAATACACTATTTTGATCATCCTTATATTGGCATGATCGTTCAAATAAGACGCTTTGACCCGAGTAAGCCGAAAGAAGATGCCGTAACTCAAGTTGTTAATTGACGCGAAATTAACAGTTAGTGTGCTAGCCAAGTGGCAGAAACCAGTGTTTTATCTTGGCAAATAACTTTACCAACAAATTGAGTTCCGCTAACTATTTTCCCAACTCCCTTAGGTGTACCAGTCATAACAATATCCCCATCTTCAAGGTCAATAAAGTTTTCCAATTGAGTAAGGATTTCGGTCGGTTTAACCATCATTAAACCAACCCCACCAGCCTGAATTAAATTACCATCAATTGTTAATGTTAAACTCAGGCTGCTTTCTATCTCGTCTATAAGTACAAAATGACTAAAAACTGCGGCGCCATTAAACGCCTTAGCACGTTCCCAAGGTAAGCCTTTGTTTTTCAATTTTGCTTGTAGTGTTCGCTTAGTTAAATCTAACCCTATCGCAACAGCACTAAACCTTCCTTGCTGATAAAGAAAACAAAGTTCAGCTTCATAATGTAATGCTTCGTGATGGAAAGACTGTAATTGCGTTGAAATAGCGGAATTCGGTTTTAAAAAAACGACCATTTCATCAGGAACTTCATTGCCTAATTCAGCAATGTGATCAACATAATTACGTCCGATACAGATAATCTTCGATGGAGTAATCTGTTTTTCATCAACAATTACAGCTTTCATTATGCACTCTCTATATAGGGTTAAGTTAAATGTAAAACATCTTTGATAAAAGGGATGGTTATTTTTCGTTGTTCTCTTATTGATGCTTTATCAAGTATATCAAGAGAGGTAATCAAATTTCCCATTTCACGAGATGAACGATTTAGTAAAAAATTAGCCGCTTCCATACTTAAAGTTAAACCACGCTTAGAAGCGCGATATTGTAATGCAGTAACTTTTTCTTCATCATCAAGCGGCTTAACTTGCTCTGTTAACCCCCAACTTAAACGTGAAACTAAATCAGGCAAACTAAGTCCTAACTGGGTAGCACTTTGGTCCCCGCTGATCAGTAAACAGTTATTTTGTTCTAACACTCTATTGTACAAATCAAAAATAGCCTGCTGCCAAAACTTGTTGTCTGCGATAAGTTGAATATCATCTAAACAAATAACATCAATTTGCTCTAAGCCATCTAACACTTCTACTGAAAGTAAAAGTAATTCAGCACAAGATAAACAAACAGAGGTTTTATTTAATTGTGCAGCATAGGTACTAGAAGCATGCAATAAGTGAGACTTTCCTACTCCTGTTAAACCAAATAAATAAAAACTATTTGGTTGATTGGATTTAGTGTCTTGGCTTTGTTCAATAAATAACTTTAATTGGCTTACTACCGATTGATTAGATTCATTCAAGTAACTACCAAATGTTTCGTCATCAGGTAATTGAATCGACAATGTTAATTGTGACCTGTTTTTCATCAATTGCCCCAATTAAAAATTGGCACGGCTATTTCGCCGGCTTCATTATCCAATGTTGTCTCGTTAAACCTAGCAAGTGGATCTATAAATTGTTTAAGCTGCTTATTAAGTTTTAATGAAGCTACTAACGCATTCGCCGAGCCAAGTAACTTTAAATTAAAACGCCTTGAAGCGCCTTGTGCCTTCAGCAAAGTAACTGACTTAACTGCAGACAAATCAGTTAAAAAATTAAACACATCAACATATGTTGCTAACGAATCTATATTGGCCACTTCAATAATAAAGTCATTATCACTCGTTGTTGATAAAGCATAATGTTGATAAATTAATTCCGTAATATCGGCTAATCCTTGCTGTAACAATTTTTGGATTTCTTTACCTTGATATTGTTGACTAAACCTCTGCTGTATTCCGTCGAGGTTCCAACCTAGTAAACTCCAATCAAGTATATAACTTTTTTCTTTCAATGTAGCTTGAGTACATAACAAACCACAATTATCCAGTTTAACATCAATACTGTCTTCCTGTTTGAAAGCTAGCAGGCTTGAGTTTGATATCCTCATAACCACAATGGCTTCAGCAACATACCTATTCGACGCTTTTCTAACTGGTTGTTCAAAACGTCCCCAAATGTCACTTAGCTTGATTTGACTAGTATCAGTTAAGTCCATCAACGGCATCATAATTGGTAGACCCCGTTGAGCAGAGAAGTCATTTACCTTAGCAGGAAGTTTAGAATCGGTTGAGTTAGATACAATAGTGCGAATTAAGCCATCTTCATTTACTAACCACAATAAAACTTGTGGACGTAAACGCCCCCATATAGCAAGGTTGGCTTGCTGAAATAATTGATTTATTTTATCCTCATTAAAGCTAGCTAATAAGAATAACTGTTTAGTTTGTGTTTTATTTTCTGCTGTTGGCTTTATCGTGTGGATAGTTTTTAGCTGATAGCGATATTGATTTAAATAAAGTCGGTAATCAATCAATGATTGTTTGATGATTTTATTATCTAATACATTTTTGTTGCCACCTACTTTTACCATTACGGCTGCCAACGCTTCTTTTAAAGCAATGACTCTATCCGTGTTATTTCGGGAAGTTATCGTTACACTTGCTTCATACAAGTCCTTAACTTCTACCGCTTCTATGACTGTATAGGGTAAAAAACTAGCAATAACAAGAAGTAAAAAAATTGATGTTTTGAACATAGTGAATTATTAAGGTAAAACTTTATCGATAATCTTACCACAATCACGCCATTTTATACTGTCAAATAAAAAATTTTATCGATTTGATATAAAGATTTTGAGTATGTGCTCAGGCACTGGTAGAATACGCATCTTTTAAATCTAACTAAGCTTAAAATATGAGCTTATTTAGGTCTTATTTTATCGGTAATTTTTTGAGGTTTCCCGTGAGCGAACAAAAACAGTCTTTGAGCTATAAAGATGCTGGTGTTGATATTGATGCTGGTAATGCCCTTGTTGAAAACATTAAAGGTGCAGTAAAGCGCACAACTCGCCCTGAAGTTATGGGCGGTTTAGGTGGTTTTGGTAGTGTTTGTCAATTACCAACAGGCTATAAAGAGCCAGTTTTAGTTGCGGGTACTGACGGCGTGGGAACGAAATTACGCTTAGCTATCGATTTAGGTAAGCACGACACAGTAGGTATCGATTTAGTCGCTATGTGTGTTAACGATCTTATCGTGCAAGGTGCTGAGCCACTTTTCTTTTTAGATTACTATGCCACAGCAAAACTTGATGTTGCTGTAGCTTCATCAGTTGTTGAAGGTATTGCTGAAGGTTGTATTCAATCAGGTTGTGCGCTTGTTGGTGGTGAAACTGCTGAAATGCCAGGTATGTACCACAAAGGCGACTACGATATTGCTGGTTTTTGTGTGGGTGTAGCAGAAAAGTCTCGCTTAATTGATGGTACTCATGTTGCTGCCGGCGATCAGTTAATTGCGTTAGGGGCTTCAGGCCCTCACTCAAATGGCTTCTCTTTAATTCGTAAAGTATTAGAAGTGAATAACACTGATACCAATGAATTGCTTGATGGTAAAAAAATTGCAGACCATTTACTTGAACCAACAAAAATTTATGTAAAATCTGTACTTGAGTTATTAAAAAATGTTGATGTTCATGCACTGTCCCATATCACTGGTGGTGGTTTCTGGGAAAATATCCCACGTGTATTACCTGAAACAGCACAAGCAGTAATTAAAGGTGAAAGTTGGCAATGGCCCAGTATCTTTAATTGGTTACAAGAGAAAGGTAACATCACTGAACATGAAATGTACCGTACATTTAATTGTGGTGTAGGTATGGTTATAGTCGTTCCCGCAGATAAAGTAGAACAAAGTATTGAGATACTTACTGCTCACGGTGAAAAAGCTTGGCATATTGGCGCTATCAATGATAAAGCCGATGGCGAAGAGCAAGTTATTTTTTCGTAAAAATTAGTAAAATTTCAGTAAAGGGGCTTGTATAGCCCCTTTTTTCTAGAAGGAACAAAAAATGTCTAGCCGAATCGTTGTATTAATCTCAGGCAGTGGCACTAATTTACAAGCTATTATTGATGCTAGCAAAGTAGCTGATTTCCCAGGATCTATCGTTGGTGTTGTCTCTAATAACAGTGATGCTTACGGTTTAACCCGCGCTGAAAATGAAAATATTGCCACCGTAGCTTTATCCCACAAAGACTTTGATAGTCGTGAAAGTTATGACCAAGCGTTAATTACTAAAATCGACCAGTTATCACCTGATGTTATCGTCCTAGCAGGCTTTATGCGTATATTGTCTCCGGCTTTTGTACAGTATTACCAAGGTAAGCTACTCAATATCCATCCATCATTACTTCCAAAATATCAAGGTCTTAATACACATCAACGTGCAATTGATGCTGGCGATAAAGAACATGGCGTAAGCGTGCACTTTGTTACCGAAGAGCTTGATGGTGGTCCGGTAATTTTACAAGCAAAAGTACCCGTATTTGAAGGTGACTCAAGCGATGACTTGGCTGCACGAGTACATGAACAAGAACACAGAATTTACCCTCTAGTGATAAAATGGCTATGTGAAAAACGCCTTAGCATGGCAACAGAAAGTCAAAATGAATATGCCATTTTAGACGGTTGTACATTACCTGCTTGCGGTTATGCGAACGACGAATAAACTGTTAGTATAAAGGTAAGTCACTTTCTTACCTTTATACTGGATTATTTGTGTTAACTAAATTTCCCTTGCCCTTATTACTTATATTTTTATCACTCACTTGCTTTCCTAGTCACGCTGTAATCAATCAACAAATTGAAAGCCAACAAACACTCTCTGAATTTTCTGCACAATATACCGTATTACATAAATCAGATCCTGTTGGCAGCGCCACGAGACAATTAACTTACCAAGCCGATGGCAGCATAAATTATCATTATAAAACGAATGTTGAATGGCTAATTTTTTCTCAAACCCGCAGTGAAACCTCAATACTCACGATAGATAAAAACAAAGTAACACCACAGCATTATATTTATACGAGAGAAGGCACTGGCAGAGATAAGCGTTATGAATGGCGATATAATTCAACAACAGGAAAAGCACAAGATATTGAACGAAAAAGAGATCACCAAGTTGATTTCTCGAATAATCTGCAAGACAAACTTAGTTACCATCTGCAGCATCGTTTAAATTTAATGATTGATGCTAATAAAACACGTTATATCTATCCCGTGATCAACACCTCAGGCTCAATTAAAGACTATGTTTATGAGTATGATGGTGAAGAGGAATTAATTTTACCTTATGGTTTAATTAAAACAATTCGCTTTAAACGAGAAGTGAAAGAAAAGGAACGAGTCACTTATGCCTGGTTCGCCCCTGAACTTGATTATTTATTAGTAAAACTTTATCAAATAAAAGCGGGAACAGAACAATTTGAAGCTCAATTATCGAGTCTAAAAGTCGAAGAATAATCCGTTTAAAATATATAAAGGCCCTTGAAACTATAAAGTTTAAGCTAAAATGAGAAGGTAAGATCATAATAGTTTTATGATCTTACTGTACCGAAACTAACTTTCTATACCACAAGCGATTGACTCTCCTAAACAAAATAAATGCCAATGACCAGCATCCATTTTGTGCCATGTTTCATCGTCGGTTAATGGTTTAGTGGCGATAACTGTCACTATATCTTTATCTGTTGTTTCTTTATGAAAGTCTACTGCCACTTCGGCATCAATCAGACTAGCTTTACCAAAAGGAGCACGTCTAGTGAGCCAGTGTAAATTATTTGAGCAATAAGCAAATAAATACTCACCATCGGTAATAATAAAATTGGCAACGCCAAGCTCGTCAATTTTCCATGTCAGTGTAGCAATAAACTTAAATAGAACTTCAGCCGGTGGTTGCTGTGCGCCGAATTTATAATGCAGTTGATCTAAAATCCAACAAAAAGCATGTTCGCTATCTGTGGTTCCTATCGGTAAATGTAATTTAATTGGTAGATTTTCGGCAAAGGCTTTTAATTGTCCATTATGGGCATAAGTCCAATTCTTACCCCACATTTGTCGAATAAAGGGGTGAGTATTCTCTAAACAAACGCCCCCTGAATTAGCTTGGCGAATATGACAAACAACTGCTTCACTTTTCATTGGATATTTTGTAACTAACTCAGCAATAGGCGAATGAGCACTCGGTTTGGGATCTTTAAAGCTTCGACAACCCTTACCTTCATAAAAGGTTACACCCCAACCATC
>Ga0105358_10000369_pt1 | contig 21897 bp, 15 predicted proteins | sample GOMGulsemesocosm_5_FD_83509 | JGI IMG/M metagenome (GOLD analysis project Ga0105358, IMG submission 83509) | Methane-oxidizing microbial communities from mesocosms in the Gulf of Mexico - GOM15C Gulf of Mexico | ecosystem: Environmental > Aquatic > Marine > Cold seeps | place: Gulf of Mexico... | reverse complement strand
TTTGGGCGACACCTTGAACTTGGACTACATCGTCGAACACCCGATAAAGGGCAAGATCACCCTTCGTACTCGTAGCCCTATCCCTCGTGATCAGTTGTTGGAAGTTCTTGAGTCCTTATTGCACGCCAACGGTGTGTTGATGGTACGAGATCAGAATGACCGTTATTTCGTGTCAGCTTCTAAAGCACTGAAAACTATGGTTCCACAATTTGAGAGCTCAAACTCAAAAGGTGCAGGCTACTCGACCACTATTATTCCGCTGCAGAATATTGGCGCGGCGGAAATGCAAAAAATATTGAAGCCAGTAGCCGGCCCGTCGGCGTTTGTACGGGTAGACGATAGCCGTAATATTTTAATTATGGCGGGCACCCGAGTACAAATGGCAGGCTGGATGCAAATCGTTGACAGTTTTGACATTGACACGCTTAAAGGTATGTCGGTTGGCGTTTTTCCTATCGAGTATGCCGAGCCTAAAGAAGTGGAATCTGCAATTGGCTATATATTAAACGGTACGGGGCAAGATAAAAAAGGCGCCTCGAAATTAATAAAAATTATTCCGCTAGAGCGTCTTGGCAGCTTATTGGTCGTGACACCTAAAGCGCACTTGCTGGACAAGGTTGCCAGCTGGATTAGACGTTTGGATAAGCTGCCAGACTCGGGTGCAGAAAGGCAATTGTATGTTTACCCTGTGCAAAATGGCACGGCGAGCCACATTTCAGAGCTGTTGGGGCAGTTGTTTGGCGGCGGTTCTGGTCAATCTACCTCCAGCCGTTCCGGGGTGGCACCAGGGCTTCAGAAGCAATCGGTCAGCGCGTCTGGTAAATCTACAACAAAGTCATCTGCCAATAAACAAGGCAGCAGTAGCGTTGCCATAGAGGGTGGCGTAAAGGTGGTGGCAGATGAAGACAATAATGCTTTATTGATCTACGCCACCAGTAAAGAATACCGCAAGATCGAACAAGCACTGACCAAGCTCGATGTATCACCAGCGCAGATTATGGTCGAGGCGAGTATTATCGAGGTCACCCTGAATGATTCGCTTGAGTATGGGCTAGAATGGGCATTCAAAGGCGGTCTTGGGGGTGGAGATACTGGAGCTGGTGCGTTAGGTAATTCAGCAACCCCTCTCGCAAAGGTTGCCCAAGGTTTTTCTTATACTTTAGCGAATTCAGCTGGAACCATCCAAGCAGTATTAAACGCCCTTGCTTCCGATTCGTTATTAAACGTAATTTCAACGCCTTCAATAATGGTTTTGGACAATAAAACAGCGAGTATTAAGGTGGGAGCTGACACCCCAGTTCAATCTGGCACTACAACTACTTCCAACGGAGTTGTTAGTAACAACATTACGTTTAAGGAAACGGGGGTGAGCTTAGAGGTTACTCCTTCAGTTAACGCTGGAGGCATGGTGACAATGCAAGTAAGCCAAAAAGTCATTGATGTGGGTGCTGTTGATGTAGTTTCGGGTCAGCGTAGCTTTCAAAATCGGGAATTCAACACAGAGATCGCAATTCGCTCGGGTGAATCTGTAGTGTTGGGTGGTTTGATAAGAGAAAATCAAACGGAGGGATCATCTGGAATTCCAGGCTTACATAGTTTGCCTGTAGTTGGAGCCTTGTTTGGTAAAAAGACTACCAAGAAAATTAAAACAGAATTGCTAGTCATTTTAACGCCTCGTGTACTCTTCAATGAACAAGACATGCGGGACATTAGTCGCGAGATGCGCAACCGCATTAGCGAGCTCGAGTTATTAGAATAAAACAAATTTATTTACATATTGATCAATACAGAACGTAAAAGGTAATCGCGTGAGAATTAAAAGTACTCTTATTTTAGCCGCTATTTCAATTAACCTAGGGGCTTGCGCCAATATGTTTATTGATAATCGCAGCCCTGAAGAGATCGTGGCGGAGCGATCCCAAGAACGCCTTGATGCCTTGATGGAGAAGGATATGAAAGGCTTAGCAACAGCGTTGGAATATACAACGCCATCGTTTCGGCAGCACACCCAGCTAGGAGAGTATAATGCTCGAGTAGCCGGTCGGGGCTATTGGAATGAGATAAAAGTCAACAAGGTAGATTGTGAAGAAAATGTATGTGACGTAATTGTTGACATGACTTACACACTTCCACAGTTAGGCTTCCCAACTACCCGCCCTATAGATGAAAAGTGGATAAAGATTGATGGCGTCTGGTGGATTTACCACAAATAATTAATTGGGTGTAAACGGAGTAAGAAATGTTGAAGACAAAGTTAGGCGCGGTAGTTTTAGGCGCGCTTATGTCATGCAGTGCGCTAGCCCAGACGACACTATTAAGTGGTTATGGTATAGATATTAATGATAACGATGTTAGGTTGTTCATCGAGCAAGCGATACCAGAAGATCAGCACGCGGCTATATTATCTGATGAGGACACGTTAAAAGAAATTGCCAAAAGTATATTGGTGACACGTGCAATGGCAAAATTTTCTACAGAGGTAAAAGAGATAGATAGTGCACGGACGGAATGGGTTGGACGCTATCAAACAGATAATCAATTGAAAGATAGTTTACTGGCATTTGAAACAATGGAAGCGCTTGCAGATGTTAACTGGGGGAAGTTAGCTGAGGATGTGTACAATAAAGATAAAGCGTCCTTTACTACACCCGCTAAAAATAGCGCATCTCATATTTTGATTATGAATAAAACTCGATCTGATGAAGAAGCACTAGTTTTGGCTCATAAAGCTCGTGAGCGCGCATTAGCCGGTGAAGACTTTGCCACCTTGGCATTAGAACTATCCGAAGATCCAAGCGCTAAACTAAACGGCGGTAGTCTAGGTTTATTTGGTCCCGGTAAAATGGTTCAAGCTTTTGAGGAAGCCGTTAACTTAATGTCAAAAAAGGGCGAGCTTAGTGAGCCGATTAAGACTCAGTTCGGTTACCATGTCATTCAGTTTGACAAACGAATAGAGGGACGTTTGCAATCACTGGACGAAGTGAAACCTTTGATTTTATCCGAGCTTAAACAACGTTTAGCTAGTAAGTTTAAGGCTGACAGAATTAAAGCATTAGGTGACGACGAAAACCTTACCATGAATAATGCTGGTTTTAGTAAGTTTAAGAACCAAGAAAAATAAATAACTAAGCCACAGCGGATGTGGCGCTATCTGATTAAATTTGTGAGTTTACCTATGTCATCTGAGCTTACCACGAACTCTGAGTTCGCCCTTAAGGTAAGTGATTTATCCAAATGCTATACCTTATTTGATAAACCTCATCAACGGCTGATGAGTTTTTTTTATAAGGGTAAACAAAAAGGCCAGCGCGATTTTTGGGCTGTTAATGACATCAGCTTTACCTTAAAGGTCGGGGAGACCCTCGGTGTTGTTGGTCGAAATGGCGCAGGTAAATCTACCTTGTTACAGTTGATTTGTGGCACGTTGCACCCTACGAAAGGAAGTGTAACTTCTAATGGAAAAATAGCAGCTCTTCTTGAACTTGGTGCTGGATTTAATCCGGAGTTTTCAGGCAGGGAAAACATATATTTAAATGCCGCCATATATGGCTTAAGCCAATATCAAATAGAACAAAGGATCGACAAGATCATTGAGTTTGCTGCAATTGGTGATTTCATTGACCAGCCGGTTCAGCATTATTCATCCGGAATGTTTGTACGTTTGGCCTTTGCGGTTATCGCTCATGTCGATGCTGATGTACTTATTGTGGACGAGGCTTTAGCCGTTGGCGACGCTTTATTCTCACAAAAGTGCATGCGGTTCCTAGAGGATTTTAAAAAGAAGGGCTCTATACTTTTTGTTAGCCATGACTCTGGTTCTGTGACGCGTTTATGCGATCGAGCAATTTGGCTTGATGGCGGTGAGATGAAAATGATAGGTGGGGCCAAGGAAGTAACAGAGTCGTATTTAGAGCACATATATGCGCAAAAACAAAATATAGACAAAGTTGTTGCAACCCAGGCGGCTTGTTCTCCGTCATATGACAATGTGTCTATCACTGCTTGGCACGATATGAGACGAGATCTGTTGGGTGGTTCAGACAAGATAAATGAAATAAAGCTATTTGAATTTGAAACTGAAGGTAACAGTTTCGGAACTGGTTTAGCGGAAATTACCAACGTTTGTATCCGTGATACTTCTGGTCGACCTTTATCCTATGCTGTTGGCGGTGAACCTGTGGTGTTTGAAGTAGGTTTTCACACATCCGAGAATTTTGAACAAGTGATAGTTGGCTTTTTAGTGAAAAATAGACAAGGGCAAACTTTGTTCGGTGAAAATAACTTCCTAGTGCATGAAAACAACCCAGTCTCAGTAAAACCCAATGTTGAATATGTCGCAAGATTTGGCATCACATTGCCCTACCTTAATGCTGATGAATACGTAACGTCTGTTGGTATCGCCAGCGGGACCCAATCTGAGCATGTTCAACATTGTTGGAGGCATGATGCATTATTATTTTCGGTGAATAGTAGTCATATTGTTCATGGGTTAATAGGGGCGCACCTAAGTCACTGCGATATTATTGAAGTTGGTAAAGAGCCATGAGTATTGTGAGTTACTTAAGTAATAACCCATTAATATCCCCCTTGATTACAGCCTGGAAATCTCGTGAGCTGATATTGAGTATGGCAAAGCGAGAAGTGTTAGGCCGTTATCGCGGTTCGTGGTTCGGATTATTTTGGAGTTTGATTACACCGATCTTGCTTTTGCTTGTATACATGTTCGTTTTTGGCGTGATTTTTAAGGCTCGTTGGCCACAAGCGGAAGGAATTGATGAAGGGTTTGCATCGCTATTGTTTTGCGGAATCATTGTTTATTCGATATTTTCAGAGTTGTTAACTCGATCCCCTAGATTGATTGTAGACAATGCGAATTATGTTAAAAAAGTAGTTTTTCCTGTAGAAATTTTGGGGTGGATCGCACTTCTAAATTCCTTGTTCCACTTCTTTTTGTCGTTAATAGTCCTGATTACTTTCGTTGCGATATTTGGAGCCGGTATAAGCTGGCATCTGATTTTGGTGCCTGGCTTAACACTGATATTTATTGTGCATTTAATTGGCATGACTTGGCTTGTTAGCGCACTAGGGGTATACATTCGAGATATAAGTTACGTCGCCGGCTTTCTTTCAACAGCACTAATATTCCTAAGCCCAGTTTTTTTCCCAAAGGCGGCTGTGCCAGAAAATTTCGCTTTAGCAATGGATTACAACCCTCTTACTTTCTATATTGAGAGTTTTCGCCAAGTAATTGTTCTTTCACAGGTGCCTGACTTAAAGCCAGTGCTGATTGCTGGGGCTATTTCGTTGTTTTCATTTGTCACTGGATATTGGTTTTTTCAGAAAACAAGAAAAGGCTTTGCTGATGTCGTATAACCTGGGGTTAATAGCGTCTTTTATAATAAATAAATGTTGGGGCTATGATGAATCTGTCTGCTGATATCCTTAGTGTTTATGAGCAAGGTACTTCGATACCAAGTTACTTAGATACGCCGCATAGTTTGGTGTATGAATACTGTTCAGGCCGTAGCCCTAATGGACTCTCGGCTTGGGAAGATGGTGGCAAAACATATGTCAACGAAAGTTGTCGGCCACTGGATGGAGGCTTTCGCCAGCAAGCGCTGAATCGTGCCTTTTCAAAACTATTAATGCGCCACAAGTTTAGCTCTGTATTGGTGTTTGGCGTCGAGGGCTCGACCTTAGATATTTTCCGTGTAGCAAAATTGATGGGCGTAAGCGTTATTTTGGTTATAAATCCAAAAGATCCACCGCCGATGCAATTATTCGATTCTTCATTCGTATGGGGAAAAGATGCACTAACGTGCTGCAGTTCAGTATTTATATTAGATGGTGAGGATCTGCACCGCGATGCGTGGATATCAAATCTAGAGCCTATGTCTAAACAGGTAGCACTGTCCAAATACGAACAACTAGATATCTTGAAATACAAGCCAAAAGGGGAAAGTGTTAGCTCGTTTAATTACTCCTACTACGAGTTTGGCTTACGCGATCACCCTCTGTTGATGTCAATGCAGGAGCCTGATACTCGTCACTTTGAGGGCTGTAATAATGTTCTCGATCTAGGTTGTGGAGCGGGAATATTTTTGCAGTTACTAAAAGAGAAGGGTATTCCGGCTACTGGGGTTGAAAGAAACTTAGACATAGCATCTTATGGTCGTGGTATGGGCTTAGATATTACTACTGCAGACGCACTGGGGTTCCTTAAGGGTAAGCGAGATGCATTCGATGGTATTTATTGCTCTCATTTCGTAGAGCATTTACCTTTTGAATTGGTTCAGAATCTCATACAGCTACTCGCGTCCAGTTTAAACGTTGGTGGGACGTTGGTATTGACATTTCCTGATCCGGAATCAATTCGCTCACAATTGCTTGGCTTTTGGCGGGATCCAGAACATGTCAGGTTTTATCACCCCGAGTTAATATCAACACTGGCACAGTCCTATGGATTAGACTGTACTTGGACTAGTTACGACGAACAGCCTCATAAGGTAATCTCCTTTCCAGAAAAGCCAGCTGAAGCCCCGTCAATCCCCGTCTTTCCAAGCTTTAACCCAGCCGTAGCTAAAAAAAGTTGGTTGCAGAGGTTATTAAGCACTTTAGGGGTCGCAACTACACAGGATGTAATGGAGCAAAGGAAAATTTCAGAGCATTGGGAGAAAGCATTCAAAGAACAAAACTTGCACTCTCAAGCGGTAGTGGAAACGATGCAGGAAAATATCACAACCTTATGGGAGGTGAATGAAACGTGGGCATGGAATGATAATGCCACCCTTAAATTCACTAAGACCTAAAGGCATATGGCTAAACCTAACATTGTGCCTGTGATTACTGATAACGTTGATGTCATCGTCCCCGTTTATGGTGGGTATGAGCAAACAAAAGAATGTATAGAATCAGTAAAATCAAACATTGATAAATCCATACATAAAATCATCATCATAAATGATTGCTCGCCAGATGAAAGAATATCTAAGTATTGCCGTGATCAAATAGCACTACCCTATGTCGAACTTATAGAAAATGAAGAGAACTTAGGATTCGTCGCTAGCGTTAACAAAGGTATGAAATCTAGCGAGTATGACGTTATTCTCTTAAATAGTGACACGGCTGTTCCGAGGAATTGGGCTACGAAGATGTCTGTATGTGCATATACGGATAAGACTATCGCGACGGTTACTCCGTTTTCAAATAATGCGACGATATGCAGCGTTGATGAAATAGCTTACGAAAAGCTGAGTACTGTCCTAAGCCTCGATGAAATAGACAATTGTTTTGCTGTTGCGAACACCGGCGCTGTAATAGATATTCCAACCGCTGTTGGCTTCTGCATGTATATCAAGAGAAGCGCCATAGTTGATATAGGTTTATTTGACGAAGAAAAATTCGGTAAAGGCTACGGCGAAGAAAATGATTTCTCATTACGAGCTTCATCCAATGGCTGGAAAAACGTGCTCTGCTGCGATACGTTTGTTTATCACGTAGGGGGGGTTAGCTTTTCCAGTGAATCAGATGAGAGGAAAATAAAAGCAGAAGGTGTTATGTCAGCTCAGCACCCAGAATACTCAGATTACGTGCAAGACCATATAATGAGAGATCCGGCTGCGCTATTTAGGTCTCAAGCGCTTAGCGTTGTAGCTAAAACTGTTTTAGAAAAAGCTTTATTAGAAAGCCCTGTGATTATTCACATTATTGGGAATGGAGGCGGAGGCAGTTATCGATATGTACATAACTTGTCTACCTCGATGGACGGCCGTCACTTTGCGATTCTCTTTAGTGGTCGTGACGTATATTTAGAAGATATAGCATCATCATTGTTCTATTTGGTCTCTAGTGGCGAGACTCTAGTTAGTTTAGCTGACTATCTCAGTGATGACTTGCTGATAGATTGCTTTCATTTACACTGCTTGGAAGATCAGGCTTTAAATTTCTACGAGCTTACTCAAAAAAAATCAACGACAACTGCCGTTACTCTTCATGATGTCAGCTTTATATCCCCCAACGTTTTTTCAAGTGATAACTGGGATACTGACGTATTTGATCAGCTAGAGATAGATGGTGATTGGAAACTTAGAATAAAGAATATCTGTATATCCTCAGATGTAGTGATTGTCCCAAGTCAGTATTTGAAGTCATTAGTGTTGACAGAATATGAAGGGAGTGTAGTGCCTCTTATTATTTCAGTCGATAAGGTTGAAAATCAAATCTCAATTACACTCGATGAAAAAAAGCAGATCCTTAAGTTAAAACTGGAAGCTTTTGAGGATGATTACCCTGTAGTCGCAGTGGTTGGTGCTGTTGGAAAACATAAAGGTTATGACTTCTTTAAAAAGTTAACAGAGCAGAGTCGAGGTAAAATAAACTGGTTGGTAATAGGTTATACAGAAGATGATTCGAGCTCAGCTGCATATTCAGAGTCTCATTATATCGTTCACGGGGCCTACCACCCAGGGCAGCTTAAAGCTCTAATAGAGGCATACAAAGTTGATTTGGTTTACTTCCCGCCAGGAATACCTGAGTCATATTGTTATGCCCTATCGGATGTATTACCGTTCGTAAACAAAATAGCAGTGCATAACCGTGGGGCCCTGGGAGAAAGAGTTGCTCACCATAGAGCTGTAGAATACGTGCTCCCAAACTTAGCAAGCCCAGACGAAACGTTTTCATTGCTGAAGGGCTTGTTAAAAAACGATATTTTACCCGAACTGCAAGAAGGTATTTCTGTATCGGAAGACCGTAATCTGAAAACCTATGAGACTATTTTGTCATCAAGGTGCATCCAGGGAAAAGTCATGAACTCGAGTGTGTTTCAAAAAATTCAAGATTCAATGAGGCATTATGATGTTGATCAATCACTATATAGGGAAGAGCTGAAGCGGCTCTCTGACGAAAGGGTGTTTTTAAATACGAACCTGGCGTCCTCGCAGATAGAGATAGACAAGTTATCAAGTTTGGCGCGCGCGAGAGAAGACTGGGCAAAAAGTGTTGAGACTGAAAAGAAACAGCTAAAAGAATGGTCAGATAAGCAAAGCGCTGATATTGATACGCTGCAGGGCACTGTTAAGGAGCTACTGGCAAAAATCGATGAGGTGAGGAGCGAATTCGAAGAAGAAAGCCTTCATTTTACTGAATGTTCTGAGGAACTTTTTTTGTATAAAAGATCCTTGAAAAAAAATGCAAAAAATATAAGCATTTTAATTGGTCAAAGAATAAAGGGAATACTGTGCTTGAAAAAATAGGTAGTGTTGACGTTTTTATTGTTGCGTACAACCCGGATGAAAGTCAGTTTATAGAAGTTATAGAGGGATTGATTGCGCAAGATAATCATGCTTTCGAAAGCGTGAACTTACATATTTACGATAATTCGGTAAATGAGCTGAAGTCAGTATTTCTTGAAACTATTTCAAGCCAGTTTGGAAGTCAGTTTTCTAGTACAAAATTAACTATGTCTGAAAAAAACTTAGGTTTCGGCCGTGGTAACAATAGGCTTCTGTCTAAAAGCGATGCTCAATGGGTTTTCCTCTTGAATCAGGACGCTATTCCCGAGCCGGCAATGTTCGAAGCTTTATCTAATCAGATTCTAAAAGATTCAGAAAAGACTGTAGCATGGGAGTGCCGGCAGATACCTTTTGAACACCCAAAAGAATATAACCCTGTAACGTTAGAAACAGAATGGAATTCTGGTGCGGCTGTGCTCTATCGTCGTTCCGCGTTAGAACAAGTAGAAGGATTTGATGAAAACTTTTTCATGTACTCGGAAGATGTAGATTTATCATGGCGGCTGAGGGCCATGGGAGGAGTGTTAAAGTACGTGCCAAAATCGGCAGTCTTCCATGATACTTACTCTGAAGTTGGCGTGGAAAAGCCGTTGCAAGCGATAGAGGGAACCCTTAATAACTTAAAGATGAGGGCTAAGTATGGGAGCTGGCAAGATATTAAAGCAGGTGTATTTGGGGCATTAAACGAGGCTCGTCGCCCCTCCAGTTATCCCGGCAGGGGGAAGCAGTTTGCATTATTACCATTGCGCTTATTAAAACACTTCTCTAAAAGCCGCCAGTCTGGCGAAAAATATCGCAATAAATTTAAACCTACATTTAGTCATTGGGATTACTCTGTCCATAGGGATGGAGCGTATTTTGATTTTAAACGGCATAAAGAATGGGGTGATGTCCCGCTAGTCTCTATAATTGTAAGGACTCACAAAAGACCAGATTTCTTACGTGAAACGCTGCATAGCTTAATTAATCAAACTTATTCAAATATAGAAGTTATTGTCGTTGAGGATGGAGCCCCTACAGCGGAATCAATGATAAAAGAAGAGTTTTCCCAGTATCCATTTGTTCATTACCAAGCGACCAATGATAAGGTCGGCCGGTCGGCTGCAGGTAACCTGGGATTAGAGTTAGCGCAGGGTGAGTGGCTTGGATTTCTTGATGATGACGACCAGTTCTTTTCGGATCACGTGGAGGTTCTGATTCAAACGGCTCTAGCTGATAATGTAAAAGGCGTCTATGGCTTGTCATGGGAAGTTGTCACAGATGTTATATCTCAGAGCCCTATTCAATATACCGAAATCTCTCATTCAACAGCGTTTAGACAAGAATTTTGCCGGCCGTTGATGTGGCGAGAAAACTACCTCCCAATTCAAACAGTTTTGTTTCATCGAGATATATATGAGGCCCATGGAGGTTTCGAAACAGATATGGACCAATTGGAAGATTGGAATTTGTGGACTCGCTACACATTGGAGGACGATTTTTTAATGGTTCCAAAGACCACATCAAAATACCGAGTTCCAGCATCCCAAGAAGTTTCAGAATTAAGGCAAAAGCAATTAGATGATGCCTATTCGACAGCGGTTAGTAAGCAGTTGAAATTATCAATGCCTATGTCTCCACCAGCTATTTATAAGTTAATTGAAGAATATAACGCAGTAAGGCCGGCAGCTCAGCTTGGAGTTAAACCTAGCTTGCATAAAAGAATACTGCGAAAAATAAAAACGTTTATATAAGTGGCGGCAACTTTCATGGAGGGTGGCTTGAAAATCAATAAATTAGTCCTGCTAGTTTCAATGGCTATTAGTATTTTTTCAATTAACTACTATATTGCTAAAAGCACAAAGGTTAAGTTTGACTTTACTGTAGAGGTAATAAAGGGCAAAGGCCCTGGTCAACTTTTTTGCTCTAGCGGTGGGATTTATAAGGGTAAATATTCCAACTCATTTAAATATGACCTTGCTCAGGCCGAAGGTACAAATGTTTACCGATTTTATAGCAGCATTCCCTGCGATGGCACGGCGCAAAAGATTAGATATGATCCCCTCATTAACGAAGGGGTGGTGCGAATAAAGTCAATGCGTGTTCGTAGCTTTATGTGGCGTGAGGTCGATCTTGCTGAAGAGTTTGAAAATTCAGTAAAACCAATCAACGCCATTAGTAGTTTAGAACTAATTGACGGTGAAATAGAAATAACAGCATCAGGGAATGATCCGCATGTCCAGTTATTCAAAAGCTTGGATGACTACAGAAATATAAGGACCATAGAGTGGATACTTTCTGTCATATGTTTAAGTGCGATCGGTTATTTGCTTATTTTAATGGTTGAAAAAATATGGATTTTCACGGTAAAAAACGCTAATAATATAGAGGCATTTCGTCTGATGATTGGGCGAAAGCTAAATGGTATCCTCGATTATTTAGCTTTTTCAGTATCAAAATTTCTTCAAAAACCAATACCTGTTAACTATTTTCTTGGTGTGTTTTCTTTTTTGGTCCTTTCTATAGCGAATTTATTATTCATAGAAGCCATTTATAAGGAAGTTAGTACCGCCAGTTTGATGGCTTTTTTGTCATCTGAAATTCGGGCGTTGATAGCTATAGCTGTTGCGTCAGTTATGCTGCAAGTGATGTATACACGTAAAGTTTTTTCTATTATTGTGGGTTGGGCCGTCATAATCCTACCTATCACCTACCTAGCAGATGCATTGTTGTACCGTATTAATGGGATGCACGTTGGTCACGGTATAGGCATGCTCTTCGATGGTGGTGCGGGTAATTTTTTCAGAAATCTGGAGTTCACAAAGCTATCCAGTGTCGAGCTGGTTACTTATCAACTTGTGTTAATAATAGTGTTTGTTGTCTGTTTTTTGGCTTCTTCATATTCAGAGAAATTAACAGTTCGCGGAAGGTTTCGGTTCAAACCGCTGTGGCTATTGGTTTGTGCTGGTGCATTATTAGCCCTTGTTTGGGTTGAGCAAATTGAGAGCGCGAAAGTAAAAACTGGGAAACATTTCTCATTAGAACAAACAGAAATGCCATTTTATCCATTGTTTCGCCAGGCTAAAAACTATTTGTATAGTTATGATGTCAAAGTCAGAGGATTAACTGATGCTGATGAGCCGGTGCTGCATGAAAATATACACAACGAAAACCCAAACAATATCTATTTATTTATACTTGAGTCAGTAAGGGAGGATGTTATAGGGCCAAAAGTGACTCCAAATATAAATGATTTTCTGAGTGATGCTGTAGTCTACGAAAGAGGGGTCGCAAATGGTAACGCGACACATTATGGTTGGTATTCTATTGTTAACTCAAGGTTTCCATTGTATTGGGAGCTCTATAGGAATTTAAATAACGTTAAAGGTTCATCCGCATTAAACATATTTAAGCAGTCGGGATTTTCAGTCAATATCCATACAGCAAAGAACCTTCGCTATCTTGGCGCTCAGAGAACCATGTTCGGTGACGGGACAGTTGTGTATAACTACATAAGCAAATATGTTGATAAGCCGGCACCAGATAGAGACCGCTTGGTTACAACGAAATTAATAGATCAGGCTATAAAACGAAATAAAACAGAATCGTCTATCAATGTGGTTTTTTACGATTCAACTCATTACCCCTATCATTGGCCGGAATCAATGGCGGGCAGCTTATCTCCTTTTGCTGGGGAGCCGCTTTCCTCTGTGTCCTTGAATACTGCAAGGGATCTGTCAATCAGTGATCGTCCAATGATATTCAATCGGTACTTGAACTCAGTGAACTATACAGATAGTTTATTTGGTAACTTCGTGGCCTCCCTAAAAGAAAATGGATTGTACGAAGCTGCTACAATTGTGGTTGTTGGAGACCATGGGCAGCAATTTATGGAGCATGACTTCCTTATGCATGGTAAAACTCTTTTTAATGAAGATATCAATATCCCTCTCTATTTTAAGGTCCCAGGCTTGGAACCGGAATTTAAAAGAGGTTTGGTCAGTCAAATTGATATCATGCCAACACTACTTGAGGCATCCGGGCTGGGACACTTATCGGGAAAAGCAAGTGATGGAAAATCAATCTTGAATCCAAGTATCGCTCATAAGTTCGACTTCAGCGCAGCAGCTGGAATACAAAATACTCCATATAATATGATTTTAGAAACTGACGACAAAAAATTATTGTTTGAATTAGAATCGAATTTTCCGAGAAACTCGAAAAAACTCTATGTTAAAGGCATACTAGATAAAGAAGACCAGGAGTTTATCCCTGGAAGTGGTAGCGAATCAGATTATAGAGAATACATTAAAAATAACTTTGAACCGTACTTAAAGGAAGCATATTTCCTAGATAACTTTAATAATGTTCAATAATTATTATCCAGTTTGGATTTTATGAAAATATTATCAGTAATAGTGACGTATAAACCTGAACTGAATTCCCTGCAACGGTTGATCGAAAGCCTTGTAAGAAATTCTGATGTGTTGGTGGTCGATAATGGATCAACTAACTCGGGTGAGATGGAGCAATTAAAAAGTAAGTTCCCGTCACTAAACGTGATTTTTCTCGGTGAGAATAAGGGGCTTTCGAAAGCATTGAATATAGGTATCAAGTTAGCGCAGGAACACGGAGCAAACTTTGTTACCTTATTTGATCAGGATAGTATGTTAGGTGAAAGCTACTTAAAAAATATGCTGAGTGTATGGGAGGGGATTGAATCCGAACATAGACTTCGCATTGCAGCCTTAGGGCCTAGAGTTGTTAGTTCTGTGAATGGCAACAAAACCCCCTTTAAAACATATTCTTTGTTTCGTTCATACAGCAACGTAAAGTGGAAAGGGGAAGAGTCGTTATTCAATGCTGATTTTATAATAACTTCAGGTTCGTTTATTCCACTTGAATCATTTGGAGTGGTTGGTTTTATGAATGAAGACTATTTTATTGATAACATCGATTTAGAGTGGTGCTTTAGAGCGAAAGACAGAGGGTTGTTGGTCTTAGGTTGCAATGATGTAATCTTGTATCACGATATAGGCTTACTCAGTGAGAACCCTTTGGTTAAAATGGGCGTGATAAAGAAACACGATCCTTTTCGTTCGTATTTCACTACCCGAAATCGATTGGATCTCTATAAAAAAAGCTACGCTCCCATCGGATGGAAAATTCGAGACTTTAGTCGATTCGTGTTGAAAACAATCTGGACACTGACGTTTTCTACCGACAGAGCTGAGTACTGGAAATATATATGGGCAGGTTTGACTAAAGAAGACTGCCCAAAGTAGCTGTTCAATATCATTTTTAAATAAGGCACTGCTTTCTTGTGAATGACGAGACGACTAAAACCAAAGTTATTATTTTGCTGAGTATTTATAATGGAGCAGCCTTCTTACGTGAGCAGCTAGATTCCATTACTCGGCAAAGCCATCAAAACTATTTAGTTGTAGTTCGAGATGATAGCTCGACGGATGGTTGTGTCGATATTGTTGATGAATATGTTCATCGTTATCCTGATAAGTTTACAGTTTTATCGGCCGATAACATCAATCTAGGCGCGAGAGCTAGCTTTGCATTTCTAATATCGTATTATATTAAGAACAAAGAGGCTTTGAAATCTGAGCATTCATCGTATGTTATGTTTTGCGATCAGGATGATGTATGGGATGTGGATAAGGTTAGTAAATCCATCGAAGCTATACACTTAGCTGAGGAAAAATGCGTTACAGAACCCGTATTGGTGCATTCAGAGTTAAGAGTTGTTGATAAAAGCTTAAAGGTATTGTCCAACTCCTTAAGCCAATATCAAGGATTGGAACCATTGAAGCAATGCTTCGGGCGGGCGTTGATAAATAGCTCTGTGACAGGCTGTACTATTATTTGTAATGAAGCACTTATCGAAGCCGCATACCCTATTCCTGAGTGTGCAGTAATGCACGATTGGTGGCTTGCTATTGTTGCCAAAATTCATGGGAAAGTTATATTTCTTGTTTCACCGCTTATTGACTATCGACAGCACGGGGGGAATACATTGGGGGCTGTACGAAACACGTCTGAAGGGAAATCTAAATTACGAAGGGTGCTGATTTCAGTTTTTGAGCCTCAATTCCATGACTTTAGCTATGTTATTCGACAGACTGAAGCTGTATTGAAACGTTATTCAAATGATTTGAGTTTACGGCAAAAGTTGTGCTGTTATTTGTGCAGGGGTCTTAATGTTAATAGTGCTTTTATTCAAAGGTTATTGTTTCGAATATTACGGCGCCTTTAATCAAGCAAGCTCAATCGAAGTAAGGAAATAGATTGGTCCGTCTAAGTATATTGTAATGGCCGTTATATTTGCCATTTCGACAATTTATCCTGCCAAAAATGACCATTTTCCCTTAACGCTATTATGAGCGTTGTTCTTTAGCTATTGCCATCTTAAAGTGTCCACCTCAGTTCTTTGTGGAGTAATTCAATGTCCAAATCATACCGTTTATTCGGTGCAGAAATGTCACCTTATTCTGTGAAGGTTCGCTCTTATTGCCGGTATAAAAATATCCCTCATCAGTGGATTAGCCGCGATAACCATAGTGAGGCAGAATATAAAACCCATGCTAAGTTACCGATCATTCCTTTGTTAGTGGATGATCAAGGCAAAGCGATGCAAGACTCTACGCCGATTATCGAGAGTTTGGAGGCGAGCTACGATCACGATAGTATCCATCCTAAAGATGAGGTCTGTGGATTTATCTCTCAAATGCTTGAAGAGTTTGGCGATGAGTGGGGCAATAAATGGATGTTCCATTATCGTTGGGCCAGAGAAGTGGATCAGCTATCTTGTTCAAAACGATTGGCTTTAATGATGCAACCGAGCCTCGACGAAAGTGGGCAAACAGAGTTAGCTGAAAATATCGCTAAACGCATGGTTAACAGGGTTTATTTTGTTGGATCCAATGACAATAATGCTGAGCAAATTGAGTCTTCCTTTAACGACGCCTTAGAATTACTTGATCAGCATTTAGCGACGCGTCCATATCTGTTTGGTGGGAGCCCTAGCTTTGGTGATTTTGGTTTGTGGGCCCAGTTGTACTGCGCATGGACTGACCCGACCTGTGGCGCTTTAATGGATGCACGTGCCCAGTATGTTGTTGCCTGGGTGCAGAGAATGTTATGGCCAAAGCGGGAGGGTGAGTTTGAATCTTGGGATACGCTAGAGCCAACGTTGAAGCCGTTTTTGATCCAGCAACTTGGAGGTTTGTTTTTACCATGGTCTGCAGCCAACTCTAAGGCTTTAACAGAAGGGCTGGAGGAGTTCGAGGTCGATCTGTTAGGCTGTCAGTGGCGCCAACAGCCACAAAAGTATCACGCTAAATCGCTAGTTAAATTACAACAAAAATATCGTGAAATCGAAGATAAGACTGATTTGAATAGCGTGTTAGAATCAAGCCATTGTTTAGCCTACTTACAGCCTTAAGGTTTATTTCAGATGTATAAGCTCAATCAGCTCCTCGATACTTTAGATGTTGAACAATTGGATCGCTTTCTATTTAGAGGGACATCCCTACCGTTAGCATTGCCTCGGGTTTATGGTGGCCAGGTGTTGGCCCAGTCGGTAAACGCGGCAGCTCGAACCGTGGAGGCCGACCGCCTTCCACATTCAATGCATGCGTATTTTTTACGACCAGGCGATGCAAAGTACCCGATAATCTTTGATGTAGACCCAATCCGAGACGGTGGTAGCTTCAACACTCGGCGGGTAGTTGCTAAGCAGAACGGCTCAGCAATCTTTAATTGCTCTATTTCGTTTCAAAAATTAGAAAAAGGCCTGGAGCATCAAATTGACATGCCGGTAGATACGCCGGACCCAGAGTCAATTGAGAGCGATCAAAAGCGCATGGAGCGGATATTTTCCGAGCACAAAGATAAAAAACAACCGTTTCAATTCCCGTTAAGCATGGTCGATGTTCGGTCGGTGGCCCCTCAAGACCCGATTGATCCTATGCCGGCGGACCCGACACATGGATTTTGGTTTAAATTTAAAGGCAAGCTGGGTGATGACCTGTCTATTCATCGCATGCTGTTAACGTATATCTCTGATTATAAATTGATGACAACCGGCCTCAGGCCCCATCGGATTCAGGGTTTAATGGAAAAAATTCAGGGTGCCAGCCTGGATCATTCAATGTGGTTTCACCATGAGTTTCGCGTTGACGAATGGGTTTATTATCATTTGGATAGCCCGAAAACCGCAGGCAGCCGGGCCTTTAATCGAGGCAGCTTTTATAACCGAGCTGGGGTGTTGGTAGCGTCATCTGCTCAAGAAGGCCTGATTCGCGTTCGTGATTAGCTCTGGAGTAAAACCCATAAATTAGATGCACCTTCTGTTGTATAAGTAACTTCTTCTAGTTCTTGTACAACAGATTATCCGCCTGTATAAATACATATTCTCTGACCACTCCCAAGTTTTTCATAATGCTTGGGCTCCCTAGCCTTAGGCAATTGATTCTCTCTTTCGATAAAAAGATAAAGCCATGATAAATCTAAAGATAAATAAAATTGAAACTTCGTTTGACGGCGATCCTGATACTCCATTGCTGTGGGTCTTACGAGATACGTTAGGGCTGACAGGGACGAAATACAGTTGCGGTAAAGGCTTGTGTGGCGCTTGCACTGTTCACCTTGATGGGGCCCCCCTGCGGTCTTGTTCGATACCAGTATCTGCGCTGGAGGGGCAATCGATCACCACGATTGAAGGTTTAGACCCCAAGGGCGAGCATCCGCTCCAGCAGGCTTGGGCAGACATAAAAGTTCCCCAGTGTGGCTACTGTCAGCCAGGCCAAATTATGAGTGCGGCAGCGTTGTTGGCTCACAACGCAATGCCGAGTGATGAAGATATCGATAATGCGATGAGTGGTAACCTCTGTCGTTGTGGTACTTACCCGAGAATTCGTGAGGCTATTAAAAAGACGGCCACTCATCAAAATAAAAAATTAAACGAGGAATAGGAAATGACCGAGATGAAAAAGATAAATCGACGTGATTTCTTGCAATATACCGGAGTCGCTGCTTCAGGCCTTTGTCTGGCAGCCGGCTTTAGTTCAGCAGCTCAAGGTGTTCCTCAAGATATTGTCAGCGGAGCGGTGGGTAAAACCGGAGAGTTTTTAAAACTGAATTTATTTGTCGATATCGCAACGGATGGCACGGTCAGAATTGTTTGCCATCGGTCTGAGATGGGGCAGGGAATACGGACTAGCTTGCCACAAGTTTTAGCGGATGAATTGGGCGCGGATTGGGAGAAAGTACAGGTCATCCAAGGTCAGGCGAATAAGGAATATGGCTCACAAAACACCGACGGCTCGCGTAGCGTTCGAGACTTTTATATGCCAATGCGAAAAATGGGGGCCGCTGCAAGGCTTATGTTAGAACAGGCGGCTGCTAAAACGTGGGCTGTAAAGGTTTCTGAATGTGAAGCAAGGGACCACAGGGTTAGCCATAAGCCAAGCGGGCGTAGTCAATCTTTTGGTGAACTTGCATTACTGGCCGGCCAGGAAAAAATGCCTGACTTATCGACCTTGGTGTTAAAAAAATCAAGTGAGTATAAATACATCGGTAAAGGCTTGGCGAGTGTCGACTTGCAAGATATGGTTCAAGGTTCCGCTCAATACGGCTACGATGTGAAAGTCGAAGGGATGGTGTATGCCAGTATAGAGCGCTGTCCAGTTGTTGGCGGCACATTAAAGTCAATGAGTGCTACCAATGCAAAATCACAAACCGGTGTTATTGATGTTGTTGAAATAAAGGGCGGTACACTCCCCGTTGCATTTCACCCACTCGCTGGTGTTGCGGTTATTGCTGAAAATACATGGTCAGCGATGGAAGGCCGAAAAAAATTAAGCATAGAGTGGAACCTGGGTTCCAATGCAAGTCACAGTAGCGCTGAATATTTAAAAGCTCTATCGAAAGAAAATGAAAGTTCGGGTGAGCCTGTGCTTTCTAGAGGTGATATAGCGGCGGCCTTTCTAAACTCTAAAAAGGTCATTGAGCGAAACTATTCGGTGCCGTACCTGGCCCACGCGCCGATGGAGCCTCCTGCGGCTACAGCAATATATAAGAATGGCAGCGTAGAAGTTTGGGCTTGCACCCAGACCCCACAGTCAGCCCAAGCTAATGTTGCTAAAGCTTTAGGCATAAGTGAAGATAAGGTTATTATACATGTGACTTTATTGGGAGGCGCTTTTGGGCGTAAATCCAAACCTGATTTTGTGGTTGAGGCCGCGCTGCTTGCGAAAAAGATCGGGCGGCCGGTAAAACTTTGTTGGACTCGAGAAGACGATATCCAGCATGATTATTTACACGCTATCAACACACAATCATACAAGGGAGCCTTGGCTGACAATAACACCATTGCGGCGCTTCAAGTACGTTCGGCATTCCCGTCAATTATGTCGACATTCAGCGGTGCAGACGAGCCTGCAAATTGGGAAATGTCTCAAAGCCTATTCTGTTTGCCTTATGATATTCCTAACATGGTTGTTGAGCGTCAAAAAGCCGCTGCTCATATGAGAATTGGTTGGCTGAGATCTGTTATTAATATCCCCCATGCTTTCGGCTCTGGCTGTTTTATCGACGAGTTGGCTAAAGAGTCCGGTAAAGATACACAAGAGTTTTTACTAGAGGCCATAGGCAGTGATCGTGACATCGCTATTTCTGGTGGAGGCGCCTCGAACTACGGCAAAGATATAAAACAATATCCGTTTCAATCTGCTCGCGCAAAATCTGTCATTAAAGCTGTTTGCAAAAGTGCTTCCTGGGGAGAAAATCTGCCAGAAGGGGAGGCTTGGGGGCTGGCATATAATTATAGTTTTTTGAGCCATGTGGCAGTAGCGGCTAAAGTAAAATGGGACGGTAAAGCGATAAAGTTATTAGCAATTCATTGCGCCGCTGATGTGGGAACTGTTGTGAATATTGACCGGGTAAAATCTCAGTTTGAAGGCGCTATGATTTTTGGTACCAGTATTGCGTTGTACAGCGAAATCACTGTCAACGAAGGCGTTGCTAAGCAAGATAACTTTGATGGTTACCGCTTAACTAGAATGAATGAAAGCCCTGAAATCAAAATTAATATTATTAAAAGTTCGGCGCAACCCCGGGGGGTTGGTGAACCTGGTGTGCCACCCGTGGCGCCGGCGATCATTAATGCCATCGCAGCTGCGGGCGGGCCTCGTATCCGAGATTTACCTGCAGTCAATCATGTAGATATTTTATAAAGAAAAACTTTAATATGATGTAGCTGCCATAGTGAGGCGCCGGATCACTCCAATATTCGAGATTGGGGCGTCGGTGTTTCACTTAACCCTCTACACGATGATATAAATATTAAAAATAATTCATCATCTATGAAGAACGTCATTTAGTTCGTAGATTTAATAAACTCATAGTCTAGTTAACACCACTATCCGATGTGAAAGTATATGTCCTATGTTACGTCATACCCCGAAATCCTAGCGGCTGCGAATCGACTTTCTGCTGTAGTTTCTGCCACACCTTTAGTGGAAAATGCCAATTTAAATGAGCGATTAGGCGGGCGAATTTTCATTAAAGCCGAGACGCTGCAAAGAGCTGGATCATTCAAATTTCGGGGGGCGTATAACCGGCTTTCACAACTCGATGTTGAGCAAAAAAAGCGAGGCGTGGTCGCCTGGTCTTCTGGTAACCATGCTCAAGGAGTCGCAGCGGCGGCAAGAATTTTAGACATCCAAGCTACGATCGTAATGCCTGAAGATGCCCCTCAAATTAAGATTGAAGCCACTAAAGGCTATGGCGCTGATATTATTTTTTACGACCGATACAAAGAAGATAGAGAAGTCATTGGACGTAAACTGTGCCAGGAAAGAGGCGCCGTATTAGTTCCGTCATATGATGACCCTCACATAATCGCCGGCCAAGGCACAGTGGGTTTGGAGCTTGTCGCTCAGTTCTTTGAGCAGTGCGATGGTGAATTACATCAGGTCTTAATGCCCTGCGGTGGTGGGGGTTTATGTGCGGGTAGTGCTTTGGCAGTGGAAATGGCAAGTCCGAATACTTCGTTCTATGGCGTAGAGCCAGAAGACTTTAATGATACAGCGCGGTCTATTCGGGCGGGCTCTTTTGAGCAGGTGGACCCAAAGGCACGGTCAATATGTGATGCGCTTCAAGCAGGCACGCCTGGGCGTATGACGTTACCAATAAATAGAGATAAGCTGACGGATGTTTTGATCGTAAGCGATATTCAAGTCATGTCTGCTATGGCGTATGCTTGGCAATACTTAAAGCTCGTGGTGGAACCCGGTGGAGCAGTAGCCCTCGCAGCGGTACTTGCGGGTCAATTAGACTGTCAAAATAAAAATACGGTCATCACATTAAGTGGCGGTAATGTTGATAGGGCTTTGTTTAATCGTGCATTAGAGCAAGGCGTAGTAGATGACGCTATCTAAAACGTGACTCTTAGGGAACCTCTGATCAAGTCCCGCCCCAAAGGGCGGGCACTAAAGCGGCCATCTACTTTGTCAGCCAGCTTGTAAAGGACCCGCCATTTACGGCGCTGTCTTTCGCGTAGCTAGCCGCTTTAGTGCTCGCAGAGAACTGGCGGGACTTAATCAGAGGT
>Ga0105358_10000368_pt1 | contig 21903 bp, 19 predicted proteins | sample GOMGulsemesocosm_5_FD_83509 | JGI IMG/M metagenome (GOLD analysis project Ga0105358, IMG submission 83509) | Methane-oxidizing microbial communities from mesocosms in the Gulf of Mexico - GOM15C Gulf of Mexico | ecosystem: Environmental > Aquatic > Marine > Cold seeps | place: Gulf of Mexico... | reverse complement strand
CTTCATGGCCTAAAATACACGGAAATATACCTTCTGGGTCATCACCTGATAATGTAAAAGCATCCGTGTGACATACACCAGTGGCAACCATACGCACACGAACTTCACCAGCTTGTGGGTCCATCACGTCGACTTCTTCAATGGTTAATGGTTGGCCTGGGCCCCAAGCAACAGCAGCTTTTGATTTAATCATGGGTTTATCACTCTCGAAGATATGTAAAAGGAAATCACTTATTAAGAAAAATCTACATTATATTTCTGAAAGTGATAATATGTAAAATATACAAATTATTTTTACGGATATGTAATAATGCTAAGCTGGGAAGGCGTTCGAGAATTTATTGCCGTCGTTGAAACCGACAGCTTCACCATTGCAGCCAAACAATTAGGCACATCGGTTGCCCAAGTCAGCCGCCGTGTCAGCACCTTAGAAGACCGCTTAGGTGCCAAGCTTTTTTACAGAACCACACGCAAAGTATCTGTGACCGAGGCTGGTTCCACTTATTACAACCATTGTAGACCGGCCATTGAAAGCCTTGAGATGGCGGGTAGGGCCATATCGGACCTTCAGCTCACGCCACGTGGAAATTTACGCCTGACAGCCCCGGTTGCCTATGGTGAAAAAGCCATCATGCCCATCGTTAATGACTATATGAAAATATATAGTGACGTGAATGTAGAGGTTCACCTTTCCAATAAAAAAGTCGATTTGATTGAAGAAGGTTATGATCTGGCAATCAGATTAGGTATTTTAGAAGATTCCAGCTTGATCGCAAAAAAGCTTACGTCCAGAAAATTATATGTCTGTGCCTCCAACGCATATTTACTCAAATACGGTCAACCCTTCACCTTATCGGAATTGAGTGAACATAACTGCCTGTTGGGAACATTGGAACATTGGCGCTTTCAAGAAAACGCCCAAGAACGAACCATGCGGGTCAAAGGCAATTACCGTTGTAACAGCGGCCCATCCTTGTTAAATGCAGCCTTAAAAGGCCTAGGCTTGGTTCAATTGCCAGATTATTATGTGGAGCCCTATATTGAAACAAGGGAACTTATCCCTGTTCTAGAAAGCTTTTGCCATCCGCATGAAGGTATCTGGGCATTGTACCCCCAAAACAGGCATTTATCACCAAAAGTTAAAACGCTAATTGAATGTCTAGCACAAGGCTTATCGCAAAGCTGATTTTATGTTACAGATGGTCCAACAGTGATAATTGGATATAAGATTTAATCGACATGGGTATATTCGAAGTTCTTTCTGAAGCTAAAATCAAAGAATGGTTATCCAAACCAAAGACAAATACAGCTGTGCCTTTGAAAAAATCAGAAGATGAAAAACCAGAAAAGACGCTTGAAAGTCATCTATTAGACGACATAAAATCTCTCATCATCAAAGCTTCCCAAGAAGATAAAGATGAAAGAAGTCAAACGTTAAAAAAAGTAAATGGTCTTGAAATGCAATTGTTGATTTCCCTTGAAAACGAAGGCCAACGCTTTATGGCCAAAAAAACGGAACTGATCATTTTCAATTTCAAGCAATCTCACCTTTTCAAAAGCGACTAATGATCTAGCCGCTTAACATCCCCCCTCATTCAATCATAAAGTTGTCCCATGTCGCACGAAAACCATTCTTCAAAAAAAGTTATACAAGCCGCAGCTATCGCAAATTTCATCATTGCCATTGCAAAATTCATCGGTGCTTTTTTCACAGGGTCTGCCGCAATGTTTGGTGAAGGGGTTCATTCACTTGTGGATACATCAAATCAGTTCATTCTATTACTGGGCTTGAAAATTGCCGCCAAACCCGCAGATGAGAAACGCCCCTCCGGTTATGGACGGGTGATGTATGTTTGTAGCTTCTTTGTGGCTCTTATTCTTTTCGGGCTTGGTGCCATTTACACAGGCTTTGAAGCTATTCACAGCATCAAAGACCCCGGTGTCGTCGGCGACCCGCTTTTTGTATCCATTGCCCTTGGCATTTTACTGGTCAGCATCTTTGTTGAAGGCAAGAGCTGGTATATTGCCTATAGCGCCTTTAAATACCAATACCCTGACACTGGTATTTGGCAGGGTTTACGTGAACTTAAAGACCCTGCTGTTTTGGTTGTTCTTTTAGAAGACACTGCCGCTATGTTAGGGCTCGCCATTGCCTTTATCGGTTTAGGCACATCGTTCATAACAGGTAATGCCTTATGGGATGCTTATGCAACATTGGGAATTGCCATTTTATTGGGCCTTGTTGCGGCTTTCTTGTTTGTTGAATGTATCAGCATGATTTTAGGGGAGGCAGCAAACCCTAAAACCCGTGCTGAAATTCGAAAAATCATTTTATCCTTTCCAAAAATCAAACATATCAACAAATTGGTAACCGAATATACCGGACCGAAAGAACTACGTGTCCTGATTTCCATCGATTTTGAATCTGATATTAAATCTGACCGCATAGAACATACCAATACTGACATTGAAAAAGCACTGAAAGATCGTTTTTCTGATATTTCCGATGTCTGGGTCGAAGTTCAATCCTTTAGCGATTCAAAACAAGATGAAAAAAATGAACGCGTTGAACATAAAGATAGATATTAAAATCACTTGATTGAAACTTAATACCCCCCTAATTAAACTGCCTGAAAACATCATTATTAGTATCGAGGATTTTGCATGAATAAGTCATTACTCACCAATTCTATTGCTGCATCACTATGTATCGCTGGCTACCTAAGCCCTTTACATGGCGATCTCATCTTTATGATTGGTATTTTTGCCTTATCAGGCGGCATGACCAATTGGTTGGCCATTCATATGTTATTTGAAAAAGTGCCTTTCCTCTATGGTTCTGGCGTGATCCCAAATCGATTTGAAGATTTTAAAGAAGCCATTAAAAACCTCATCATTCAAGAATTTTTCACCCGAGATCATATTGAACGATTTTTTCAAAACAATAGCCCCATTGCAGCAGACAGCTTGGCCGACAAGGTTGATTTTGACCATGTTTTTGAAGGTCTAAGCGATGCCATCGAAAATTCATCTCTCGGCAGTATGCTGTCAATGGTTGGAGGACGCGCAGCACTTGAACCTTTGCGCGATCCCATCAAATTGAAATTAAAAGATATTTTGGCCGAATTGGTTGATACGGGCGTCAGTGGCGATGCTGGAAATGATTTAACAAATACTTTGATCGAAAAAGTCGAACAGATCATATCAAACCGCCTTGATGAACTTACCCCTGAAAATGTCAAAAAAATAGTCCAAGACATGATCCGCAAACACCTCGGCTGGCTTGTGGTATGGGGTGGGGTGTTTGGCGGTCTGATTGGCCTTGTGGTTTCCTTACTCGGTTATTAAGTACAGTTTTATATGCGTCTCAAGAAATCATATGAAAAGGAATTTTAGCAATGGATCTCGGGCTTAAAGGAAAAACAGCAATTGTCTGTGCGGCCTCTAAAGGGCTTGGTAAAGCATCTGCGCTTCAACTTGCCAAAGAAGGCGTTGATCTGACCATTTGTGCACGAACAGTAGAAACGCTTGAAGCAACGGCCGATGAAATTCGCAAAGCAACTGGCGTTAAGGTCATTGCCATTGCATGTGATATCACAACGCCACAAGGCCGCCAGATGGTCTTAGATGCAACCCCCAACCCTGACATACTTGTCAATAATGCAGGTGGCCCCCCAACTGGGGATTTTCACGATTGGGATCGCGACACATGGATCAAGGCACTGGATGCCAATATGTTGACCCCGATTGAATTGATTAAAGCCACTGTTGACGGCATGATGGATCGCAAATTTGGCCGCATTGTCAATATTACATCAGCCGCAGTAAAATCACCCATCGACGTGTTGGGTTTATCAAATGGTGCGCGCGCTGGGCTGACAGGTTTTGTTGCCGGTCTTGCGCGTAAAACAGTTGCCCAAAACGTCACGATTAATAATTTATTGCCCGGACCGTTCGATACCGATCGAATTGCACAGGTTGTTACAGGACAAGCCGAAGCCCAAGGCATTGATTATGACACGGCTCGTGCCCAACGCATGGCTGCCAATCCTGCAGGGCGTTTTGGAACACCAGAAGAATTCGGTGCGGCCTGTGCATTTATGTGCAGCGCGCAAGCTGGTTTCATGACAGGGCAAAATATATTACTCGATGGCGGTGCTTTTCCCGGCGTTCTTTAACCTTGATGATAAGTCTTAAGTTTTACTCTCTTTAACAAACAATCAATCAGGCAAGAAAAACATGTCCCAAGCTTTAAGTGAAGATGCCCTCAATCAATTGTTTTTTGAGGCGCAGACCCATAATGACTGGCAAGATAAAGAAGTCAGCCAAGACTTGCTCACACAAGTTTGGGATATGGCCAGATGGGGCCCAACCAGCATGAATTGCTGTCCAGTGCGCATTGTTTTCGTTCAAAGCGACGAAGGTAAAAACAAGCTGAAAGAATGCTTATCTGAAGGCAACATCGCAAAAACCATGAAAGCACCAGTCACAGCAATTATTGGTGTTGATATGGATTTTTTTGTCAATATGCCTACATTGTTTCCTGATTTTGCAGGGGCCGCTGATATGTTTGCACAGTCACCTGAACTTTGTGAAGAAACAGCAATTCGTAACGCAACCCTACAAGGTGCCTATTTAATCATCGCATGTCGTGCTTTAGGACTAGATTGTGGCCCTATGTCAGGTTTTGATAATGCAAAAGTTGATGGCCATTTTTTTAGTGATTCCAAAATTCAATCTAACTTCCTATGTAACATTGGTTATGGGGATAAAGCGGGCCTCTATCCACGCAACCCACGCCCTGCATTTGATGAAGTATGCGAAATGGCCTAACTCATACTAATGGCCTTATACGAATGTTCACTGTCTTTTAATCTCAGGGGCGTGCTAATTTAAATATTGCCTAAATAATAAAAAAAAGTGCGTCATGAATCCGGTTAATAAAACCATAAAAAGTATCGTCAATCGAAACTTATTATCCTGTTCACCCAACGACAGTATATCGGACTGCGCCCATGCCATGCAAATGCAAGGGTGTAGCTCAATCCTTGTTATGGAAAATGATGTGCCAATCGGTATCTGGACTGAACGCGATGCATTGCGATTGGATATTTCAAGTCAGGCTGTATTTGATCGTCCCGTTCGTGACCTTATGCACTCTCCCGTTAAAAATATACGTGAAGATGTCTCCATTGGTGCAGCGGCCGTGCGTTTTAAAGAAGAAAAAGTCCGCCACCTTCTTGTTATAGATGATACAGAACATCCCATTGGTATCATCACGCAAACAGATGTCATCATCAAACATGGCGAGGAATATTACCTGACCTTAAAAAATGTCAGTGACGCCATAACAGTCAAAACACCCACTGTGAACGAAGACATGCTTTTTCGTGATGCTTTAATTCATATAGAAAAAGCGCCACAAGCTGCCGTATGTGTCGCTTTTAAAGATGGTACTTACGGCATTGTCACAGAAAAAGATATTACGGGCCTGGTCGCTGAAAAAAGATTCCCAAAACTGGTCTCCCAAGCAGCTTCTACCCCCTTAATCACCATTGCCCATACAGCCAACCTTCTTGAAGCACGCAACATGTTGGTCCAATACGGCTTTCGTCACCTTGGCGTACATGATGAAAAAGGTAAAATTGTTGGTTTGATCAGCTATTCAAGCATTCTATCTAGCTTACAGTTTGAATATGTTCGCCGTATCAACACGATCTTGGAAGAACGCGGACAAGCCCTCAAAAAATCACAAAACAACTTACATCTTGCACATAGAATCATTGAAGCTTCCCTTGATGGGGTTATTATTGTTAATTCAAAAGGCCTGATTGAATATGTAAACCCAACTTTCACACTCGTTACGGGTTACAGTTCAGAAGAAGCCATTGGACAATCACCCGGTCTGTTAAAATCGGGTCATCATGATAAACAATATTACCAAGACATGTGGGCGCAACTTGAAAAAGACGGCTACTGGCAGGGTGAAATTTGGAACCGACGAAAAAATGGTGAAATCTATCCAGAATGGCTAACCATCACCGCCATTAAAGATGATGAAGGTAAGATAAAACAACATGCTGGGATTTTCTGCGATATTTCAGAAAGGAAGAACCAAGAAACTGAAATTCGCCGATTGGCCTATTTCGACGACCTGACCCAGCTTCCAAATCGACGTTTATTTTCTGATCGTCTCAGCATGGCTGTAGCACGGGCAAAACGCCATAGCGAACGTCTAGCCGTTATGTTTGTAGATCTTGACCATTTCAAAAAAATTAATGACACCTTAGGCCATAACACCGGGGATAAAATTCTTGTTGAGGCCGCACAACGCTTAACCCAATGCACACGCGATGAAGACACAGTCGCGCGCCTTGGTGGTGATGAGTTTATTCTTATTTTTCCAGAAATTGCTTCTGTTGAAGAAGTCACCATTGTTGCGGAGCGCATTGTTCAGTCATTTTCAAAACATTTCGAAATCAAAGATAAAAAGTTATTCGTAACCGCAAGTATCGGGATTTCAATCTTCCCTGAAGATGGCGAAGATGCTGAAACGCTTATTAAGAATGCAGATGCTGCCATGTATCATTCCAAAGATGACGGCCGTTCCACGTTCAACCTTTTCAATCCTTCATTTACCGAAGAGGGTTTGCGCGATTTAATGATAGAAGGTGCATTGCGCAACGCTATTGAAAATGATGAGTTTGAGCTACATTTTCAACCCCAAGCGGCTGCGCAAGATGGTTCTCTCATCGCTGCAGAAGCACTTTTACGCTGGAAAAATGATGAAGTTGGGCCTATTGGACCTGCTCAATTCATTCCGATTGCTGAAGAAATCGGCATGATCTCTAAGATTGGTGAATGGGTATTAGAACAAGCTTGTGCACAAATGAAAAAATGGCAACAAAAAGGTTACCCTGCCATTATGATTGCCATCAATATTGCACCAGAACAGATTACCAATCAGGCTTTTCCCACATTGGTAGAAAAGACTTTGTTAAAGTATGATTTAAATGGGGCCTGTCTTGAAATTGAAATCACTGAAGGGTCTTTCATCCATGACCCAGAACAGGTCAGTCGAAACCTTTTTGCCTTAAAAAACATTGGTGTACGCATAGCGATTGATGATTTTGGGACAGGTTATTCTAATTTAGCTTACTTACGCAAACTACCGATCGACCACCTTAAAATCGATCAAAGTTTTATTCGTGAAATGTTTGATGACCCCGGCAATCAAGCCCTTGTTACTACCATTATTAACATGAGCCAAAGCCTTGGCATGCAAAGCATAGCAGAAGGCGTCGAGACAAGGCCACAGGCCAATTTCTTGAGCAATGGCGGCTGTTCCATCCTTCAAGGGTACCTGCTGTCAAAACCAGAACCCGCCCTTACGTTTGAACGTCACTTTCTGACCAAACCCTTGAATATAGAAGAATAAGGGGCAGGGTAGTCCTTCATTGCTTCAATCCTTCATGCCTTCTTCGATCCAATCGGCAATCTCGCTGACTTTATCTTTTTTCGCCCCTAAAAAAAAGTCACCTCCCGGTGCAATGCGCATAGCTGGGCCTTTACTGCATTGTCCCAAGCACATTATTTCTTCAAGAGGGAAGGAAAGTCCACGTTTGACCAGTTCTTCTTTAACCAGTTGCATGATTTTTTCACTGCCGCGCATGCCACAAGAAGGCGTATCAACACCAAAGCGCCTATTCACACAGACATAAACAATCTTTTCTTTTTGTTGTTCAACCATCTTTATTCCTTTGATAATTAACCTTTTTTTGATTTAAATAAGCAAAAGAAACGCCTGTAGTCAAAACTTACTTATTTAAAACAAGAGGTAAAGAACATAATTCAACTATTCACCTACAACTGCAGTTAAACATAAGTCGCAAATTAGGATTATACAGGCTAATACAACCGGCGAAACCATAGTAAAACTTCTTTTGCAGTTAAAAACATACAAAATAGATAAAATTGAATCGATCTCGAATTAATGAAAAGGCAAACTTAACAACATTTAAATATTGTACTTAAGTCACCTTACAAAATAGCACTATATTAATTTAGTTAAATTTTATATATGGCATGCTTTATCTGGTTTTTACTCCACACGACCATCTTAAAGATTTCAGGAAAAGAACACATTAAACAATGCTTAAAAAAGCCTGTTTCTTAATAAGTAATTTTGTCTATTTTTTTTCAAAAAGGTGAATTCATTTTCAAAGCAAAATTTCTTCATTGAAAGAACTCAACATAAAAATTACCTAATTTAGTAAAGTTAAATATCAATCTCGTTACAAATGAAACTTTATATATTTTTTCAAATTCAGCCAAAAATTATTTTACGCCAAACCTTTCTCATTTTGCATACGTCTTAGATAATCAATGCTAGGATAAATCTCCCATGACCATTGGAATTTACCATAACGCCTTAGAAACAGCAGTGGCATAGACTGCGATAGAGAGGGTTAATGAAAACCGTTGTCTTATACGTGACCTGTGACAATCAAGATGAAGCGAAATCAATCGGCCGTGTTTTGGTGAGTGAACGCCTTGTGGCTTGCATCAATATTTTACCCCCCATCCAGTCCTTATACTGGTGGAACGATGAAATTCAAGAGGAAACAGAAATTGCATTTCTTGCAAAAACAACAGCCGAGAATGTTGAAAGAATCAGTCAACGGGTCAAAGAATTACACAGTTATGACTGCCCTTGCATCATCTCAATGCCAATCGAAAATGGCAATCCAGACTATCTCAAATGGATAGAAAAAGAGACTCAAAAATGTTGATTTTCAGCCCTCCCCATTACGCAGACGGTATGACCTCAAGTAACGATTTTAACACTCGCAACAGCTTGGGCTGCAATTCCTTCATCGCGCCCTGTGAAGCCTAATTTTTCAGTTGTTGTACCTTTTACACTGATGCGATCAAGATCAAGCCCCGTGATTAATGCTATTTTTTCACGCATGGCATCACGATGAGGGCCGATCTTTGGACGTTCACAAATAAGCGTCACATCCAAATTCATAATCGCCCCTTTGCGCGCTTCGACTAAATCACATGCATGGCGCAAAAACCGATCGGATGAGGCGCCTTTCCATTTATCGTCACTGGGCGGAAAATGACTGCCAATATCCCCAGCGCCAATGGCCCCTAAAACCGCATCTGTTAAGGCATGCAGCGCCACATCAGCATCTGAATGTCCACTTAACCCATGACTGTGTTTAATTTCAACACCGCATAAAGTTACGAAATCACCTTTATCAAAACGATGCACATCAAAACCAGATCCAGTACGATATTCCGTATTCATTTCTATTAACCTTTGCGCACGCACCAAATCATCTTGCGTGGTGATTTTAAAATTATCTTCATTCCCTAAAACAAAGGAAACCTCTTTTCCAACGGCTTCTAAAATCGCAGCATCATCCGTTCTCTCAAAACCTTTTTGATCTTGGTGTGCCCCATAAATCACATCAAAAACAAAACCTTGTGGGGTTTGCGCACGCCACAGACCAGATCGATCTAGCGTTGTTGCACATTTTCCTTCTTTTTCTTTTTTAAGAGTATCCGTTACAGGTAAGGCTGGGATAACACCTGATGTCTTTGCCAGCGCGTCAACAACTCGATTAATCATGGCATGATCAATAAAAGGGCGGGCGGCATCATGAATTAAAACCTTATCCGGGTTTAAGTCTGTTAAACTTTCAAGCCCCAAACGAACCGAGTCTTGACGACTTATTCCCCCATGAACTGGCGGCAGGATATTCAGGCCCTTAAGTGCCGAATCGTACAAGCTTTGATCGTCTGGGTGAATTAAAACGCGTATGCCTGTGACAGCTTTATGCGATAAAAAAGCAGATACAGTGTGATGTAGAACAGTGTGTGATCCCAACTCACAATATTGTTTTGGAATTTCCCCACCAAAGCGTCTTCCACGCCCAGCTGCAACGATTATGACATATAGTGATGACATCAGTGGCCCTCAGTTTAATCCAATTTATGTGAAACTACTCATCCTATCCAATTGATACAATAGATAAAGGGGGGTTGCTCCGTCTTAAACATCGGAGTACATAGGTTACACCATGTTACAGTCAATTATATTCAGCATCAGCGCAATTCTTGCTTTAACAGTTCCTGCGCTTTATTTTATAAAAGAACCTAAAGGTCGCAACGCCGCCTTTTGGGCATTAATGGTGGTTGCCTTAGCAGGATCCATCAGCTGGACATTTGCCCAGCTTTCAGGCGAATGGCGTACGTCATTATCCCTTGCGCTTTGGGTGACCATTTCAGCCAGCGTTATTTCTTTTATGATAAGCTGTTTTTTAAACCCTTTGGCATGGCGCCTAACCCCTTTATTGATGCCTTACCTTGCTTTAATGGGGGCTTGGGCACTTGTCTGGCAAGCTTTTCCCGGCCATACAATCGAGGCAGATGAGACCGTTACCAATTGGATCCTATTCCATATTGCTATTTCGGTCTTCACCTATGCACTTGCCACAATAGCAGCCATTGCGGCCTTAAGCGCTTTCTTGGTTGAACGTGCCTTGAAAAACAAACACCCCAACAGATTAACAAAAATGTTACCTTCCATCATTGATAGCGAAGCCTTACTGGTTCGTTTGTTAATCGCATGTGAAGCCGTTCTCGCTCTTGGTCTCTTATCAGGTATCGGCGTCTTAAAGCTTGAAAGTGGTGAACATTTAGCACTTGATCATAAAACGCTCTTTTCCATTGGTGCTTTTCTCGCCATTGCAGGTCTTTTATTTGCCCAACATAAAAGCGGGATCAGAGGGCGCAAAGCAACCCGCATGGTCCTTGTTGCTTATTTATTGCTAAGCTTTGGCTTTTTAGGCGTTAAATTCGTCACAGATATTATGATGGTTTCATAAAGCTTTTTATATTTTCAATTATTCATCTTTATAATGTGCACAACAGCAGGATTTTTTATATTTCCTGTTTTTCGCATTGAGTTTTATTTTATATTTGCCTATAACTTATGCAGGTAAAAAACATGATTAAAAAACAGTCACTCAAGATTGGCTCAATCGAACTCGAAAGCCCCGTCATACTGGCCCCCATGTCAGGTGTCACCGACGCTCCATTTCGCAAACTTGTGAAAAATTATGGCGCAGGACTGGTTGTGTCTGAAATGATCGCCAGCCAAGAAATGTTGCGCGCATCAGAACGAACAAAAAAAATGTCGACCCCGTGCGCTGATGAAAGCCCAATGGCCGTTCAATTAGCGGGTACGGACCCTGAAATAATGGCAAAAGCCGCAAAGATGAATGAAGCGCGTGGCGCTGACATCATTGACATCAACATGGGCTGCCCTGTCAAAAAAGTGGTTAAATCTTACGCAGGTTCTGCCTTAATGCGAAATGAAAAACTTGCCGCAGATATTATGAAAGCGGTTAAGGACGCCGTTTCTATTCCCGTCACAGTCAAAATGCGATTGGGTTGGGATGAAGACAGTCTTAATGCACCAAGTTTGGCAAAAATTGCAGAAGATACAGGGTTAAGCGCCATTACAGTTCATGGGCGCACCCGTGATCAAATGTACAGTGGCCATGCTGATTGGGCTGCTATTAAAGCCGTCAAAGACGCTGTCTCCATACCCATTATCGGAAATGGCGACATCAATACATTAGAAGATGTCGATAATTTATTTTCTCAATCCGGTTGTGATGCCGTCATGATTGGGCGCGGTGCTTATGGTAAGCCTTGGTTTTTAAAACAGGTCATGCATTACCTTGCGTCAGGCGAACAGCTTGCTCCACCCAGCCTACAAGAACAACTTGATACTTTGTTAGAACATTATGATGCCATGCTTGAACATTACGGTGAACATGTTGGTGTACGCCATGCAAGAAAACATATCGGCTGGTATTGTAAAGGCTTAGAAGGCGCAACCACCTTTAGAACTGAAATTATGAAGCTAGCAAACCCTTGCGACGTTAAAACTCATATTCGGGCTTTTTACGACCCGATTATTCAACACGAAAGCTCTTAGTCCATGTCAGTCGATGAACCTCAAAAAACCATATCCTTTGATGGCGAGGTCATCCTAAATTCTATTTCAGCTTGCGTTTTTGTGATTGATGAAGACAATATCATGCGTTTTGTAAACACCAGCGCAGAACAGCTTTTACAAGCCAGTACGCCTTATCTTATCGGTCAAGATATTAATGGGTTTATTCCTTACGACAGCCCGATTGTATCCCTTATCAAACAAGCGCGCCTTGACCAAGCCAACGTATCAGAAAATAGCGTCATCCTTGAAACACCGCGTATCGGTAAGCAGTTGGTCAATGCTCATGCTTCTCCCTTAGTAGAAGATACGTCCTTAATCATTCTGACACTTAGCAAACGATCTTTGGTTGACCAAATCGCACGACAACTTAAACACAGGTCAGGTGCGCGCACCATTACCGCGATGTCTGCCATGCTTGCCCATGAAATTAAAAACCCGCTTTCCGGTATTCGCGGTGCGGCACAGCTTTTAGAAACAACAGCAAGCGAAGATGACCAATCCTTAACCCGCCTGATTACGGATGAAACCGACCGCATTTGCGCATTGGTTGATCGTATGGAGGCCTTTTGTGACGGGCGGCCTGTCAAACGCAGCGGTGTAAACATCCACCAAGTTTTAGAACATGTCCGCCAACTGGCCCAAAATGGGTTTGGACGAAATGTTCATTTCGTTGAAAATTATGACCCCTCATTACCGCTTGTTTATGGGAATAAAGATCAGCTCATTCAAATTATTTTAAACTTAGTCAAAAATGCCTGTGAAGCTGTATCAAAAGAAGGCGCTGAATTAACATTGATTACAGCCTATCAACATGGCGTTCGTCTTGCCGTTCCCGGTTCGCACACACGCGTTCATTTACCCTTGATGGTCTCTATCCAAGATAATGGTCCTGGTATTTCAGATGACTTACTTCCTCATTTATTTGAACCTTTTGTAACGACTAAAACCAAAGGAAGTGGTCTTGGCCTTGCACTTGTTGCAAAAATGATTGGCGATCATGGCGGGTTAATTGAATGTGACAGTGAACCCAGAAAAACAACATTTAGAATAATGCTGCCGATCTATTCAGAAAAACAACACGGCCCTATCCTTAAGGAAGAATTATGAGCGCGACCATCCTTGTTGCAGATGACGATGCTGCCATTCGTACTGTCCTTAACCAAGCTTTAGGACGTGCCGGTTATGACGTTAAACTTACAGGAAACGCATCCACCCTATGGCGCTGGGTCAGTGAAGGCGAGGGTGATTTGGTTATCACCGATGTTGTCATGCCTGATGAAAATGGACTAGACCTTATCCCGCGCATTCATAAAATTCGCCCAGAATTACGCTGTATCGTCATGAGCGCGCAAAACACATTGATCACGGCCTTGCGCGCAACAGAACGCGGCGCTTTTGAATATTTACCAAAACCCTTTGATTTAAATGAACTGATCACAGTTGTTAAACGCGCCCTGGAAACGCCTCAGCCAAGCAAGAAAAAACACACCGAAGAAAATGCCGATATGGACGACGAACTCCCCCTTATCGGCCGATCTGCCGCCATGCAAGATATTTATCGCACACTCGCACGTCTTATGGGCACAGACCTCTCGGTGATGATTACGGGTGAGTCTGGCACGGGTAAAGAATTGGTTGCACGCGCCCTTCATGACTATGGCAAACGCAGAAACGCAACATTTGTCGCCCTTAATATGGCTGCCATTCCTAAAGAACTCATTGAAAGTGAATTGTTTGGTCATGAAAAAGGTTCTTTCACTGGGGCGACGAGCAGAAAGCCCGGACGTTTTGAACAAGCAGAAGGCGGGACTTTATTTTTAGATGAAATTGGCGACATGCCTTCTGAAGCACAAACCCGCCTGTTGCGCGTTTTACAAGAGGGTGAATTTACAACGGTCGGCGGATCTAAACCCATCAAGGCCAATGTCCGTATCGTTGCTGCGACACACCGTGACCTTCGCACTCTCATCCGCCAAGGTTTGTTTCGAGAAGATCTTTATTACCGTTTAAACGTTGTTCCCATTCGCTTGCCCCCACTTCGTGAACGAACGGAAGATATTCCCGAATTGGTCAATCATTTTCTCAGCCTTGTTGCAGAAGAGGGATTGCCTTGGAAAACCATTCAAACACCGGCCCTTGATCTCCTTAAACAACATTCGTGGCCTGGAAACGTGCGTGAACTCGAAAATGTTGTGCGCCGCTTGGCAGCGCTTTATTCACAAGAAACCATCACCAGAGAAGTCATTCAAGAAGAACTTGCCGAACTGAGCGCACAAAGCGTATCAAGTGCTGGCGATGGAAAACCAGACAATTTATCCAGTGCGGTTGAGCGCCATTTAAGGTCTTATTTTGATGCACATGGCGACAGTCTTCCTCCATCAGGTTTATATGAACGTGTTTTAAAAGAACTGGAAAGACCCTTAATTTCAATGACATTAGAAGCGACAAATGGAAATCAAATTAAGTCTTCTCAAATTTTGGGCTTAAACCGCAACACCTTGCGCAAGAAGATTAGAGACTTGAACATCCCCATCACACGAAATACCCCTAAATAAATAATACGACAAATGTGCAACAGGCGTTGCATCTTTGCAACGTTGTGATCTAAACTCGTCTCCAGCGCTCAAGAATGGCGTGATTTGAGATGTTATTTAGGATGAAAATGCCTGTTACTTTACCTAAATCAAGCGCCGACCGACTAACCAAATATTTAATATGGCTCCGTAGAACGGGACTCATGCCTAAATTGGCATTTTTATTGGTCGTTTCAACAGTTTTATCTGGACTTGCAACTTTCATTGCAATGACCAATTCTGGCCCCCAAGGTTCAAACCCTTCTTTGGTTTTAAACCTTCTTTATCTTGATGCTGTTTTATTGTTATTGCTGGGCGCGGTCGTCATCAAGCGCATCATCAATCTTAAAACGGCCCATTCAAAAGGTGTTGCAGGCTCAAAACTTCATACAAGGTTGGTCGTTCTTTTCAGCCTACTTGCCGTCACACCTGCTATTTTGGTTGCTATTTTTGCAGGCGTTTATTTGAATCTCGGTATGCAATCTTGGTTCAGTGAACGTGTTTCCACGGCCTTAAGTTCGTCTCAAGCTGTTGCCGAGGCATACCGCGACCTCTATGTACGTTCTATTCAAATTGATGCGTTGGGCATTGCAAACAAACTTAACCGTAACGCTGCGCGTCTTTCGCGTTCTCGTACAATATTACAACGCGAAATTAATGAAATTGCCCTTAAACAGAATTTAGCCGAAGCAGCCGTTGTCGATGGCCAAGGTCGCGTTATTGCACGTACAGCCTTAACTTTAAGCCTTACATTTGATAAAATTTCGCCAGAAACATTTGAAAGCGCCAACAAAAATGAAGTTGTCGTAACGTTCGAGCCCCATAATGATCGTGCGCGCGCCGTAATTAAACTTGATAACTATATTGATACGTATCTTTTTATCGGCCGTTTTATTCCTTCGGATGTCAGTGGTTCTATCACCCGTGTGCAAACCGCCTATAAACAATATTCTGAACTTGAAAAACAGCGTGAAGGCATTCACATCAGCTTTGTTATGATCTTTTTGGTCATCGCTTTGATGTTGTTGCTCGCCGCAGCATGGCTTGGAATGACCTTTGCAAATCAAATGGTCCAGCCTTTAACTGATTTGATTTCAGCGAGTGAGCGCATTCGAAACGGGGATTTAAAAGCCCGTGTGAATAAAGAACATAGCGGTGATGAACTCGGCATGATGGGACGTGCCTTTAACCGCATGGCCGAACAACTACAATCCCAACGCGACAATTTAATAGAAGCCAACCGTGAATTGGATGAACGTCACCGTTTTACTGAAATGGTTTTAGATGGCGTGCGTGCCGGTGTCATCGGTATCGACAAAGAAGGTAAAATTCACTTACCAAACCGATTTTCCAGCTTATTCTTAAAAATCAGCATTGCTGAAATGCTTGAAAAAAAGATTGGCGAACTTATCCCTGAACTTACTGATTTATTCGAAGAAGCGCAGGAAAAACAGCGTTATACAGCGCAAGGTGAAGTCAAGCTTTTACGCGACGGCCATTTACGTATCATCAATGCACGCATTGCCGCAGAATGGGTCGAAGATGAAGTCATCGGATATGTTTTAACATTTGATGACATAACAGAATTACAAAGTGCACAGCGCAGTGCAGCTTGGGCAAATGTGGCCAGACGTATCGCCCATGAAATTAAAAACCCACTGACACCTATTCAGCTTTCAGCCGAACGACTGAAACGTAAATACCTTAAAGACATTAAAAATGATCCTGAAACTTTTTCAATGTGTACAGATACCATTATTCGCCAAGTTGATGAAATGCGCCAAATGGTCGATGAGTTTTCATCCTTTGCGCGTATGCCAAGGCCTATTTTGAAAAGCGAAAACCTTAAAGATATATGTAATGAAACTCTCTTTTTAGAACGAAATAGATCAGAAGTAATCGAATATGATCTTACTTTACCAGAAGAACTAACTCTTCTGGTCTGCGATCGTCAACAAATCAGCCGCTTATTGACCAACTTGGTGAAAAATGCAGCAGAAGCCATTTTTGGTAAATACGACCTAGACCCTGAAGATAATATACCAGAAAATTTCACATCTCCCCTTGGTACCGTCAGCTTGCAAATTCAAAAAGAAGAAGATGAAATCATCATCCTCATTGAAGACAGCGGCAAGGGCTTACCTAAAGAAGACCGTGACAGATTAACAGACCCTTATGTCACGACACGTTCAAAAGGCACAGGACTGGGACTTGCCATTGCGAAGAAGATTATGGAAGAACATCAAGGCCGCATGGCATTAAAAGACAGAAAAGGTGGCGGTACAACTGTAGCGCTTCATTTTCCAACATTAGAAGAACACGGTAAAAAAGACTTTACAGAAAAGAACAATCCTATGGATATGGCAATAAGGTTGGTAACTGATGGCGCATGACATCCTAATCGTCGATGATGAAGCAGACATTCGAATGCTCATATCTGGTATTTTAGAAGATGAAGGCTATAAAACCCGTGAAGCGGGCGGGGATATACAAGCCCTTGAAACCGTTCGTACTCGAAGGCCCAGTCTTGTCTTGCTCGACATCTGGTTACAGGGCAGCCGGCTTGATGGTTTGGGCATCTTAAAAGCTCTTAAAAAAGACCATCCAGATTTACCTGTTATCATGATGAGTGGTCACGGTACCATTGAAACAGCCGTACAAGCCCTTCATGATGGCGCGTATGATTTCATTGAAAAACCTTTCAAAACAGATCGTTTATTGCTTGCGGTTGAACGCGCCCTTGAAACCGCCGATTTGCGGCGTGAAAATGCTGAACTCAAAAGTCGGGGTACAGTCGAATCACATCTTGTCGGCAGTTCATCGCGCATGAATCAATTGCGTCAATCCATTGAAAAAGTCGCAGCCTCCAACAGTCGGGTTTTAATTAATGGCGCGCCAGGATCTGGCAAAGAAGTTGCAGCACGCCATCTCCACCTTCAATCCAAACGCGCAAAAGGCCCCTTTGTTGTTCTTAACTGTGCAACAATGGAAGCCAATAAAGTTGAAAGCGAATTGTTTGGGGTTGAGGCCCAAAATGGCCAACCCGGAAAAGTCGGTTTTTTTGAACAAGCCCATAACGGCACCTTGTTGTTAGACGAAGTTGGCGATATGCCCAAAGAAACACAAGGCAAAATCGTGCGTGTCCTTCAAGAACAACGTTTTTTGCGCATTGGCGGAAACACACCTGTAGAAGTCGATGTACGGGTTATGGCAACATCATCTAAAGATTTAAGTTTTGAGATGGCGGAGGGGCGTTTTAGGGAAGATTTATTCTATCGTCTAAGCGTTGTTCCGATTGATTTACCGCCTCTTTCCAGTCACCGTGAAGACATCGTTGAACTGGCTGATTATTTTATGAATAAAACAGCCGATGCACTTGGTCATGCTCCGCGAAAGTTTTCCAATGAAGCCATTGCGACAATGCAAGCTTATGAATGGCCTGGCAATGTACGCGAATTACGCAATGTCATTGAACGGGTACTCATCATGGCACCTGGCACATCCGATGACCCCATAAAAACAGATATGTTGCCACGCGAAATTACAACAAGCGGGGCTGAATCTTTGAAATGGGACCAAAGCAGCGAGATAATGGCCATGCCATTGCGCGATGCCCGCGAAGTTTTCGAACGCGAATACCTCAACACACAAATTACTCGTTTTGGCGGCAATATTTCAAAAACAGCCTCATTTGTTGGGATGGAACGTTCTGCTCTTCACCGAAAGCTTAAAGCTTTAAGTCTCAGTGAAGATGATAAAGTCAAAGTAAACCAATAGGATAAAAATCATGAAAGTTATTATCTGTGGCGCAGGCCAAGTTGGTTCAAACATCGCGCATTATCTGGCATCAGAAGACAATGAAGTCACTGTCATTGATCAATCCCCCACCTTAATTGGTAAATTAACAGATACATTGGATTGCCGCGGTGTTACGGGGCATGCATCAAACCCTGATGTCTTGAAAGAGGCAGGCGCAGAAGACGCCGATATGTTAATTGCTGTAACCTATACTGATGAAATCAACATGGTCGCCTGTCAGGTGGCCCATTCACTGTTTAACGTACCGACCAAAATTGCGCGCATTCGTTCACAAAGTTACCTCGCCCCAGAATGGGCAAACCTATATACCCGTGAAAATTTACCCATTGACGTTATCATTTCACCTGAGATCGAAGTTGCTCGTGCAGTCATGCGCCGATTAATTGTACCCGGTGCAACAGATATGATCCCTTTATGTGGCGGTAAAGTACGTCTGATTGGCATTCGTTGTGAAGATGATTGTCCTTTAATACACACGCCTTTGCGTCAACTTACACAGTTATTCCCCGATCTTCATATTGTTGTCATCGGCATGGTGCGTAATGGTAAATCCATTATCCCCACCGGTAATGATCAATTCTTACCCGGCGACGAAGCCTATATCGTTGTGGATGAAAAACATATGAGCCGCACCCTAACGGCCTTTGGTCATGATGAATTGGAAGCGCGCAGGCTTTTGATCTTTGGCGGGGGGAATATTGGCCTCTTTCTCGCCCAACAGTTGGAACGAGAATTTCCTTGGGTTAATGCCAAAATTATTGAGCATGACCAAGATCGAGCCCGTAAAATTGCCTCTCAATTAACAAAAACGACTGTTCTTTGTGGAGATGTACGTGATCAAGAATTGCTGATGGAAGCCAACGTATCTGCTGCCGAAACAATTGTGGCCGTTACAAATGATGACGAAACCAATATTCTGGGTTCCTTACTTGCAAAACGTATGGGATCAAAACGTGCAGTTACCTTGATCAATAAATCGCTTTATGAACCACTTATCAATAACTTAGGGATCGATGTTGTTGTAAACCCTCGCAACATTACAGTCTCTCAAATCTTGCAACAAGTTCGTAAAGGTCGCATTCATTCCGTTCATAGTTTACGCGAAGGGTTTGGTGAGTTAATCGAGGCAGAAGCCTTGGCCACATCCCCTTTGGTAGGTGCGCCATTGCGTGATGTTAAAATGCCTGCTGGTGTTTTGGTCGGCGCAATTGTGCGCGATGGCCAAGTGATCAGCCCGCGTGGCGGAACCATTATCGAACCCAACGACCGTGTTGTTCTGTTTGCCGCATCTGACGCGGTGCGTAAGGTTGAGAAAATGTTTTCCGTTCGCCTTGAGTTTTTCTAGGATATTATTCAATGCCTCGTTTTACATAGGTTAATGATTCATATATTTCTCATCAATCGTATATTGATTATCTTTCGTTCATAGAAAAGGCATAAAAATGGATAAACCTTCTCGCCCCAAAGCCTTGATTTTTGATTGGGATAACACTTTGGTCAATACATGGCCCGCGATCCACGATGCCTACAATCATATGCTCGTTGCAATGGGCCATGAACCTTGGACACTTGAAGAAACGCAGCAACGGGTGCAAAAATCCATGCGTGATACTTTCCCCGGATTATTCGGTGAGCGGTGGGAAGAAGCTGCTAAAATATTTTATGCCCGATTCGAAGAGTCACACATTAAACAGCTTGCCCCCCATGAAGGCGCTGAAACGATGCTTAAGACCTTATACCAAAAGGGATATTACCTGAGTGTGGTCAGCAACAAGACAGGAAAGTACCTGCGCGAAGAAGCAGACCACCTTGGCTGGACGAAATATTTCACTAAGGTCCTTGGGGCAGGGGATGCACAACTGGATAAACCAGACCCTGCACCAGTGGATTTAGCCCTTGAAGGTAGCGGAATTCCTAGGGATTCTAAAGTTTGGTTCGTCGGTGATACGGATGTTGATTTGGAGTGTGCATACAACTCTGGATGCATAGGTGTTTTGGTACGCCCGCAACCTCCTAAAGAAGGAGAGTTTGACGCGTACCCTCCTTCTTGGTATTTCAATAGCTGTATAGAGTTAGAAAACCATTTTATTGATTGATTTTTTCTCAAAATTGTAACAATGGTAATAGACTCAATAAAAACGCATAATAAATGCCAACGATAACCATAATTAAGGGGAATAAGACCCATGGCTGCAGAAAAATCCCAGAATGTACAAGATGTATTTCTAAACTACATTCGGAAGCAAAAAACATCCGTCACCATCTTTTTGGTAAATGGAGTGAAACTTCAAGGGATCGTAACGTGGTTTGACAACTTCTCTGTTTTGTTACGCAGAGACGGTCACACTCAACTGGTTTATAAGCATGCAATATCAACAATCATGCCTTCATCACCTGTACAGCTTTTCGACCCAACTGGTGAGAGTGAAGAGTAAGCGTGGCTAATAATAAGCACGCAACCGACAACCGTACACAAAGCGGATCGGTTGAAGATATCGGCCATGCACGCTGTTTGGTCGTTCACCCGCATTTAAAAAATGAACGCGGAAACCTTCGCTCGCCCGAAGCACGCCTAGAAGAATGCGTCGGCCTTGCCTTGGCCATTCATGTGGAAATTGTCCACCAAGAAGTCGTCAATATTGCACGCCCCAAAGCTGCCACCTTATTTGGTAAAGGCGTTGTTGATCTTATCGCAACCACCATTGGACGCGCGAACAGAGAAAAATTCGAATGGTCTGATGACAGTATTGATCTTGCCATTGTTGATGCTTCTCTTACCCCCATTCAACAACGCAATCTTGAGCGCGCATGGAATTGTAAGGTCATTGACCGTACAGGCTTGATTTTAGAGATCTTCGGTGAACGCGCACGTACATCAGAAGGCTCCCTACAAGTCGAGCTGGCTGCACTTAGTTATCAACGCTCGCGCCTTGTTCGGTCTTGGACCCACTTGGAACGTCAACGTGGTGGTGCAGGTTTCTTGGGCGGACCGGGTGAGTCACAAATCGAATTGGATCGACGCCAAATTGATGACCGTATCGTTAGACTTAAAAAAGAACTTGTCGAAGTCAAACGTACACGCGAATTGCATCGAAAAGCGCGGCGCAACACGCCTTATCCCATTGTTGCACTTGTCGGCTATACCAATGCTGGAAAATCCACTTTGTTTAACCACTTGACCAATTCTGATGTCTTTGCAGAAGACTTGCTGTTTGCGACACTTGACCCCACCATGCGATCCATTCAATTGCCATCGGGTCGCGATGTAATCTTATCAGATACAGTTGGTTTCATTTCAGAATTGCCTCACCAATTGGTCACCGCCTTTCATGCCACACTTGAAGAAGTCCATGAAGCGGATGTGATTTTACATGTTCGTGACGCATCTCACCCAGATAGTGAAGCCCAGCGTGCAGATGTCATCAGCGTTCTTAAAACATTAGGTGTTGAAGAAAAGTTAGAAGACTGCCT
>Ga0105358_10000364_pt1 | contig 21939 bp, 17 predicted proteins | sample GOMGulsemesocosm_5_FD_83509 | JGI IMG/M metagenome (GOLD analysis project Ga0105358, IMG submission 83509) | Methane-oxidizing microbial communities from mesocosms in the Gulf of Mexico - GOM15C Gulf of Mexico | ecosystem: Environmental > Aquatic > Marine > Cold seeps | place: Gulf of Mexico... | reverse complement strand
GTACGACAAAATGTAGGAATGATTACTGATGGCGTAACGAATGGCGTAGATATTCAACGTAATTACGGTCACTTCTTACTAACACCACGTAAAGTTGGTTTACGTTTTGACTACATGTTTGATATGTAATTTTTGATATCTATCTGATGATTGGTAATGTCTTCGACATCTATTGATTAGGCTCTGTTCCATGATACTGATGTCTACGCTATAAAACGTTGATTTTATATACTTTGTAGGTCGCCCTTTAGGGCGTCAATGTGATGGGCTAAAGCCCAACCTACATAGTGATAAGAACAATAAAGAAAACTCAACAACAACGTGCTACAACAGACCTATTGATTAATAGGTCATTATTAACAGGTAAAGTAACAAAGGCATTGAATGGTTCGTTCAATGTCTTTTTTTATTTATGTTTATAGGTTAAATTCGCCTAGAGTACACGCGTAAAGCTACATTGGTTTAAGCTACATTTGTTCAAGGTAATGGTAAATGGTAAATAATATTAAGCAGCTACATAAACAAGCACAACAAGCAATTAACCAAGGGCAGTATCAACAGGCGCATCAACTTATCATTAGCATTTTATCGCAAGATAAATACTTCGCTGACGGCTATTTTTTATTGGCGATGATTGCCAGTGTTCACCATAATACTGCTAAAGCGATTGAGTTAATAAAACAAGCAATAGCGCTGGCACCAGAGCAAGTTGAGTATATTGCCCAATTAGCAAAACATTATGCGCTTATTAATGATCATGTCCAAGCATTACAGCATGCCAACGCTGCCGCAAAATTAGCACCTAAATCAGCATTAACCTTTGATACTATTGGTGTTGCTTACAGCCAGATTGGTTTACATCAACAAGCGGTACCTTTTTTTAAGCAAGCTGTAGCGGCTAATAACAATAATGGACTCTTCTATTTTAACTTAGGTGCCTCATTAAAGTTTACCGGTGATTTTAGTGCTGCTCGTCAGGCATACGAGCGAACAATTGTGTTAATGCCTAGCTATTGTAAAGCGCATGCTGCGTTAACCAGCTTAGGTGATATAACATCCTCAAGTAATCATATAGAAAGGTTAACCAAGCTTTATCAAAAGTTAGGCCAACCAGAAGATTTACTCTACATTGGCCATGCATTGGCAAGAGAATATGAGGCGCTTGGTGATTATGAAAAAGCTTATCAATATCTTAATCAAAGTAAAAAAGCTAAGTTGGCCCAATTAAATTATCAAGCTTCTGATGATAAACAGATGTTCAACGCGTTAACTGAACTCTTTAATGCGCCACAAATAAATAATTCGGCTACAGATGAATTGAATACAGGATATGACTCGGACGAACCATTATTTGTAGTCGGAATGCCTAGAACGGGTACGACCTTAGTCGAACGAATATTATCAAAACACTCAGCGATTACCAGTGCGGGTGAATTACAACATTTTGGTCTATTACTAAAAGAGTTATCTAAAACAAATACCAATAAAGTGATAGATAAAGAAACGGTGCTGGCCGCAGCATCAATAAATTTTAGCAAGTTAGGCAAAGCTTATATCGATAGCACTCGCGCAATCACCGGAAACAGCGCTAAGTTTGTTGATAAAATGCCATTAAATGTTTTATATGCGGGGTTCATCATTAAAGCACTGCCTAAAGCGAAAATAATTTGTTTAGATAGAGGGCCTTTAGACACCATTGTTAGTAATTATCGACAATTATTCGCGGTAAATTTTTCTTACTATAACTATGCATACGATCTACAAACTACCGCACAGTTTTATCAGCAATTTAAACAGTTAACGCAATTATGGTTAACGTTATTTCCTGATAACTTCTATGTGGTTAATTATGAAAAGCTTGTTAATAACCCAGAAAAAGAAGCCAAAAAAATCATCGCATTTTGTGGGGAAGATTGGCAAGAAGAATGTCTAGAAATTCATAAAAATGCAGCACCAGTAGCAACAGCAAGTGCGGTGCAAGTAAGACAACCTATTAACAATAAATCGGTTGGTAATTGGCAGAAATATAAAGAATATTTGACAGAAGTGACAGAATATTTGGAAAAGAAAAATTTGTTGTAGTTGATAAACCATCCAAGCTAAAAGTTAGCTTGGATGGTTAATTTCAAATACCTATGTAGACCAATCATACAACCGCTCTTAGATAGAGCGCCTTGAAGATTATTCTTTCAATGAAATCTGAGTAATTGTATAACCAAGTGAAATTACATGCTTACAGCATTTCAGCTAATTGTTTCTCAAGCTTAACTTGGTCAATAGCAAAGTTCTTAATACCCTCAGCTAGCTTTTCGGTTGCCATTGAATCTTCATTCATCTGCCAACGAAACATCGCTTCTGTTAACTGTGCATCTTGGCTTGGCTGAACGGTACCAGCCTTAAGCTTTTGCTCTATTGTGTCAGTACAGCTTGCTAGTTCATCCATTAACTGTGGACTAATAGTAAGTCTATCACAGCCTGCTAATGCTAAGATTTCACCAGTATTTCTAAAGCTAGCACCCATTACAACAGTGTTAAAACCTTTACTTTTGTAATAGTTATAGATACTTGTTACTGAAACTACACCAGGATCTTCATCACTAGGGTATTCAGTACGTCCAGTATCTTTTTTAAACCAATCAAGAATACGACCAACAAAAGGGGAAATAAGATAAGCACCCGCTTCAGCGCAAGCTCTAGCTTGAGCGAAACTAAACAATAGGGTTAGGTTACAGTTAATACCTTCTTTTTCTAATACTTCAGCTGCTTTAATACCTTCCCAGGTAGAAGCTAGTTTGATCAAAATACGATCATTACTAATGCCTGCTTCATTGTACATAGCGATTAATTTGTGTGCTTTAGTAATTGATTCTTGAGTATCGAATGAAAGGCGTGCATCAACTTCAGTAGAAATACGTCCAGGAACCGTTTTTAATATTTCTAATCCAATTAATACCGATAACTTATCTGCGGCATCAATGACTTGTTGATTAGCATTTTCTGATTGCGCTTTTGCCCACTTTACCGCATCAATTAATAGTGGCTGATACAAAGGTAATGCAGCTGCTTTTAATAATAAAGAAGGGTTAGTTGTAGCATCTTGTGGCTGAAATTTAGCAATCGCTTCAATGTCGCCAGTATCGGCAACAACAGTGGTCATTTGTTTTAATTGTTCAAGTTGAGAAAGTGTATTTGTCATGGCAGTACCTAAGCTTTTGCAAAAATAAAAATGGATGAATATAGTTGATAAAATATTACACCATAAAAATAGAAAAGTACGGATTTAAACAGTATTTGAACTAAGTTTTATTGTTTTTTTTAATTATTATTTACCTAGGAGCTATGAAGGTATTTTTAACAAGATAATACGTTATGATTGCATTTATCCTATGATATAGTGATGTTATAAAAATGTAACCCACATAAAGAATAGATAAATATTATGCTACTTGTCGTTTCTCCTGCAAAAAAATTAGATTTTGAATCCCCTTTAGTTACCACAAAAACAAGCCAAGCAAGTTTACTTGCTCACAGTGAAATACTCATAGAACGTTGTCTTGAACTTTCATCGGATCAAATTGCCTCATTAATGAAGTTAAGTGATAAATTAGCGGGGTTAAATGCAGCACGATTTGGTGAATGGTCATTACCTTTCACCCCTGAAAATGCTCGCCAAGCGGTGTTAGCTTTTAATGGTGATGTCTATTCAGGTTTAGATGCTAACTCTTTTAGCGATGATGACTTTAATTTTGCTCAGCAACATTTTCGTATCTTATCGGGTTTATACGGCTTACTAAAACCGCTTGATTTAATGCAAGCTTATCGTCTTGAAATGGGTACAAAACTTGATAATGTTCGCGGTGCTAATTTATATCAGTTTTGGGGAGATATAATTACCAATGAGTTGAACCAAGTATTAGCCGAGCAGGGTGATGATGTATTGATCAACTTAGCCTCAAATGAATATTTTAAGGCAGTTAATAAAAAATCGTTAAACGCGACAATTATCACCCCACAATTTAAAGATTGGAAAAATGGTCAATATAAGATGATCAGTTTTTTCGCGAAAAAAGCGCGTGGTTTAATGGCTCGTTATATTATTCAGAATCAATTAACTACTGTTGAACAAGTGAAAAATTTTGATTTAGCCGGTTATCAATTTAACAATGATTTAAGCCAAGGTAATGAGTTGGTCTTTACTCGTAAAATAAATATTAATGAATGATAATGTGGCAGGTTATTAGCCAAGATTTTTTTCAGCACTTTATCTTATTCATTTTGTTCAAGGTACGCCTTTACCTGAATTTTAATTAAACAACCTCAATGCATATTCATAGTTGAGACTTGATGATAAAAAGCCTGAAACTAAAAGTTAGTTTCAGGCTTTTGGGTTTTTATTGTTCTCTATAATATGACACTAGAACTTATATTCAGCTCCTGCATAGTAGAACGCGCCATTAAATCCAAAGGGGGCAGAACGACGAGAATAAGTAAATACGCCAGGGCTGCTCACAATAACATTACCACTATCATCAACGATTGTACCTGAGCGTGAGTTACCTATTGTGTTTTTATCAGGGTAAACATCAAATAAGTTATTACCGCCAATATTAAATGATAAGCTATCCGTTACTTGATAATTAACACGTAAATCCGTTAATACTTCAGCGCCGTAGGTTTGTCTGCCACCATCGCTAACGGTATATTCACCATAACGGTTAAAAGCTAAGTTGATACTAACGTCGCCTATAGTGTAGAAGCCACTTAAACTGATTCTATCTTGTGGCTGCCATTCTTCAATAATTGAAATAGCTTGCTCTGAAAATACATCGCTAGCATCTATACCCTCAAGGGCACTATCATCCGGCGTATAAATATTTACTACATCAGTCTCAGTAAAGTTAGCTGCAGCTGTTAAATTAAAGTCACCTCCTAATAACTGAGTATTCCATGTCGCAATAATATCAACACCTCTGGTTTCAGTATCTGCGCCATTTAGGAAGAATTGACCTTCACCAGCGCCAGAGGCTGATAATGCATTATCTAAGTCCTCTGATAGACCTTTCCCTAGAGAGTTACTTAACACGATACGATCGTCAATATCGATTGAATACCAATCAATGGTTAAGTTAATGTTATCGCTAACTTGAATTACGGTACCCAAACTAAAGTTGGTAGCTTCTTCTTCTTTTAACTGGGGAATACCAATCGCTTGAGCTAAGCTACTATCATTTCTGAATGTGCCTACTTGCACGGCAATTTGATCACCGCCGGGGTTATTCGGATCGTCTTGGAACTGGGTACTAATGTTGTCCGTATAAAGTTGCTGCATTGACGGTGCACGGAAACCTGTACTCATTGCGCCACGAATAGCTATATCTTCGGTTAGTGACCAGTTAGCGGCCAACTTGAAGTTAGTACTATCACCAAAACCGTCATAATCATCATAACGTACTGCACCACTAACAATTAAGTCTTCAGTAATTTCAGCTTCAACATCCACATAAAAGGAGATTACATCACGGGTTTCATCTACTTCTTGCATAGGCGCTGTGCCACCAAAACCTTGAGTACCCGCAGAGCGGTCATCTGAATATAAGCTATTTCCTAACTCATCAGTATCATAGTCTCGATAGGAGTATTCATCACCCGCAGTAACTATAAATTGATCTGTTCTAACTTCTGCGCCCATGGCTAAAGAAAACAGGTCATAGTCTTGAGTATAATCAAGGTTTAAAGTTTGTAATGAAAGCTCTAACCCATAAGCCGAGGCTTGACGTGGAATCGATGTGCGAATTTCATCAGCAGTTAAACTTGAGTTATAGCGTAATGAGTTAGCAAAAGAAGAGTTAATGGTGTCACTAGTAACATAGTCAATATTGTTCTGACCATAGGTATAAGAAAAATCTAAGGATGAGCCATCTGAAAATTCAGTTTGATAGCCAAAGTTATAAGAAAAATCTTTTATATCGGTATTTATTTTAGGTAAAAATCCAGCAGGAATAGTCGCGTCACCATCTTGCAGTGGAGCATTACCACCATTATTGTTATTGTGGCGGAAAAATGCTGCTGATTCATTGTCGCGTTTTGAGTAAGTAAGGAAACCGTACAATTCACCATCACCTAATTCATAGCCAGTATTAATGGTTAAACCAAACTGACTCGAATCGGCATCACCGATTCGAAAGGTTGATCGGCTAGCGGTTGCTTCACGCGGGTCACCAAGTAATTTAACTCCATCACCCGCATCCGTACAACCGGAAAACTGACATGAGCCATGCAGGCCTGCACGGTCAGTAAAACCGCGATCTCTAAAGTTTAAGGTGGTATTTAAAAAACCTTTATCCCCTAAAGCAAAACCTTTAGAAATATCAATATTGGTCGTTTCTCCATCACCTTCAGAGTACTCACCATAAGATAATGCAACTTTTCCACCTTCATCAGCATCATTTAATACAATGTTAATTACACCGGCAATAGCATCAGAGCCATATTGTGCTGCGGCACCATCACGTAAAACTTCAATTCGTTTGATCGATGAAGCGGGGATAGCATTCATATCTGTTCCTGCGGTGCCACGCCCTACAGAGGTATTGATATGAATTAAACTCGCCTGATGTCGTCGTTTACCGTTAATTAAGACTAACGTTTGGTCTGGGCCCAAACCTCGTAAAGTAGCAGGTCGTAAGGCATCAGTACCATCACTAATTGATGAGCTAGAAAAGTTAAAAGAAGGGGCAATTGCTTGTAACATTCTACCTACTTCAGTTTGCCCTGTGTTGGCTAAAGCTTCAGCAGATAAAATATCAACTGGCACCGGAAGATCATCAGCAGAGCGGCCTGCAACACGACTACCAATAATGGATATTTTCTCTACTTCTTGTTCTGTGACTTGTGCCGGCTCTTGAGCAAGGGCTGTTTGGCTAGCGGCACCTAGTATCATGGGGACTAGCATTGCTTTTATTGTTTTATTGTTCATTGTTGTAATTCCTCTATCATGTTTATCAACTTGAATACTCAGTTGATCAGAGTTATTAACAACAGCGATTAAACCAGAGCCTTTTAATAATTTTTTTAGGCCTGAATGTACTGAATGATAACCTTTTAAAGTATTTGCTTGATGTTTCTTGGTTAAATCAAATGAAAATATAATGGTTTGATTAGCCTTTTGTGCAAATGCAATTAAAGCTTTGTCAGCTCGTTGTTTGTTAATGTCAAAGCGGATCAAACCATCAGCATTAGCATTGCAGGGAATTAACATCATTAACACGGTTGTGAAAATGTTAAGTAACCACTTAGGCTTAGCTGATATGTTGAAATGACGAAATTGCTTTCGCCAACTGCGCAGTATTAATAAACAAGTGAGCAGGAGAAATCCTCTATAGTTTTTTTATTTTTTTAAAGGTAATTTTATTTTGTGCTAAATATCAGCAAATAGCCAGTAATAAATATTGGCTATTTATGATAAAAATGTGAGAAGTGATTTTCATACTTCATTGATAAAAAGGGATTATTTTGATGAGGTTATTAAAATAGTGTTGTCAGCATTTTTGCTATAATGGATATTAAAATTACTACTAAGAGATGCCAATAAGCCATCAACATCATTGGCTTTAAAATAACCAGAGACTTTCACATTAGCAATTTTAGCATCAAGTATTTTAAATCGGCTTGAAGTATATCGGCTGACCTCAATTAGTGCCTGTGATAGCGATTCGCCATCAAAAATCAGCATACCTTGTTGCCATGCTAAATCACGTTGTACTTGATCAAGAGATACCTTCTTTACAGGGGTTTCTATGTGGTTGGCAATGACCGCTTTTTCGCCTGAAGTGACTAATATTCCGGGTAAATCTTCAGCTTGAGTATTATCATTTGAAGTTAATAATGTTTGTTTTATTACTGATAACGCTTCAGTCGCTTTAGTTATCAATACTCGCCCTTCGGTAACCATTAATTCCATTTCGTTGTTGTCACGTTTTTGTACATTGAAGATTGTACCTAAAGCGGTAAAAGACTTTTCACCAGATGTAACGGTAAATGGACGAGATTTATCTTTAGCAACATCAAACCTTGCTTCACCTTGTATTAAGGTTAATTGTCGAAATGAAGCTGTGTAGGCTACTTTAATAATGCTGTTGGTGTTTAATTTAATGTGAGTGCCGTCGCTCATAGTAAAGCTACGCTGCTCTCCAATAGGACTAGTTAGTGTTTGCGTTTGAGTGAGTGATTGTTCATTTAATGAAGGCAGGAAAGGTAAAAATGATTCATGCATTAAAGCATTGGTGCTAATTAATGATATGATAGCAACACTCGCTGCAAGTACTGTTGCAATAAATTTAGAAGATGTTTTCTTTATTTTTTCTAGTGGAAATAAGCCACTTAATTCATTCAACACAGAAATGTCATCCCAATAAGATGCCATTTCAAGTAAAGTAGTGTGATGTGTAGTATTTTGATTACACCAAATTACCAACTCTTTTTGCTCTATATTTGTTAATCCACGATCCATACGGCTTATCCAAAGACAAGCTTGTTCTTGAATTTGCTCTTTGGTGTGAAATTGACTTACGTTATTCATCGATTTACTCATATTCTTTATTTATTAGCAATGTTCTTTGCGATAACAGCCGCTTTATTCGGTTTGATTTTATTGGCACTTACCGAGCTTTGACCTATGTTATGGTTCATTTGTTCCATAAATTGTATACTTTTTAATAATCCTTTCGCTACATGCTTTTCAACAGTACTTTCACTTAGCTGTAAATATTGGGCTATTTCTTTTTGGCTAAGACCATAAACCTTCTTTAAAATAAAACATTTGCGTACTGAGCCTGATAATTGGTCTGTAGCACGACAAAAACATAAAAAACGTTCTTTAGATTCGTAATCTTCTTCAAAATTAGTGCTACTTAATTCAACAGGTGGCTCGACAAAATCCTCTATAGAATCATTATATTTGTTATCCCACTTAGCATTATGATTTATAGCAAGGTTTTTTGCTGTTTTTAGCATGTAACTACGCGCATATTGTATTTCTTGTTTTAAGTTTGCTTCATAGCTGCGTACAAACGTTTCTTGCACTATATCATCAATATCGCTGGGCTTTACAATACGGCTAATGAAGCCTCGTATTGTGCTTTGATACTTGATAAAAATATCGCTAAGTGAACTTTTATTGTTTTTATTACTCATTTTCATTCACACGAAAAATATTAAGTAACTTTAGTTTAATCATTAATGGTGTGACTTCTCAATGATTTTTTTACATTTGAGTCAAAAGATAGATGTAGTGTGACTATAATGAAAAATGCCAACAATTTTAAATGTTGGCATCCATTATAAATTTTATTTCAAATTACTATTACTTATTAGCTTTTGCTTTTTTTATTTTTTTCTTAGCCTGTTTTTTTGCTTTGGCTTTCTTTTGCGAAGTGGTTAACTTTATTTTCGCTTTTTTATTAGCAACGCGCGCTTCTTTGTGTTTTGGTCGTAACTCATCAATAACACGACGTTGTAACCGTTCATCTTGATAACGTTCTATTTTAGCAATAACCGACATATCATGAGCTTCAGCTAATGATATTGCTGTACCTTTTAAACCAGCACGGCCAGTACGACCTATACGGTGAATATAAATATCAACCTTACGTGGCATATCAAAGTTAATTACATGGGTTATGTCATCAATATCTAATCCGCGAGCGGCAACATCAGTGGCAACCAGTATTTTAATTTCACCACTTTTGAAACGTGAAATTGATTTATTACGTTTATCTTGTGGCATTTTCCCTTCAAGCCAAACACAGGGTAATTCTTCGCTGTATAATTTTCCTGATAAATATTGAACAGTTTCGCGCTTATTAGCAAAAACAACGGTGCGATCTACGCCTTCTTGTTTCAATATGTTTACTAACAAGTTTAATTTATGTTGGGCGCTATCGGTAATATGTAACCATTGATGAATTTTTGCTTTTTCTTTTCTAGAGGGGGATGACTCTAAAAATTCTGGCTCAGATAATACTTCTTTAGCGAAGCGAATAACCCCCGCACCTTCTAATGTGGCAGAAAACAACATGGTTTGTTTACGCCAACGGGCTTCACCAACAATACGATTTATTGCTTCACTAAACCCCATATCTAACATGCGGTCGGCTTCATCAAGCACTAAAATTTCAATCTCACGAGCATCAAATTGCTCATTCTCAATATACTCTAATAAACGACCAGGTGTGGCCACTAATATATCGGTAGTACTATTTAAAATATCATCATGGCTACCGTAATTTACACCACCAGTAATTACACCCGTTTTAATTTTAGTTAGCTTGGCTATTTGTTCGCTGTCTTGGCCAATTTGAATAGCTAGCTCACGTGTTGGTGTTAATATTAATACGCGAGGAAATCCAGGCTGGGTCCGAGGGTAGTCAAGTAAGTGTTGAGCAATAGGTAATAAAAAGGCGGCAGTTTTACCTGTACCTGTTGGCGCAGAGGCAAGAATGTCTTTCCCTACCATTGCTTTTGGGATAACCAATTCTTGAATAGACGTTGGCTTTTTATAGCCAAGCTCTTTAATACTGGCTAATAATTCAGAGTCGAGATCAAATTGCTCAAACATAAGGGATTTTCACTAAGTTGGGAGTTTTCTATAGATGGCGATAATTATAGTGGTTTTAATGACAGCTGTAACTATTTTATCGCGTTACTCGAAACGAATATACCCATGTTATCTCAATATGCAGGATTCAGCTGGAATTAGAAACGCTTTTAGGCAAGGCATTGATTGAAGAGAATGGTTGTTCCCTTATCGAAATCAATAACGCAGTATAAAGCGTTTATAAACCAGCCCTACGAGGATGTCTGAGCAAATCATGCTCTTCGTTACATCTATTTTTAAGGACACTACATGGATGTAGCTTATTAGAGAATGCAGGAGCATATTCTCCTGAGTAACCATTAACAACAAGATGTGCCTTGATCATGAATGGCTCAGGCATCCTGAAACTCGCATATTGAAGTATCATGGGTATAATGCGCAACTCGATACTTTATTTTTCACTGTACTCAATTAAAATTTGTTCACACCATTGTTCTATACGGTTTTCACTGAGATCATATTCATTATCTTCATCAAGCGATAAACCAACAAAATACTGATCATCTTCAGTTAATGCTTTTGATGCCGCGAATTCATACCCCTGATTTGGCCAATAGCCAATTAATTGTGCACCTTGTGCTATTACTTGTTCATGTAACATACCTAGCGCGTCTTGAAACCAGTCGGTGTAGCCTATTTGGTCTCCCATACCGTATAAAGCAACCGTTTTTCCGCCAAGGTCTAGCGTATTAATATCTAACCAAATAGATTCCCAGTCTTCTTGAAGTTGGCCGTAATCCCAAGTAGAAATACCGAAAATTATAAAGTCATAATCAAGGCAGTTAGCAAGCGGAATCTCTTTTATATTGTGTAGTTCAACCAAGTCAGCCCCTATGACAGCTTGAATTTTTTCAGCTGCTATTTCGGTATAACAAGTGGTAGAACCGTAGAATAAACCAATTTTCATGAAAGTTTGCCTAAAAACAATGGAAGTATAGAATTACCAAAGATTTTAACAAAATCATTTAGTACAATTCAATTTAATGTTGCAAAAATGCTGCAACGACTGTAACTTCTTCGTTATTAAAACGGTCAGTATTATTAATATATACCAGTTCCACTTGAATCATGCACATTCAAGTGGAACGGGTATAAAGTCGTTAACTGAAAAATTTAGGAATGAAATATGTTTAAAAAGGTTTTGATTGTTAGTAGTTTGCTTCTTACTGCAATGAGTGTTTTCCTCTTTATCAATGAGCCAGCCGTTGCGAACACCCCACAAGTACCAAGTATCATAGTTAAATCAGCTGAATTAGATGCCACAGAATTAAATATTGATTCCCTAAAAACAAAAATTAAAACTAAGTTAGGTTTAACCGTTGTTAAAGTTGAAAAAACGCCTGTTCCGGGGATTGCTTTATTGATAACGGATCAAGGCTTATTTTACTCAAGTTATAATGGAGATTACTTTATTCAAGGTAAAGTTTATAGTTTAGTAACAGCGGTAACTGACTTAGCGGAACAAAGTTTAGCTAAAATGCGTCTGGAAGGCATGGAAAAATTTAAAGACGACATGATTGTTTATAAAGCCGAAGATGAAAAATATGTAGTGACGGTCTTTACTGATATCACTTGTGGCTATTGTCGTAAAATGCACAAACAAATGGATGATTACAATGCTCGAGGTATCACTTTTCGTTATTTAGCTTACCCTCGTTCTGGTATTAAAGACCGACTTGGCAATTATACTGAAGGTTTTAAAGATTTACGCTCAGTATGGTGTAGTGAAGATCCCAATGCAGCGATGACTAATGCTAAAAACAGTAAGGGCATTGGTTACCGAGTTTGTGATAAACCTATTGAAGGAGAGTTTAATTTTGGCCGTCAGGTTGGTGTTAATGGCACCCCTGCTATTATTTTATCAACAGGTATGATGGTGCCAGGCTATCAACCTCCTGCTCAGTTAGAGCAATTATTAAAGACTCTTTAACTTGTTAAATTAAGTCGTTTGATGAAAAGTTACCTATGAATAAAGAAATTATCCGTCGTAAAAAAATGGCTACTGAGTATTTACCTAATACAATACCTGAAAGTATTAGGCAAATTTATGCAAGCAGAGGTGTTGAATCAGCACAACAACTTGAACTTAAGGTCAATAACTTACAAGGGCTTAATTTACAAAAAAACGATAAAGATGATGACGCTTTAAAAGGTTTAGATGATGCTTGCCAGTTACTGCATGCTGCCCTCATTAATAATGCTAATATCATTATCGTTGGCGATTTTGACGCTGATGGCGCGACGAGTACCGCTTTGATGATGGTAGCGTTAACTTTAATGGGCAGTGTCAATCATTCTTTCTTAGTTCCTAATCGTTTTGAATATGGTTATGGTTTAACGCCTGAAATAGTTGATATTGCCGCTCAGCAAAGCGCACAAATGTTAGTAACCGTTGATAATGGTATTAGCTGTGTTGCTGGCGTTAGTCGCGCTAAAGAGCTTGGTTTACAAGTTATTGTCACTGATCACCATTTGCCCGGTCATGAACTACCCAAGGCTGATGCCATTGTTAACCCTAACCAAGTCGGCTGTCCATTTCCTAGCAAATCACTTGCCGGTGTAGGTGTTGCTTTTTATCTGATGCTAGCACTAAGAAGCTACCTTAGAGACAACAAATACTTTGTTGATCAAAATATTAACGAACCCAATATTGCGCAATTACTTGATTTAGTTGCCTTAGGTACAGTAGCTGATGTGGTATCACTTGATGTTAATAATCGTATTTTAGTGGACCAAGGTCTAAAACGCATTCGCGCAGGTCAAACACGCCCTGGCATTCAAGCACTAATAGAAGTAGCCAATAAAAATCAACAACGTTTAGTTGCTTCAGATTTTGGTTTTGCTTTAGGTCCAAGAATTAATGCTGCGGGGCGTTTAGATGATATGTCGTACGGTATTAATTGTTTACTAGCGCCTGATTTAGCTAGTGCTCGAGTTATGGCATCTGATCTAGATGATTTAAATAAAGCGCGCCGCGAAATAGAGCAGGGTATGCAAGCTGAGGCTGAAACTATTTTTCAACAGCTTAATTTTTCATTGGATAATTTACCTAATGCTATTGCTTTATATCAGCAAGACTGGCATCAAGGTGTTATTGGCATCGTTGCGGGGCGGTTAAAAGAAAAATTTCATCGTCCTTGTATTGTTTTTGCTAAAAGTAGTAACGATGATTCAGTTACTGATGAACAGCAAGAAATTAAAGGCTCGGCTCGCTCAATTCCTGGTTTACATATTCGCGACTTATTGGAGCGAATTGATAGTCAAAATCCCAATCTGATTCTCAAATTTGGTGGTCATGCTATGGCGGCTGGTTTGTCAATTAAACAGAAAAACTTTGAAAAATTCCAAACCCTGTTTGATGATTTAGCAGGAAAGTGGCTAAAAGCAGAGGATTTACAAAGTATTATATTATCAGATGGTGAGCTGGCAGTTAATAGTTTAACGCTTGCTTTTGCAGAGCAATTACGTGATGCAGGTCCTTGGGGGCAAAACTTCCCTGAGCCTTTATTTGATGATACTTTTAAATTAGTGCAGCAGCGTATTGTTGGTGAAAAACATCTTAAAATACTGGTAGAAAAACAAGGTAAAGTATTTGATGGTATCGCCTTTAATATTGATGTAAAAGCTTGGCCAAATACACAAGCAAAGCAAGTTCATTTAGCTTATCGATTAGATGTTAATGAATTTCGTGGTAAACGAACAGTACAATTAATGGTTGAAAATATCACTGCGATCGAGTCTTGTTAGTCTAAAAGCACAGAGAACTAATGATAGAGAAAACACTAACAATAATTGAATTACCACAGTTAGTTTTAGCTTTTATTCCAGTGCTAGTGGTTTTATTTATTCAGTTTTGTTGGTCACTACCACAAAAAAGAACAGCACATGCACTGGCTCGAATGTTGGTGCAATTATTGTTAGTGGGATTTTTCCTTAGTTATATATTCGAGTCAAGTAGCGCTTGGTTAGTGTTAACATTGCTTATTATCATGGTGTTGTTCTCTAGTTGGATAGCGTTAGATAATATTAAGGTACCTAAACGTCAACTTTTTCAAAAAGCAGTATTAGCCATTGCGTTAAGTGGTGCCTTTACTTTATTAATCATTACCCAAGGCGTTTTACAATTATCTCCTTGGTATCACGCACAGACACTCATCCCCCTTGCGGGCATGGTATTCGCTAGTAGCATGAATAGTGTTAGTTTATGTGGAGAACGTTTTTATTCTGAACTCGCTAGTAAAGTTAGTTATGAGCAGGCTCGAAATACCGCTTTTCAAGCATCAATGATTCCCAATGTTAATGCATTGCTGGCTGTAGGTATAGTCTCTTTGCCTGGTATGATGACAGGGCAAATCCTCTCAGGCGTTTCCCCTTTTATTGCGGCAAGATATCAAATAATGGTGATGTGTATGATATTTGCTTCAGCAGGTATCTCATCTGCTTATTTTCTTTATTTAGCAAAGCCGAAAGTCTAGCTCTAGACTTATCATAAAGCACTTATAAAGTTACTCTTCTGATTTATCTTGAATATAATCATGGTTAATTTTTTGTTACGGCATTTATTAGGGGCAATAACAAATATACTGTGCATTAATGCTAGGCTATATGACTGTTGTTGGGCATCTTTTAACTGAACGTTAATGCGAGTGCTAGCTGTAGGTTTATGAATAAATGGCTAAATTTTAATTAGTAAAAAACGCAGATGATTGCTCATCTACGTTAATAATATAAAAGTTATATAACAATACTTTTATATTTAGTACATGTGTTGACCACCATTAATAGATAAGGTCGAACCAGTAACAAAGCCTGCTTCATCAGCCACTAAAAACAATACTGAACGAGCAATATCTTCTGGTTGGCCTAAGCGTCCTACTGGTATTGTTCTAACAATTTTTGCTAAAACGTCTTCAGGTACTGCGCGAACCATATCCGTTTCCACATAACCTGGTGCAATAGCATTTACGGTAATACCTTTCGCTGCGCCTTCTTGCGCTAGTGCTTTGGTAAAACCATGGATACCAGATTTAGCTGCCGCATAGTTTACTTGACCATATTGACCTGCTTGACCATTTACAGAGCCTATATTAACAATACGCCCAAATGAGCGTTCTCTCATACCTTCAATAACAGCTCTAGATGTATTGAAACAAGAGGATAAGTTGGTCTGAATAACAGCATTCCACTTCTCAAAATCCATTCTGTGCATGGTGCCATCTCTTGTAATCCCTGCATTATTAACAAGAATATCGATTGGCCCAATTTCAGACTGTATATCTTTAATACTTTCCGTTACGCTTTCAAAATTGCCCACATCAAATTTAGAAGTTTGGATACCTGTTCGCTCTGTAAACTCTTGAGCTGCTTGATCATTGCCAGCATAGTTCGCTATTACTGTATAACCATTCTCTTTCAACATAACGCTAATAGATTCGCCTATTCCACGTGTTCCACCTGTTACTAATGCAATGCGTCCCATAATTTACTCCTTTGATATTTCATAATTGTTATGTAGAGGTTTCAAGCTTCTAAGAGCTTTCCTGCTCAATATCTATCATATAGCAAGCTTAATCATTCAACTAGTGGACTTAAGTAGGATCTTTTTCAAAATTTAATTTTCTTTTTGGTTTTAATTTTGTTTTTTATTTGCCTTGGGAGATTTAATTGGTGGTCATTATGAGTAAAGTTGTTTTTGTAATAGATGGTTGATTAATTAATGTACATATCTTTTTTATATATCATTTTAATATATGGTATGTGGTTTTTGTTGTGGTCTGAATGCACAGTTTCAAGTTGAAGAATTTGTATTGAGAAGATAAAAATTGAAGTGTTTAGTTAACATTAGCAAGCTATCGTTATATTCTGTTTATATACAAACAATAAAGAAACTAATGGAATGAAAATATGACACATAAAAAAACAGCTTTAGTAACTGGCTCGGTCAGTGGTATAGGTTTAGGAATTGCAAAAGACTTAGCTAATCAAGGTTATAAAGTCCTTATTACTGATATTAACTTATCTGTGGCACAAGATGTTGCTCATAGTCTTAATCAGTCGGGTGGAGATGCGTTAGCGTTTAAACTTGATGTTACTGTTCAGGCTGATATTGATAATGTTATTGCTCATGCTGATGAATTTAATAACCGCATTGATGTTCTAGTGAATAATGCAGGTATTCAATATGTTTCTAAATTAGAAGAGTTTCCAGCAGATAAATGGCAATTGATTACTAATGTACTATTAGTAGGTCCTGCAATGATGACTAAAGCGGTATTACCTTTAATGAGAACTAATAATTTTGGTCGTATTATTAATATTGGCTCTTTACATGGTTTAGTTGCGTCTCCTTATAAAAGTGCTTATGTTGCAGCCAAACACGGCATTATCGGTTTTTCAAAAGTTATTGCGTTAGAAACGGGTGATCAAGATATTACTATCAATACAATTTGTCCTGCTTATGTAAAAACTCCGCTGGTTGAGAAACAAATTGCTGATACGGCTAAAGAACATGGTATCACTGAAGAGGAGGTTGTTAATAATATTATGTTGGCGCCAATGCCGAAAAAAGCTTTTATTGATATAGAAGAAATATGTGGTTCAGTCAGTTACTTAGCGAGCAATGTTGCTAAAAATATGACGGGACAAACCATGGTGTTAGATGGTGGTTGGGTAGCAAGATAGTCTAGTTGCCTATATCCGTTACCATGCAAAGTGCATTTTGGATAACTCGAAATTGAAACGGGTATATATGATCAAAAAAAGTAGGTTTGATAAACAAACCTACTTTTTATTTAATATACTACCTCGCTCACAAGAGAGTTAGTTATGCTTTTTAATAAAATCAGCAATACTTGGCGCTATTCTTTCACGAAAAGCAGAGCCACTAAAAGTTCCAAAATGACCTACACCATCAAAAACTTGATCCAATTTACTTTCCTTTGGAATACCAGAACATAACTTATGTGCTGCTTGGGTTTGGCCTAATGAACAAATATCATCATTTTTTCCTTCAATGGTATGTAATGCTGTATCAGTTATTAGTGATAAATCAACAAGCTCACCTTTGTAAGTCATATTGCCATTAGCTAAATCATGTTTAATGAAAACTCTTTCTAAGGTTTCCAAATAGAATTCAGCATTAAGATCTAATACGGCTAAATATTCATCATAAAAATCACGATGGCTTTCTTGTTTATCTTCTTTTCCATGAAAAACATGACCAAAATAATCAGTATGTTTAGTTATATGGCTTTCTATATTCATGGCCATAAAAGACGTTAACTGAACAAACCCAGGGTATACTTTTCTGCCCGCGCCAGGAAAACGATTAGGCACTGTCATAATTACGTTATTCTCGAACCAGCTTAAATCTTTACTACTAGCATATTTATTGAGCTCGTTAGGATTGATACTGGTATCAATAGGACCTGCTATTATTGTAAGAGTCTTAGGTGTTGCAGGATCTTTCGTTTTAGCCAATACTGCTGTTGCTATTAGCGCTTGAACTGCAGGTTGACAAACGGCTAATACATGGGTGTCTTCGCCAATTTCTTTCATGAAATCGATTACGTAAGATACATAATCATCAAAGCCAAAGGTGCCTTCAGATAAAGGAACATTTTTAGCATCTAGCCAATCAGTAATGTAAACATCATGATCTAGAATTAAGCGCTCTATTGTAGCTTTCAACAAGGTTGCATGATGACCCGAAAGTGGTGCGACCAAAAATAATTTAGGCTGTTGAACCTTACTATCTTGTTTGAAGTGGATTAAATTACAAAAAGGCTTTGCGATAAGAACCTGTTCGGTAATTTTAATCGTTTTACCATCAATTATGGTTGTTTTGATGTCAAAAGGCAGTTTACCGTAAGCTTTAGTGTGATGAAAGGCGCTATCAAGTCCCGCACTGATGCTTTTTCCCAATAAAGTCTTTGCATAAGGGTTAAAGGGATGAGCCATTAATTGTTGACTCACTCCGATAAAGCCATTGATCAATTCGGCTGAGCGACTATAGAGATCGTAAGTTTGATACATCATAATATTTTATCCTGCGGTGCAGCATTTAGATTTGAAGCGAGTATACCTAGCAAAATCATATTGGTCAATATTCTTTTGCTGCACCGCGTCAAAAATAAATATATCTGTACTATTTACTACATAAAGACACTTACTATATGTTAATGTTTAAGCCTGATGCAAGGCAGCAAATATAGGTATTTACTAAATAAATTTGTATCTTACAATTATTGTTTGTAAATTGTTTAATAATAATTTACAAAAAACATTTCAACTTTTAATTTTAGGTTGCTTTAAGGGCAAATAGATTATAACCATATCATTTATAAGGATACATTATGGAATCAACTGAGCAGAAAGAAGTATTTGATTTTTTGGAGCAATATTCAGAGTTGTTTAATACCATGGTTAAGCAGGTTTTAACTGATCCCGATAAAGAAAATTTAAATTCAATGATGGACTCTAAAAAGTTATCTGATCTTTTATCTAAAGGGGTAAAAGTTGATACCGCCACGTTATTTAGTAAACAAATGTCTTTTATGAATCAACAGGCCGAACTATGGCAAAGCGCGACTAAAGCATTACTCGGTAATAAAGTTGAATCAGTAGTATCTGAAGAAAGAAATGATAGAAGGTTTAAGGACAGTGAATGGTCGGAAAACCCTGTTTATAATTATTTAAAACAGTCTTATTTATTAAATTCAAATATGATGCAAGAAATGGTGGATAGCTTGCATTTTGATGACCCTAAAGCTGAAGAACAAATTAAGTTTTATACCCGTCAATATATCAACTCTGTTTCTCCAACCAATAATGCACTTACAAATCCAGAAGTTTGTCGGGATATATTGGAATCAAAGGGCGAGAACCTTATTAAAGGGTTACAAAACTTTATGCAAGACTTACAACAAAGTCCTGCAGATGCGCTTAGAATTAATCAAACAGATCCCGATGCCTTTACCTTGGGTGAAACATTGGCTTATACCCCAGGTGATGTGATTTATCAAAATGAGTTAATTCAGCTTATACAGTACAAAGCTACCACAAAAAAAGTCAATGAAGTTCCTTTATTGTTTGTCCCTCCTTTTATTAATAAATATTATGTCTTGGACATGGATGAGCAAAAATCACTGATAAAATGGGCTGTAGGTCAGGGTCATACGGTATTTGTAATTTCATGGATAAACCCTGACAAAACACTTTCTCATAAAGGCTTTAATGACTATATGAAAGAAGGACCAATCGCATCACTTGATGTTATTGAAGAAGTAACAAAATCAAGCAAAGTCAATGTTGTTGGGTATTGCATTGGTGGAACGTTGTTAGCAACAACTCAATCATACTTATTGGCAAAGGGTGATACTCGAATAAACTCATTGACCTTTTTAACAACATTATTAGATTTTGAAGAGCCGGGTGAAATAGGCGTTTATCTTTCTGAGAAAATGTTACCTTTCTTGAAAAAGGATATTAAGGAGAAAGGTATATTAGATGGTCGTGTGCTTGGTTTAGCGTTTAGCATGCTACGTGAAAATAGCCTTTTTTGGTCGTATTTTGTTAATAATTACCTTAAGGGTAAAGATCCTGCGCCGTTTGATATTTTATACTGGAACAGTGATTCATCAAACTTACCAGCGGAAACCTTTGATTTTTATATGACAAATACCTATCAGTATAATAATTTGATAAAAGATGGCGCTGTTGAAGTTGAAGGGGTTCCTATTGAATTAAGTAAAATTGATACACCAAGTTATTTCTTAGCTACAATTGCTGATCATATTGTTTTGTGGCAAGCCTCATACAAAGGAGCTAAAGCTCTTTCTGGACCTACAAGGTTTGTTTTAGCTGGCTCTGGCCATTTAGCCGGTGTTATTAACTCAGTAGATCACGGTAAGTATCCACATTGGGTTAATGACGAGCTTTCGGATTCAGCAGAGCATTGGTTTGAAGGTTCAACTAAAAAAGAAGGTTCTTGGTGGACAGATTGGGAGGAATGGGTTATTCCTCAATCAGGTAAGCAAGTTACAGCAAGAAAACAAGGTTCTAAAAAATATGCAAGTATTGAAGCGGCCCCAGGAAGTTACGTTAGAAAGCGTATTTAGCATGTTAATTGGTAACAGATAATTGCCTTATATTTGAGGTGACTTTATTAACTCAATAGTTTAAATGAAAGGCGACCATAAAGGTCGCTTTTTTTATAGACATTATGTCTGTTATACTAGCTGTTAAGACTACTTCTTCTACACTGTTAGTAGTAGATAGTGAAAGTAAAAATTAATAACCAACCGAGGTTGCCGTTGATCAAAATTAAAAGATATCCAAACCGTCGTCTTTATGACACTTCACAGAGTCATTATGTAAACTTGGATTATATTCGAGAATTAGTTATTGCCAATCAAGAGTTTCAAATTGTTGATTCAAAAACAGATGAAGATAAAACGCGTAGCATTTTAATTCAAATTATCAGTGAAGAAGAGACCAGTGAGCGCCAATCATTATTAACCAATACACTATTGAAGCGGTTAATATGTTTTTATGGCAACGATAACCAAGACTATTTGCAAGAGTTTCTTGAGCAAAGCCTTTCCGCCTTTATTGAACATCAAGATGATATTTTAAAACTGAGCAGTGGCATTAATAAAAATTCTCCATTTGGTTTGTTTAGCAGTATTGTTGAACAAAATATGAATATGTGGACAAAGTTTAAAACTCCAGGAGATAAAAAGTAAGCTTTTGTTGCACCGCAACAAAATAATGGTTGACTCCACACTGAAAAATTGGTTAAATTCTCATCAAGCAATGCTGCTCAGCAGCAAAATTTTAGGAGAACTGCATGTTTAATCAATTTTCAGAGTTATTTCAGACCTCATTAAAACCAATTGATAAATTGGTCGAATTAAATATATCAACAGCAAATACTGTTGCACATCAACAAGGGTTGCTCATTGCAAGCTTGGTTGATGACAGTCTTTCATTTAGTCGAAATATAACTGCAACTACGGACATAACCAATTTAGTTGCGGAACAGTCCAAATTTAGTGCCGATGTACAAAGCCAATTGACTGAAGCGATTAAACAAACATCCGGAACCCTTACCCAGGCGCAAAAAGATGCTGAAATAATTATCAGTGACTCTTTTTCAATACTTTCAACTAAAACGTCTCAGGCTGTAGATAAAGCGGAAACGAAAGCAGCGCCAAAAGCCGCAGTGAAAGCAGCGCCAAAAGCCGCAGTGAAAGCAGCGCCAAAAGCCGCAGTGAAAGCAGCGC
>Ga0105358_10000363_pt1 | contig 22000 bp, 18 predicted proteins | sample GOMGulsemesocosm_5_FD_83509 | JGI IMG/M metagenome (GOLD analysis project Ga0105358, IMG submission 83509) | Methane-oxidizing microbial communities from mesocosms in the Gulf of Mexico - GOM15C Gulf of Mexico | ecosystem: Environmental > Aquatic > Marine > Cold seeps | place: Gulf of Mexico... | reverse complement strand
TAAGGTGGGATTTGTCTATAACATTTCACCGCTAGGACCGTTAAACAATGCCGTCAGTCGCTGGTGGCTAACGCCTTTAGCGAACCAGCAAACGATACTGGAAGTTACGCTAAAATACGACATTCGCTTCTCCATTTTTGGCCAGCTGATGCACACTCTCATTATGCGCAATAAGCTAAAAACATCACTGCCCGCCACATTGCAAGCGGTAAAAAAACAAGTGGAGTCAAAAGCAATGGCAGCTGATCAACAATAAGTAATAAAAAACAAACGCTGTTGAATGAGGCCCTAGCTATTATTAAAATTTTAGTACAAGCCCTAAAGCCCCACTTTTACTTTTGTTGGCCGGTAAAAAAAAGCCAATAATATAAGGATAATATTATTGGCTTTTTTGCTACTTACATTATTACTGCTATATCACTTTAACCTTGAATCCACTTCTCAAGATCATCAGCGCCGCCAATAAGCTCTCCATCGACAAATATCTGCGGTGTAGTAGCGGCGCCGGATATTGCCTGTAGGCTAATATTACTCAGGCCGTTTTCACCTATCTCTATCTCTTCGAAACTAAGATTATTTTGCTTTAATAGGTTTTTTGCTCTTACGCAGTGCCCGCACCCCGCTTTAGAAATCATACTGATGCTCTGCGGCTTTTGCGCTTGCGGGTTGATAAAATCGAGCATGGTATCAGCATCTGAAACGTCAAATGGATCGCCAGGAACATCCGCTTCAATAAACATTTTTTCAATCTGGCCATCGCAAACCAGCATAGAGTAACGCCATGAACGCTTGCCAAAACCGATGTCAGATTTATTCACCAACATGCCCATCGCATCCGTAAAGTCACCATTACCATCCGGAATGAATTGAATATTTTCTGCATTTTGCTCAGCGGCCCAAGCATTCATCACAAAAGTATCGTTAACGGAAACACAGAGGATTCTATCAATTCCGTTTTTGGCAAAAGCCGTAGTGAGTTCATTGTATCTTGGCAGATGACTGCTAGAACAAGTCGGCGTAAAAGCACCGGGAAGTGAAAATACGATCACCTTTTGACCTTTGAATAAATCGTCGCTGTTCACTTTCTCCCACTGATCGTTAACAATTTGATTAAACTCTACTTGGGGTATTGCGCTTCCTTCAATATTTTTCAACATTTGTTTGTGCCTCTAGCTTATCTGTTTCGATTGAGATAAGTATATAGGCCACTAGACAGTAGTGATAATTAATAGATTTGATACACCTAATAGCTAATAGCTATTGCAGATGGGTTAGGTTATTTTTCACCTGCTCTGCGGCTGGCTATATTAGTCAAAATTTGCTCGCGCTGTTTATTTCCCAGCTCGGACCAGCTGGTAATTTCCGTTAGTGAGCGTAAACATCCAATACATATATCGGTGTCATCCAAACAGCAATTTCTGACACAGGGAGAAGCGATTAATTTATCACTACTCTCCGTGTGCTCGTCAATATCCATAGCTCAAATGTCTCTAGAGGGGTCTCACTTTCATTTTTCCGACACCTACTTCAATCACTTCTACTGCTGTGCCTTTCGCTAAAGCACTATCACAGGAAACTTTCCAATTGATACCTGAGTACTGATGTTTAATGGTTGCGCTAGCGCTTAGATCTTCATCTAAGCTAAACCGATAACCAATTAAATCATTAGTGACAGTTTTAGTATCCACTTTGTTTTGCATTCTCTTGAGTGATGGCCATAACAGCAGTGAGCCAACCAATGTCGCGAGAGCCACACAAATGAGGGCATTGGTGATGTTTGCATCCATCAGGTTTAGGAAAAACACTAAGCTGGTAGCAATACAACCCAACCCTAAAAAGAATAGAAAGAAGGTTGAAAAACCTAGCACTATGACTTCTATAACCAGTAATACCAGCCCTAAGACAAGCAGAGACTCAGCCATGTTTTGCGTGAATATATCCATTAATTACCTTTATTGAGTGTATTAATAATGGTCATAGCTTGCGCTACCACACTGGATGCATCCGTTGCTGCATCAGGAAGTAAAACAACGGTTGAGTCTTTAGCGATTGCCTGCTTTGCTGCAATGGCTTTTGATGCAAGTTCTAACTGAATGGCTTTTTGCCCCTCTGGGGTTTTTGCTGCATCACCGACAGTAATCAATGCTTCCGCCTGCGCTGATGCGACAGCGACAATTGCTTTTGCCTCACCTTCAGCTCTGAGCACTTGCTCAGTTTTATCCGCCTCAGCCGCGAGTACCTGTGCCTGCTTTTGACCTTCGGCAACATTAATTGCCGACTGCCTATCACCTTCTGATTCCAATATTTGAGCTCGTTTTACCCGCTCAGCCTTCATTTGCGCCTCCATGGCTTCCATTATCGTTACCGGCGGCACTATATCTTTGATCTCATAACGTAGCACTTGCACGCCCCATGGCTCAGACGCTAGGTTTATAGACTCAACAATATTTAGATTTAACTTATCACGCTCTTCAAACGTCTTGTCGAGCTCCATTTTACCCAACTCAGATCGCATCGTGGTCTGTGCTAATTGCACTACCGCAAAGCTGTAATCTTCAACACCGTAGGTCGCACGGTAGGGGTCTAGTACTCGAAAATAGAGGACTCCATCGACAGTTAATGTAATATTATCACGCGTAATAGCCCCTTGGCTTGGCACATCGACGGCCTGTTCTTTGAGTGATCTATCAGCGGCAATTTTATCGATGAAAGGCAAAATAAAATTCAACCCGGCTTCTTTACTGTCGCGATACTTACCAAATCGTTCGATAACATAGGCCCTGTTTTGCGGCACAAAAATAATCGATGATTTCATTATTACTAACAGTAAGACCAATACTACAAACGGCCATGTGAATACAAAATTCAATAGCGTCTCGATCAATATGTCCATTGCTTAGCTTTCCTTTATTGGTAGAATTATAACCCAAATATGCTACCCAATTACTCGTGCTCTCGCTCCACAGACTTTCTTTGTCAAATAAAAAAGAGACTGCAAAAAACTTGCGGCGCTATTATCACGGTATTGCGTGCATTATCCGAGCTAGGGTATATCACTTTTATCATTGCGTTTTATATAACTAATTCAGGTATTAGCTAATTCATCAAACGCTTATTTATTCATACCCTAAGAGTCAATATACCCTACTACACTCACCTAGAAATTGGGCCTAGGCGTAGGAATATACTCAAGGGTCTTATTAATCTTTGATATTTTCCATGACCACAAAAGTGCTGCTTTGTAATACAAATGGCAAATTAGATAGCGTTTCCCCAAGAAATTTTCGATAGCTATCCATATCGCTCGTTCGCACTTTAATTAAGTAATCAAAGCTAGCTGCAATCATGTGACACTGCTCAACTTCTGGGATCACCCGTATCGCATCATTAAATGCCTCTAACGCTTTGGTCTTGGTATCCGATAAGGTTACTTGAACAAAAGCAATATGAGATTCACCGAGTTTAGCTCTGTCCACCAGCAAACTGTAACCTAATATATACCCCTGCTGCTCCAGTTTATCCATACGCACTTTACAGGGTGTTTTGGAAAGCCCCACCACATCTGCGAGCTCTGTCACGCTAATACGGGAATTTTTTTGTAACTGCCTAATAATTGCCTTATCAAATTGATCCAATTTATTCATTTTGAAACTATGCCGCCTTGTTCATAAAATAATATTTCTCTCATTTGATTCACTGACTCTCTATCCTCGTAACTGACAGCGAGTATAGAGCGCAAGGCATTGCTTTTAAAGTAACGTTGAATTGTCTTAGTTTCAATTATAGGCCAGTGATTATTTTCAAACCACTACTAATCAATAACCAGTAAGAAGTCTATTGAAGTCGCTGATTGAGTTTGTGGACTAATCGCCCGCTGAAAGCAGCGGGCCCGTGCTTATAAATCGGTAGTGATGCTGCACATCGTTATCATCACTACCCTTCACTAACCGCCACTATCTTTTAGATAGCTTGGAATGAAGATTACCGACTGAGGAGCTTTATCCGCTACTGCAACATCCTGATTAGGCTTATCAGTATTATAAGAGCAAATAATTCTTCCCTCACGATACAAGCCGATATCTTTGAGTAAGTCATCGTTTAAATGTTCAACAGATTGATAGGGATTTGCACTAAACAATAATTTATTTAGTGCTTGAAAGCTATTAATGGCGCGCTTTAGTATAGTCATTATATTTCTCTCTAATAGGCCTTAGAGAGCAGTAACGACAAATTGAAAATATCTAATGCCGCACTGTCTCTGCGGCATTATTGTTCAAATTAAAGGGGGGTTTTTATCCCTATACTAGAACCCAATGCGCATTCGCAGCTATGTCGCAGTGTTTGTGCCACCGCATAACATGGTCGAACGTTAATTTGCATTAGATTAAAAGTCATAATTTTCACAATATAAATTGATAGGAAGTCTCAAAGGAGACGAGCAAATACTAACCTAGTCAGGATATGAATAGCAATGGCTAATATACATTCTATTCACCGACTTTTTGCTAATTTAAAGCATTGTCTTTATTCACGTATTTATTTATTACCAAAACAAAAAAGGCGATAACCTCTCAGTTATCGCCTGCTTTTATGCAACGCTTATGTTGCTTATTTTCGGGTAACATTGCCTTTATTGTGTGCGCTAGCACTTAGCGGAGAATTTTTCTGAATATACTCTTTTAAAACATCCGCATCCACAAAGCCACTATTGACATAGCCAGCATGTTTATTCAATGCCGGGTATTTGTCGCCACCTGATGCTATATAGCTATTGATTGCCATACGGTAACTTTTGGCGAAATCTAGAGCTTGCCCTTTAATTGTCGCGCTTTTTAACACGCCCTTTTCAATCACCAGCTCGACACCGGCGAACTGAGCAAAAGCACCACTATCTACAGGTTTTGCAGCAACCGCGGTTAGATAATCCATAAGTTCTTTACCATTGAACTCAACAAAGCTGACAACGTTGGCAAAGGGCTGCACTTTTAATACGTCTTTATAGGTAATATCCCCTTGAGCAATGCTATCGCGAATACCGCCAGAGTTCATAACGGCCAAATCAGCTCCCACTTTCTCCATTTGCGCCAGCGCAATTAAGTGGCCCATATTGGTTGGCTTAAAGCGAACAACAGCTCTATCGCCTTCAAGCTTGTCATCGACCGAACCAATTTTTTGCTGCAGTTGCTCTTGTCCTTGCTCTTGATACGGCTTTAACAACGCTTTTAACTGGACATCTTCAGCAATCTCCTCAGTGATATGCACGCGTACTTTTTTTCCTTCAGCGTTTTTCACTTTCTTCTTTAAATTAACAGGGATCAACTGGTAACTTAGCAAGCTCAATTCGCCATTTTTAAATTCAAGGTCTGCACGTCCTACATATTTACCCCACTCATGAGCTTGCATGATTAAGGTACCATTTTGCACATCTGGCATGCACTGCATACCTGCTTTATACTTAGTAATTAATGTCCCTTGTGCGTCCGCACACACTGGGTCTTGGGAGTGCCCACCGATAATCATATCGATACCCGACACGCTACGTGCCAGTGTCACATCACCCGGTGCATTAATGCCAAACTGCGCATCTTGGTAGTGCCCCATATGCGTCGCTGCAATGACAATATCTGCTTTACCTTGTATCTCGGGCAATAATTTTTTGGCTTCTTCAACGGGAGTAGTAAAGGATATTCCCCCCATAAACTCGGGGTTACCCAGTTTTTTAGTGTCCTCTGTGGTTAGCCCGATAACAGCAATGCGCAGTGCGCCTTTCTCAAACACCTGATAAGGTTTAAAAAGACGTTTTTTACTGCTGCTATCATAAATATTGGCGGCCAAGAAAGGGAAATCAACCCATGATTCTTGTTTGCGGATAACCGAGAGCTCATTATCAAATTCGTGATTACCGATGGCCATTGCATCGTAACCTATATGTTTCATCCCTTTAAAATCAGGCTCTGCATCCTGCAGGTCGGACTCCGGAACACCGGTATTAATATCACCACCGGATAGTAATAGTAATTGTCCACCCGCTGCACTGACTTGCGCGCGAATACTATCTATCAGTGTTTTACGGGCCGCCATACCGTACTCGCCATGACGGTTAGACCAAAAGCGGCCGTGATTATCATTGGTGTGTAAAATTGTCAATTTATAGCTTTTATCAGCTTCCCACTGCGCTTTTTCTGATGCAGCACTCGCTGGTAGCGACACTATTACACTGGTGGCTGTTAGTGCCAGTAGAACCGTTTTATTCATTACTTTCTCCCTATAAATCTTGTTATTTTTAATAATACCGGTGCTTTCACACAGGTCTTTATGGCAGCATATTACTTTTATATGACAGTGATATTTCACTTTTTTTTAGACCGAGTAAAGCTTTAATTTAACAAACATTAACTTTTTTGGCGGGGACGACTTACCCGTTCAAAGTAGTCACTACCGCAATGACCGCAGGCTTCGATGGTTTCTATTTGCAGCACTCTGTGCTCATTTTTACAGTTTAAACAACGCAGTGTTCCCTGCAGACAAACTTCACCGCGAAGATACTGCTGGTCACTGCACTCTAATTTCTCACTGAGCAGAAGATTATCGAGTACTGTTTTATCTGCTATTTTTAAAAATTGCTCTTTGCTGGTATTTTCTAGGTAATCTAAGTCAAAATTTAGCCAGGCAGCGACCCCCTCTCCGCCTCGATGTAAGAAGCTTGCCAACGATCTAAAATCACGCGCAATATAGGCGGATAGAAGACTGGCTTCATCACTACTCATTTGCTCCGCGGCTTGTTCTAGTTCAACCGCTTCATCAATAATTCTCTTGACCATCTCACTCGAACTATCGGCGGCTTTTAAGCCTGACTGGGATAGCTGTTCAGCGATGTTTGCAAACAGATTATTCAATCTGCCGTGATGCAACGCTTGCTTTTTTTTATCGGTTTCATTATCTGCTCGCATAATAACCTCCAAAAGATACATTTTTACTCTTAATGCTGTATTTATGGCCTTGTGTTTAAGGTATGCTTAGGATCAATTTTTCCTGACATAAACCCCCAGCTCAACCTCGCGGTGAGCGTCTATCAGCTTTTAAAGTATCTAAGATGAACGAAATATATCAACCACAAAACATAGAACCTCAAGTACAGCAAAACTGGCAAGACAATAACAGCTTCAAGTGCGACGAAGATAAGAGCAAGGAGAAATTTTACTGCCTCTCTATGTTCCCCTACCCTAGCGGAAAACTGCACATGGGTCACGTTCGTAATTATACCATAGGTGATGTTATCTCTCGTCACCAGAGAATGCTGGGGAAAAATGTCTTGCAACCTATGGGTTGGGACGCATTTGGACTACCTGCGGAAAACGCGGCGATGAACAATAATGTCCCTCCTGCCAATTGGACATATGAGAACATCAATTACATGCGCAGCCAATTGCAGCGCATGGGTTTTGGCTACGACTGGGATAGAGAACTGGCGACATGCCACCCTGAATACTATCGCTGGGAGCAGTGGTTCTTTACTAAACTGATGAAAAAAGGCCTTGTTTATAAAAAAGAGGCTGAAGTGAACTGGGATCCCGTCGATAAGACAGTACTTGCCAATGAGCAAGTTGTCGATGGCCGCGGCTGGCGCTCAGGCGCTTTAATTGAGCGTAAAAAAATCCCCCAGTGGTTTCTTAAGATCACAGACTATGCTGACCAACTGGTCGATGATCTCGACCAGCTTGATGAGTGGCCTGAACAGGTACGCACCCAGCAAAAAAATTGGATTGGTCGCTCTAACGGTGTTGAACTTACCTTTGAAGTTGATAAAGACACTCAATTAGACGTATTTACGACACGTCCTGATACGTTAATGGGCGTCTCTTATTTGGCAGTTGCCGCGCAACACCCACTGGCGGTAAAAGTATCCCAAAACAATCCCGAATTAGCCGCTTTCATCGATGAGTGCAAAAACATAAAAGTTGCCGAAGCTGATATGGCAACGATGGAAAAGAAAGGCATGCCTTTGGGCTTTAGCGCCACTCATCCATTAACCGGCAAACAAGTCCCCGTCTGGACTGCTAATTTTGTGTTGATGGATTACGGCTCAGGGGCTGTTATGGCGGTTCCAGGCCACGATCAACGCGATTGGGAGTTTGCTAAAAAGTATGATTTAGACATATTGCAAGTGATTCGCCCAACCGATAAAAACATCAGCGTTGACATTTCTCAAGAAGCATATACTGAGAAAGGGGTGTTAATTAACTCTGGTGATTTTGACGATCTTGAATTCGAAATTGCTTTTAAAGCCATCGCCAGTGAACTGGAACGCGCAGGCAAAGGTAAGACCACCATCAACTATCGACTGCGCGATTGGGGTGTTTCAAGGCAGCGTTACTGGGGCACACCAATCCCAGTCATCAACTGTGACAGCTGTGGACCTGTCGCTGTCCCTGAAGATCAACTGCCGGTAATTCTTCCTGAAGATGTTGAGTTTGATGGCAGCGGCTCGCCCATCAAAAAGATGCGCAACTTCATCGAGACTAGCTGCCCGGACTGCGGTAAACCTGCCGAGCGCGAAACGGATACCTTTGATACTTTTATGGAATCAAGCTGGTATTACGCACGCTACGCATCGCGTAGCTCCACTGATGCAATGCTCGACCCTGAAAAAGCTAACTACTGGCTACCGGTCGATCAGTATGTCGGCGGCATCGAACACGCTATATTACACCTGCTGTACTCTCGGTTCTTCCATAAGTTGATGCGCGATGAAGGCCTCGTTGACTCTGACGAACCCTTTAAACGCTTACTGTGCCAAGGCATGGTATTAGCAGACACTTACTATCGTGAAAACAGCGACGGCAGTACCACTTGGATCTCACCGAGTGATGTCGATATTGAAACGGATGAAAAAGGCCGCACGATATCAGCCGTACACAAAGAGGATGGCCAACCGGTTATACACGGCGGCATCACCAAAATGTCGAAGTCTAAGAACAACGGCATTGACCCACAGACAATGATTGATAAATACGGTGCTGATACCGTTCGTTTATTCATGATGTTTGCGGCGCCACCTGTACAATCTCTGGAATGGTCTGATTCCGCAGTAGAAGGAGCTCAACGCTTCCTTAAACGTCTCTGGAAGTTGACTCATGAGCATGTCGCACATGGCAAAAAAATCGCACTAAAGAGCGATGAACTCAACGATCAACAGTCTGAACTGAGACGCAAAGTACACCAGACCATCAAAAAGGTGAGCCACGACATCGATGTCAGACAAACCTTCAACACTGCGATTGCCGCTGTGATGGAATTGACTAACAGTATTGGTAAATTCAAAGACAGTAGCGATCAGGGCATTGCAGTCCAAAGAGAGGCTATTGAGACCTGCATCTTGTTACTAGCCCCCATTACGCCGCACATTACTGCGCAATTATGGAGCGAGATGTCTAATGACAATGAACTAATCTATGCTAAATGGCCACAGGCGGATGAGACGGCACTAGTGCAAGCGAGTGTTAATATGGTTATTTCAGTGAACGGTAAAGTGAGAGGAAAAATGTCTGTCCCTGCTGATGCAGATGAAGACTTAATCTTACACACGGCGCTCTCATTAGAAAACGTGCAGAAGTTTATGCTCGATAAAACCATCCGCAAGAAAATCATTGTTCCTGGAAAACTAGTCAACATTGTTGTCGGGTAAACAGTAACAGGACAGTGATTCTTATTCGAGAATCGCTGTCTTGATTTTATTCCATTGCAGCCATACTTTTAGGCCTAGACTCCTACTAAGACTAAACAGTATTGAAACTCCTTATCGATATAACCTAACAACCACGAGGCCTTAAATGCTCACGGCAACTACAATACCGACTAAGATCATAGCCATTTTCTGCTTAGTGACACTGACGTTGTTAAGTGGTTGCGGCTTCAGTTTACGCGGCAATATAGAATTGCCACTTGAAGCGCAAGTAATATGGCTAGAGACTGAGAAAAACACGAGTAATGTCTTTAAAAATAGCTTCAAAAAACTGGTCAAACAAAACAATCTCCGTCTCGATGAAACAGCCGGCATTAAAATTATCGTGACACGGGTGAATTTTAGAAAAATCACCACCACTATTGGCTCCGATGCCGAAGTGGACGAATACACGTTAAGAGGCGAGCTCTCTTTTGATATCCAAGGGGAAAACAAGGAAGTATTGGCGAGTAATCTAGAGGCCTTTTCTGAACGTACTTTCCAATATGACGCTAACGATGCCGCTGCTAGCAACTCGCGTGAAGCATTTTTGAACACAGAAGTTTGGCGTGATTTATCACAGCAAATTCTTAGACAATACGCAGCTCGTGTACGTATTAAATGAAAATAAAAGCAGAGCAACTGGCCACCCAACTCACTAAAAAAAGCAGCCAAATTTACCTAGTCTCAGGGGACGAGCCTCTAATTGTCGAAGAGAGCTGCGATTTAATCCGAACACATCTTAAAAGTGACGGCTTTGATGAGCGTGAAGTCTTACACGTCGAAACCGGATTCAAGTGGGAATATCTACTTGAGTGTGCCAATGCTCTGTCACTATTTGCAGAAAAGCGCCTTATTGAAATAAGACTTGGCAGTCAGAAAATCAATAAGGCTGCCAGCAAAATATTGCAGGAATATATCAAGTTCGCTCCTGCTGAGAATACCCTTTTGTTAATTGCTGACAAACTGGATGGCGCGGCAAAAAAATCAGTTTGGTACAAAAGTATTGAACAACAGGGCTGCATTATCGAAATATGGCCAATTGAAACTCAACAACTACCAGGCTGGCTAAAAAAGCGCGCAGCGTCGCAAAACTTAAAACTAGAACCTGATGCTATTGCTATCCTCTGTGATCGCATTGAGGGCAATTTGCTCGCTGCAAAACAGGAGTTAGATAAACTACTATTACTGCAGGGGGATACACCGCTTAGCGGTGAAGATATTATTAGCGCGGTGTCTGATAGCTCACGTTACGATGTCTTTAGCTTAATGGATGCCATTATTTTCGGACAGAGCGAGCGCAGCCTTAAAATTCTGCAGGTACTAAGACAAGAGGCAGTAGAGCCGACCATCATCCTCTGGGCAATCAGCCGCGAAATAAGACTATTACACGAGCTAAAAACAGGCTTAAGCCAAGGCCAAAGCTATGAATCACTCTGTGCAAAATTACGCGTTTGGGGGAAAAAAAAGCAGAGTTTACAACAGGCGGCAATGCGCCAGAGCTTTGACCAATTGGAGTCGATGCTGCGCCAGTGCTCACAGGCTGATCAAATTATAAAGGGCATGCAAGCAGGAGATCACTGGCTGCATATTACCGATATGGCACTGTCATTATCAGGCAAAGCGCTGCAGCTAGAACAGGCGAACTAGCGACCCTCCAATAATGGCTATTACTGCAAACATCCCACTCATTCTATCTGTACATCAGATATAGTGCAGCCAGAATAGCTAAACTTCTCATATTTATCATATTTATCATATTTAGAACCGCACAGCTCAAACCTTGACATCTTGCACTTGCTCTATTTCTGGATGAAAATTAGCTAGCTTAGATCCCAGATATAAACCAGGCCAAGGTATAAAATAATACCCTGACCATAGCAGTTATTCGCGGAGCATTCTGCGAAGCACCTTACCGACATTAGACTTCGGCAGCTCTTCAACAAACTCAACTTGCTTAGGCACTTTATAATTAGCTAAGCGCTCCTTACAATACTCGCGCAGCTCATCAGCACTTAGACTCTTATCACTAGCTACTACAAACAATTTAACCAGCTCACCCGAGACTTCATGTTTGACACCAATTGCCGCGCACTCTAAGACCTTAGCATGTGACGAGGCGACATCCTCCACTTCATTAGGGTAAACATTAAAGCCTGATACAATGATTAAATCTTTGGCTCTATCAACAATACTCAAGCGCTCAGTTTCATCCATCACGGCAATATCACCCGTCTTGAAATAGCCATCTTCAGTAAAGGATTCAGCGGTCGCCTCTGAATGATTCCAGTAACCTTTCATCACTTGCGGCCCCTTAACGCACAATTCACCAGGCTCCCCCACTTTTACATCTTCTCCAGTATCGCCAATAATACGAACACTGGTCTCTTTCACCGCAAAGCCAATGGTGCCGACGTCAATTTCTTTGACCGGATTAACCGACACGATAGGCGAGGTTTCAGTCAAACCATAGCCTTCCATGACTTCGCAGCCAGTGGTTTTATGCCACAATTGCGCACAATCATGAGTCAGCGCCATGCCACCGGAGATAGTCAAACAGAATTGACTAAAATCTAACTCTTGAAAAGCCTTTTGATTGCACAGTGCGACAAACAAAGTATTCAAACCAAGAAAGCCGGTAAACTTCCACTTAGCCAATTCTTTAATAAACGCGGGAATATCTCTTGGGTTGGCGATTAAGACACTTTGCCCACCAGATTCCATGACAATTAAAGAGATTGTAAAGGCATAAATATGATAGAGCGGCAGCGGAGCAATAACGACATCTTTCCAGTGCTCTGGTGCCTTACGAATGACCTCTGAAGCTTGCAGCATGTTGGAGACGATATTGGCATGCGTCAACATAACCCCTTTAGAAACACCGGTTGTCCCACCGGTATATTGCAGCACAGCGACATCTTCTGGCTGCTTTTGCACTACTTGCGGGCTATTTGCATAATTTTGCATAATGGCAGAACGCAATGAAATCGCATTAGGTAAGCTATAGGCTGGTATCATTTTCTTAACGTACTTAACTACGTTATTGATCAGCAAGCGTGGTATCAAGCCATGCAAGTCAGCGAGGTTGGTCGTCAATACATATTCAATTGCCGTTTTATCGAGAATTTTCTCAACATTGCTGGCAACGCCTTCATACACTACCAGCGCTTTGACTTGTGCATCATTAAACTGATGCTCTAACTCTCTTGGCGTATATAATGGGTTGGTATTAACCACAATGAGCCCAGCCTTCAGTGCGCCGAGCAAAGTGACAGGATATTGCAAGATGTTAGGTAATTGGATAGCAATCCTATCACCTGGCTCTAAACTCGTGCTGTTTTGTAAATAGCAGGCAAATGCGTTAGCGAGTTTTTCGAGTTCTGCAAAGGTGATACTGTGACCAAAACTACTAAAGGCATCTTTATCTTGGTATTGTTGACAAGATTTTTCAAATACGTCTAGAACAGAAGTATAGTTATTGGTATTTAAGTTTTGTGGGATCCAAGATCCTCGCTCCTGTTGACTCATATTTTACCTCTGGGTTGATATCTCATGTTATTTTTATTGTCCCTTATATTTTTTTAGTTTAGCTTGCAGGAAACAAACTAACCAGTGCAGGGGCAAGTGTCATATCGCCTTGTGCGATAATGCTGCCTTCCATAAAGGCTTGCATCGCATCACTCTCACCACTGATAATTTCTAACAACAAATCTGACTCGAGAGACAATTCGATATCAGGCGCAGCATGGGTTCCTTCACTAAACTCACAGCTACTGTTACTTATTTCGCAACTAAAGCCCTGTCCATCTGACAAGTTATACTGAAATATCGCATCAATATCTTGCGCCGCATCGGCATTGAAACGCTGTTGCATTTGTTGAAACAAACTATTTAAATCAATCATTATTCTTCCTTACTCAGGCTAAAAGAAAACATAAAGTCACACAAACTAATTACTCGATTAAGCGCTTGTGCAGCTACCTGCGGTCATTCACAAAGTAGATACACAGGTTAAAACTGGCTTTGAGCTAATTAGCTTACCACTTATTTACCTATACGTAATACAGATAACCTACAACACTACCATTGTGAGTTTAAATGGCGAGCCGCATTTCAACAAGTATTACTATTTACCACCTAATTTCAACAAAAGAATATAATAAATATACCAAACTTAAACATGCTATCTTATAAAATTCAATACTGCTTAATTTTCAAAAACTTTATTGACTAATTCAACTAATACAAAGGTGAATGTACAAGCTAAAATGCGTTTATTCAATGCCTACCCTATAGTAGTATAGGACCTGAATTTTCTCTCTTTATATTATTTCCGGCAACATCTTCTATCTATGTCAACAAACCAACAAATATCGTCAATACAACCACTTTCAAATGTGGTTGTCATAGGCTACGTATGGCCTGAACCGAACTCTTCTGCAGCGGGCTCACGTATGTTGCAGTTAATCGACTTTTTTAAACAACACAGCAAACGTGTTATTTTTGCAAGTCCAGCGCAACTTAGTGAGCACCGGGTTGAATTGACACAGCTTGGCATTGAAGAACAAAGCATCACCTTAAACTGCGCTAGTTTTGATCAGTGGATAAGCCAAATAAACCCAGATTTAGTCTTATTCGATCGCTTTATGATGGAAGAACAATTTGGTTGGCGAGTAGAACAGCAGTGTCCAGATTGCATTCGAATATTAGACACGGAAGATTTACATAGTTTACGTGAAGCCCGACACCAGCAATTAAAAAGTGCCCTCAAAAACAATTTAGAAGTAAATCCAGATTTTGAACACAGCACCAAACTACCACTGCTAATGTCCAAATTAGATATTTGCCAGCGAGAGATAGCGTCTATATATCGCTGTGATCTGTCATTGATGATTTCAAAGTTTGAAATGGAGCTATTAGAGCAACATTACCAACTTCCTCCCCACATACTTTTGCATCTACCTTTTATGCTGGATACTGAAAGTGCTCGCTTGGAAAAACCTTACTCACAAAGAGAGCACTTTGTCACCATAGGAAATTTCAGACACGCCCCCAACTGGGACTGCGTACTGTGGCTTAAATCTGCTATTTGGCCAAAGGTTAGAAAAATATTACCTGATGCTCAATTGCACATTTACGGAGCATATCCGGCAAAGAAAGTGACCGATTTACACAACCCCAAACAAGGTTTTCATATAAAAGGTTGGGCACCAGATGCCTTTGAAGTTTTAAGCAATGCACGTGTTTGCCTATCCCCGTTAAGATTTGGCGCTGGTATTAAGGGAAAATTTACCGACGCAATGCTCTGTGCAACGCCCAGTGTCACAACAGACCTTGGCGCTGAATCAATGAGTGGCCAACACCCTTGGCCTGGGGCTATTGAAAACAACTCTACTCAAATAGCGCTTGTCGCAAGTGCACTCTATCAAGACCATAGTCTCTGGGAAAAGGCCTCAAAACAAGGCGCTGTTATCCTCAATGACGACTATAATCAAAATCATCTAAAGAAAAAACTTGAATGTGCTATTGCTGATCTTCAACAGCATCTGGCAAGCAAAAGGCTGAGCAATTTCACCGGCCTCATGCTGCGCCACCATCATCATAAAAGCACCAAATATATGGCACAATGGATTGCCGCCAAACAACGCTACAACGATAAAAATTAGGATCCACACATTAGTCTTTTTCCTAATTCCTAAGAAGCGTCATTCAGAATAAACTGTTGAATGATTCTTTAACCCTTTATTTATTGCTGTTTAAAATTAAGAATTATAAAGCACATAGGTTAGCATATGAAAATTGAAGAATTTGTCCCAGGCCAACGCTGGATTAGTAACACTGAATCGGAATTAGGTTTAGGTATCATCGCATCAAGCGAAAACCGACGCATTGAGGTGAGCTTTCCAGCTGTCGGAGAAAGACGTACATACGCATCCGACAACGCACCACTGTCTCGTGTTATCTATAACGTAGGGGAAGAAATCAGCGATCAATCAGGTGGTTCTTTCACTATAATCGAGCGCGAAGATCGCGATGGTTGTTTTGTTTATCACAGTACCGATAATACCGGCAATACAACCTTACTAGAGGAAATCGATTTGGACAGTTTTGTCCATTTCAGCAAACCTCAAGACAGGCTATTTGCCGGACAAATCGACAAACTCAAATCATTCAAATTGCGAATTGAGACGCTTAAACACCAACAATCCCATCAACACTCGGGTGTTTGCGGATTATTAGGCCCAAGGGTACAACCACTACCTCACCAGTTCTATATAGCTTCGCAAGTAGCCAACCGTCACGCACCTAGAGTGCTGCTTGCCGACGAGGTTGGGCTTGGTAAAACGGTTGAGGCGGGACTTATTTTGCATCAGCAATTAGTCACCGGTCGCGCACAGCGAATTTTAATTGTCGTGCCTGACTCTTTAGTACATCAATGGTTGGTTGAAATGTTACGCCGCTTTAATCTGATGTTTACTATATTGGATGAAAATCGCTGCCAAGCTATTGAAGACAAAACGCCGGATATCGACCTTGATTTATTAGAAGACGACGCTATCTCCGAGGACATGTTAGAGGTCAATCCCTTTGAAAGTTCGCAGTTAGTATTGTGTTCACTAGATTTCTTAAGCCAAAACCCGCATCGTGTTGAACAAGCAGAAATAGCAAGCTGGGACCTACTCATCGTCGATGAAGCTCACCATCTAGAGTGGAGCGAAAATGCACCAAGTTTATCCTATCAAGTTATAGATACTCTAGCGCAACGTACCGAAGGCTTATTACTATTGACGGCAACACCTGAACAATTAGGTATTGAAGGTCATTTTGCCCGATTGCGCTTATTAGACCCTGACCGCTATTACGATCTGGCTAAATTTAAAGCAGAAGAACAGGATTATCGACCGCTTGGCAAATTTATAGAAACGCTGATGAACGATGGCGCGATTGAAGCGCTTAACAATAATGTCTTTGATGACCAGCTGCAAGAGTATTTATCCGCAGCACAATTTAGCGATTTCTCTGCACAACTCACTAGCGCCGATAGCAAGTCCTATCCCGACGTTATTGAGCAGATAATAGAGCAACTGCTCGATCAACACGGTACCGGCCGAGTTTTGTTTCGAAATACTCGAGCAGCCATCAGCGGGTTTCCGACACGCGAATTACATCCTCACCCGCTAGAGCAACCAGATTTGTACGAAGCTATTGCTGCAGAGATCTCTATTGAAGATAAATTACAACCGGAGCGCGTCATAGGCCAAGACTGGTTATATGAAGACTCGCGTGTTAACTGGCTGATAGATTGGCTTAAAGAGTATCGCTATGAAAAAATTCTGTTGATTTGCGCCAGTGCTGAAACAGCGATCGCCCTTGAAGATCATCTGCGATTGCGTGAGGGAATTCGCTCTGCTTCATTCCATGAGGGGATGTCATTAATCAACCGCGATCGAGCAGCTGCCTACTTTGCCAATTTGGAAGATAACGCGCAAATCCTGATTTGCTCCGAAATAGGCAGTGAAGGCCGAAACTTCCAGTTTGCCAGTAAAATAGTGCTGTTTGATCTCCCTTTAAACCCGGATTTATTAGAACAACGGATCGGCCGCTTAGACCGTATTGGGCAAGAAAAAAACGTACAGATTCACGTGCCTTTCTACGAAGACAGCGCCCAACAAGTACTGCTTGATTGGTACCACCAAGGCTGTAATGGCTTTGAACAATCGAGCTCTACCGGCATGCAACTACTTGCACATTACCAAGAGCAATTATTTACCTGTTTTAACGAGCAAGACCCACAGGCGATCGCTCATTTAATTACCCAGACGGCAAATACCCGCGATGAACTGCAACAAAAACTGCATGAAGGACGCGATAAAATGCTCGAGTTAAACTCCTGTCGATCAACCCAAGCAGCTAAAGTATTAGATGCCATTGATCTAGCGAGCGAGCCGCAAAAGTTGTCAAAATATGTAGAGCGTCTATGCGATTACTTTGGCGTTGAAGTTCAGCCCTTTGATGCGTACAGTTTTTCTATGCACCCAGGGGATCACATGCGTACTCACCATTTTCCTGGATTAGGAGAAGAGGGAGTCACTGCAACTTGGGACAGAGACCACGCTTTATCCAGAGATGATCTGCAATTTTTAACCTGGGAACATCCTCTGGTCAGCGGCGCTATGGATATGATGTTATCTGGTGATTACGGTAACACCGCCTTTTGCACCATAAAGCTTCCCCCTTTAAAAGAAGGCTCTTTACTGCTTGAAGCAATTTTCACTCCCCACTGTGCAGCGCCCAAAGCACTGCAGCTCAATAGGTACATAGAGCAGGGTATGCATCGAATTCTGTTAGACTCAAATGACAGTGATCTAGCCGCTGTCATTAGTAGTGCAAACATCGATACACTGGCCCAACGCGTACCCAATAAAAGCGCACAAAACCTAATCAAACACGCTCGCCACCAAATAGAGCAGCAAATTACCAAAGTAGAAAAAATTGCCAAGGCACAACAGCCGGTAATGATTGAAAAAGCACTTGCCAATATTCGCCAACAGATGGAAGCAGAAATATTCCGTCTGCAAGGATTGGCCAAAATAAACCCAAATATACGCGAGACTGAAATAGAACATCAACGCCAAGTCCTTGAATCACTTCAAGGATATGCCAGCAGTTTACAATTTAAACTAGAGGCCATCCGCGTCATTATCGTCACCGCATAATACTGAAAACACAGTCTCATACTGGTGGGTATGGGACTTATACTCAAAAAAACCAAAACAACATGATGGCTCGGGCTTCATGGTAAGCTATACATTCACTCAATCTAATTACCTCAGGACACAGCCCATCAATTTCCATAGTAAAACTAAGCCAGCAACCTGCTCTTCATTGAGCAGATTTCTCGAGTATTGTTTTAAAGGCTTGAGACTCTCTAATTGTAGCGATACCACTCCATACCTGCTGCGCTAAAAGAGGTGACGATTGCACGAATTGGTGGGACAGCATGAGATAGTAGGCCTTTTTCTTAAAGGGAGGGGTCATTTTCTCAATATCTAGATATTGCGGTCGATGGACTTTGAGAAATGCATCACCGAGTAGCTCAAACACAACTGCCGCGATCAGGCGTTGGTGCTTGAGTAACTTCATCAACTGCTCAATTGAACTTGCCTCATAAACATTTAAATTCATTGCCTTTAAATCGGCAATAACGGAAAAACCTCTTTCAGCGCCAATCTTTTTTTCATTGTGACTATGCAATGTGCGACCATCCCACTGCAAGTCGGCGTTGTGCAACGCAAAAATTGCATAGCTATTAAAGTAGCTACGCCTACTGACATCGACCTTCCCCTGAAGCATAGGATACTGACCGTTAATTAAGCGACTATCTTTATAGCTAGCATTAAAGAGGCAGTCGATAGTGCCCTCCATCAGTCTCCGCTCTGCTCTTTTCCACGGCAATCGCTGCAGCTTGATATCAACAGCTAGGTGCTGCTCAAGCATCAGCACCATCTCTACCGCAATACCCGGCTTATGCCGACTAATCTGTAGACCGTTACCTAGCTGAAAGGGAAAATTATTAGAATTTTGATAAGCACAGCGAATCACTTCGATAGCAGCTGCGTTGGTACTCGTCAGACTCAATAATAACAATGTAATTAAAGCCCATCTCATTGCATCTCCTTACACTTGACTTAAGATTCTTTGATAAAGCATAGCCGTACCAAAAAGCGGGCATCACTATAGCAAGCGCCACTACCCCTTAGTGCTACAAGCCTTAAAGGACCAAAACCTTCCTTCCAATCTGCTTTTCTCGTTATGATAGAGCAAGCTCGACAGACTCTTAGTGTGTCTGATGCAGCACCATTTAGCTTTCCTTAAGGTATATTTTAGGCCTGTTCATAGCACTTTTCAATGGACTAGAATTAGCGGCTAACAGAACTTGCTTGCACCTTTGAATGCGCCGCTGGTCCTCATCAAGGATCGCAATCTTTTATAAAACCAGAAATATATTGCTGAAATATACCCGCCGTTAAAAAGCAGTGTTCAATAAGCTGACACTTGATAATTGGCGAGTTAACCATATGCCGAGTTTCACAAGAGGAACAAAGCTTTGCCAAGCTCGCGCCTTGCTGCACAGGTATTGAGACGTCTGAAAAATCATTTAACTGTTGCTGCTAGCTTTACCCTGTATTGCGCGATTTTCCGCAAGTGAACACTTTAAAGATAGCCTTAGCTTCACAACACTTGGGAGCCTCACATCTTCAAGAGATGCTTTTATAATCAGCAACAGAATAATTTGGGGAAGACAGGCCAAAATAGCTCGACCACTATCGGGGCTAGTTAGGGCTGAAATAATAAAAAACGAATGAGTCAGCTCTCAATGTACGTTTACTTTCCTGATTAGTGATTAATTTACAGGGGGTATGGCGTATGTACCAACCGCGTGTGCCACAGGTTCAGCCATACCATCCGAATAAATAGTGACCTCTCCAATCGCCAATGTTTTTCCCAGTTTAATTAACCTACATTGAGCAAATATATCAGAATCGGATGATGGCTTACGTAAAAAGTTGATATTTAAATTGGTCGTAACCGCGAGCGCCACTAGGCCTATTTCGCTTAAAATAGTAACATATAATGCCACATCAGCGATTTCCATCAGCACTGGCCCCGATACTGTTCCACCCGGTCTCAAATGATTATGATTAATTTTTTTTCTTATCGTTGCTGATCTATCTCCTACACTTTCAATACTCAAACTCACTTGAGGGAATTCATTTTGTAGAAATTTTGTTAGTTCATTTTTAGTAGTCATGTTTCACCCAAAACCAGTCAACCAAACAACTTAATATAGCGCGTGTAGACGAATGCCTAGATGTGACATTTACAGATCGTCAGTAACAAATTATCCTGTTAAAAAGCTATGCATTGACCAGTAACTTATCCAGACTTAAGCCGTTTTTATATATATCAAAATAGCCATTTACTCAATATATATTGGTGCTATTTGCCATCTTAGATCCAGTAACAACTTGCTAACTTCGTCGTAGCAAATAATTATGGTTATCAATGTTTCAGCCTTTCTGGTAGAAGGGCTTAGCCTATTAGGTAATTAACGACACTTTATTTTTACATTTTAACATTTTTACATTTTTACATTTTTACATTTTTACATTTTTACATTTTTAACAAAGATAAATTTATTTACTGGCTGCTACCGACAAGGAAAGCGGATCTATATCACTGATGATTCCCTCGAATCGCTCAATCAACTGGTTAAGCAGATAACCGCTTTGCTGCTGTACTATCAATCTCGCCAGAGATGTTTTTAGGCAGCAACCTTGGATGAGTCTCTCTCTTTGACGGTTCCACTTGAGCTGAAATCCTCTGTTTGCCAGCAACTCTTCAAGCTCAACCGCACACACTATTTCGCGGCTTTGTCTATCACAAATCAAGTAATCAAAAGCACTAGTAGCTAGCATTTTTTGAGCGAATAACGAATAGATTTTGTGGCTGGGGCTGACAGAGATAACGTCTAATACCCTCACTTTTCCAAGTACATAATATTTGGACCCCACCGCTTTTTGTAACACCGTTAAAAAGGCACGTTCAGGATCACTGTATTGGCAATCACTACCGGCCAAATCTATCGCATCCACTCGCCGACTAAGCGCGAACTTATTACTCTCTACCATCTTTCTTCCCAGCCTCAAAAAGCGTTTTTACAACTCAGTCATACGTCTATAACCCTAACAACACATCGCCTACGTGCAGCGGCATTTTAACGCTTCCCTATTTATTTGCGACAACTATTCATTTAACGCCCCAAAAAGTGAGGCTTATTGCACTTATTTTAAAAAGTCCTTCATTTTTATGTCTTTCAACTAAATTTTTCAAACAACCTACTTTAATTCATCATAATTTGATTTTTGATTGATCTATATCTAATATAGATTTTGTTATTATCAATTCTCTGTTATTTAACCCCTTTAAAAACAATAAGTTATATATACTGTTTTTTTAAAAACACCACATAAAAATTTATTTTTTATTTCTTTAAAAACAATGACTTATAACCAATATACGCCTATCGTTTAGTTGCATTATTGCTACATTTACAGTATGATAAGTCATACTGTAATAACAAGTTAGCAAAAAAGGATTAAGACGATGCAAGAGAAAGAAATAAAATTATTATTTAATGCCAGCGTATTTGATTCTTGCCAGGCGATTCCGATTTCCATGTCTCGTGGCTGGACCCTAAAATTCATCACCAAAGAC
>Ga0105358_10000362_pt1 | contig 22055 bp, 15 predicted proteins | sample GOMGulsemesocosm_5_FD_83509 | JGI IMG/M metagenome (GOLD analysis project Ga0105358, IMG submission 83509) | Methane-oxidizing microbial communities from mesocosms in the Gulf of Mexico - GOM15C Gulf of Mexico | ecosystem: Environmental > Aquatic > Marine > Cold seeps | place: Gulf of Mexico... | reverse complement strand
GTGTAGCAGCAAGGCAATGAATACAGGCGGGCTGGTTGCCCGGCGAAATTCATTAACACCGCTGCTGCATTGCTCTGTATGCCCCAAAGGGCGGGACTTAATCAGAGGTTCCCTAGCACTATCGAGTTCAGTGCTGGGTCTTGGCTCTTAAGAAAGTCTTACTTCTCAACTCCCAACTCCCAACTCCAACATATCGATCCCCCTCACATCGAGTCCACCTCAGCCCCCCAGTAATCACTTAAGCTCATTATAAAGTCTGCGCTAAACCCGACATTCAATTATTCCTATCAGTTCCGAAAACCGCTAGTGTGGCCCTTAGTTATCGGTACAATGTATTCAAACAAACATCCGCCGAGCGTCTCTTCACATCAAAAGCAGGTCACGTATGGATAATATTGAAAAATATCACCGCGCCCGTACTAGCCGAGATGCTCGCTTCGACGGTTTGTTTTTTGTGGCAGTGAAAACCACAGGGATTTATTGCCGCCCTATATGTCCGGCTCCCGCGGCAAAAGAAAAAAACGTGACCTACTACGAGCAAGCGTGGCAGGCACAAGAAGAAGGCTTTCGCCCCTGTATACGTTGCCGACCCGATGCTAGCCCAGGCTCCGCCGCTTGGATTGGTACAGACGCCAGCTTTAGACGAGCCATAAAGTTAATTGATGATGGCGCCTTGGAGCAGCAAAGCATTGAGGGTTTATCAGCGCGATTAGGAATTAGTGACCGCTACCTCCGAAAACTATTCCAGCAAAACATTGGCATATCCCCCCAAGCTTACGACTTACTACGGCGCTGTGAGTTTGCCAAACAACTGCTGCAAAACAGTCGCTTATCTGTCACCGATACGGCCTTGGCCAGCGGTTTTGGCAGCCTTCGACAGTTCAACACTCAATTTAAAAAATACGCCCAATGTACCCCGAGTCAACTTCGCAAAAAGATAAGCTCAGCAGATAAAAATCAACTTCATTGCATCACCCTGCCCCTTGCCTATCGCCCACCTTATAACTGGCAGGCAATCCAAGGTTTTTTAAAGCGTCGCTTATTGAGTGAGATAGAATGGATTGATGAAAACCACTACGGCAGAAGTTTTAACTGGCTTGATAGCGCCGGTGACTTCACTGTAGAGCACCAAGCTGAACACAACCGTTTTATGCTGAACTTATACATCGACAAGTTAGAATACCTAAGGCCGGTGGTCAAAAATATTCGCCGAGTATTGGATCTTGACGCGAATACGGCCTTGATTGAATCACATCTAAAAACAGCCATCGGCAGCCAACAAGCCTTTGCTAAAAACCTACTGGCGGGACTTCGCCTACCGGGTATTTGGAGCCCCTACGAAGCTGGCATCCGAGCTATTATCGGCCAGCAAATATCAGTAAGCGCCGCCACAGGGCAACTTAAAAAATTGATACAAAACTATGGCAGCGATCATCAACCTGGGGAAAACAATATACCTCCATCACAAGTTGATTTTTCTAATCGTAAAAATAAGTCGCTAAGCTCACCAACCGAATTGAAGAAATTATTCCCAACACCACAGCAGCTCAGTGATAACGTATTAGACGCACTTAAAATGCCGGGCGCCAGAAAGCAAACCATTGCCTCGCTGGCTGAGTATTATCAGCAGGGCCAGGAAGATGATTCTTTTCGCGAAGAACTGATCAATGACGAAGAATGGCTGACTATAAAGGGGGTCGGTCCGTGGACATTAAACTATGCAAAAATGCGTGGTGAAAGTGACCCAGACATACTTTTAGTCGGTGACCTGGGAATTAAGAAAGCAATGGAAAAAAATCAATCTTCATTTGATACAGAAACCCTAGCGCCCTGGCGCAGCTATCTAAACATGCAGCTATGGAGCGCACTATGAGCAATAACCATTACCAACAGTGTCTAAAAAGCCCCATCGGTACTTTACAAATTTGCGCCAATGAAACGTCCGTAACGGCAATACTATTTCAACCGGAAGATGATTTCACCGAACATAAAAATACGGTAACTCACAATGCCTGTTTACAATTAGCGGAGTACTTTAGTGGCACCCGAAAGGATTTTGATTTGCCCCTTGATGCTGCCGGCACAGAGTTCCAACGCACCGTGTGGTTGCAGCTTCGAAAGATTCCCTACGGTGAAATTTGCAACTACGGGGATATTGCCAACCGCATTCATAACCCTAAAGCGGTTAGAGCTGTAGGCGCGGCCAATGGCCGAAACCCAATTCCCATTATCGTACCCTGTCATCGGGTCATCGGCGCTAACGGAAAACTGACAGGCTTTGCCGGCGGGCTATCAAGTAAGGCTTGGTTACTGCAACATGAAGGTCAAGCTGACTTATTGGCAGACTAAAACGGGCCATATGCGGCAAGCTAAGCCTCAACAAACACCAGCCATGTCATTTCCGGTTTATTAAGAATCGTTAACTGCAGCGAGTATTTACTGGAAATATCGTCTAATAGTACAATCACAGAGTTTTTATACGTTCGAATTTCTATGCGGGCCGATATAGGACCCACATAGATACCAAGGAGTTTTTATGTTGCGCTTAGTAATGAATATAATTTGGCTGGTTTTTGGTGGCTTTTTTATGGGGCTTTTCTGGCTGCTAATCAGCTTGCTGGCCTTTGTCACCATCATCGGTATCCCTTGGGGTCGAGCTTGCTTTAACATTGCATTGTTTAGCTTGTGGCCTTTCGGCAGCGATGCCATAAATCGTGCTGAGCTAACCCAGGAAGACGACCTAGGCACCAGCCCTATCGGTTTTATCGGTAATGTTATTTGGTTTATTGTCGCGGGTATTTGGTTGGCCATTGGGCATGTTTGTATGGCGGTATGTTATGCCATCACTATCATCGGTATTCCGTTCGCAATCCAACACATTAAGTTTGCAGGCATCTCCCTAGCCCCAATCGGAAAATCGATTGTTAGCTACGAAGTAGCTGCTGCCGCTCGGGCGAAAAATGCAGGAAAAAAAGTTGATGATATACGCTCTTGATCTGAACAGATTTCAGATTAAGAACGCACAGACAATAACCCGAGGGGCGTTTAGCACTCGGTGTTATTGCTTATGTTAACGACTCAGTTTCATCATTTCTTTCAATGTCACCCCTTCACTTCCACCCATATACGCTAGCTGAGCTAAGAATAACTCAGCCGTCGACAAAGCATCGGTTAACGCATTGTGAGCTTTGTAAGCTGGTAAATTATAACGTTCCCTACATTGGTGTAACCTTAGTGCATTATCGACGTGCAGACCTTGGCGCTGGCGCCTCGCATGTTCGATTCGCAAAGTATCTAGGGCCCACTGCCCACCAAACCAATCATCTTGTTTCGACAAAAAAGACAAGTCCAAACCGGCGTGATGAAAAATCATCACTCGCCCCTGAGCCTCTTGCTTTAACTTTTCAATGGCGTGTAACAAGGACTCACCCGTTTGGGTATCACAGTCGCGTATACCATGTATTATCGCGCTTTGCCCCACACCTGAATTGTCACTAATTAATATGTGCTGCCCCAAGCCTGGGCTAATAAATCCTTCGATAATAGGCACAAAACCGATACTCAATATTTCACCGGCCTGCGCCTCTAACGACGTTAATTCAAGGTCAACCGATAGAAACTCAACCTGGCGGCAATCTCGCCCTAGAGTGTCCTTTAACCAATTTGGCGGTGCTTGCATTATGCCGAGCTTGGCTAAAACTTCCCCTAGCACTACATCATTCCTCGGGTAAACTTGAGTTTGAGACCCCCTTGGCTTCGACTAACCACATCGAAAGCGTCTTTCAACTGGTGCCGCGATAAGCCCGAGACATCTTCGGGGCGTAAATAATTATCCGGCGACTCCCCCGCACTCATTTTTCTGCCTTGATGCTCCAAACGAAGGTGGGAAATAAACTCATAAGCATCACAGAGATCACGGGCATCTTTTAAGGCTAGATATTTCCCCGGTGAAACCGCCTGTAACCGTTTTAAAGTATTCACCTCAGGTTGCCCCGATGCCAGGGCATATATTCTTGCTATATCCGTGACGGGCATAACACCCCGCAGTTTCATATCGAAAGTATTTTTATGCTCTCCATTACGACTCAGTACGAATTTTTTGAAAAAACTCAACGGTGGAGTAAGTTGCAATGCATTGGCCGTTAAACTTGCTAAGAATATGCTGTTACCCTCGCAGCGTTTAAGAACTGAGGTTTGCAGCTGATCAAATAAATACTTTGGTCCATAAATAGAACGCATATCGAAAAAGATACTCGCATGCAATAACGCCTTTGGTGAGGGCTGATCAATCCATTGATGAAAGCACTGTTGCCACTTTCTCAGCGGTTGGCGCCATCGATCGGTTGTTGCCATTATTTCACCTGGGCAATAAACATAGCCGCATTCATTTAAACCATCACAAACATACTCGGCGAGTTGTTTAAAATAACTTTCATGTTCAACCGAATATTCGTCAGATAATAACAAGCCGTTATCCTGATCAGATTTAGCGGATTGTTCTTGCCGGCCCTGTGAACCGAATGCCAACCACACAAAGTCTACCGGCGCAGGCCCAAGGCGTGCTACAGCTTGGGTAATAAGTTGGCGGGTAATAGCATCTGTTACAGTAGTCACTACTCGGCCAACCTCATCTGCTCTAGCATCGCGGCCAATCATATTACGCAACAAGGTGGGTATATTTTTCGCAATCTGAACCAGCCCAGCGCGATCTTTGACACGGCTAGCCTCGCCGATTAAATATACCGGCTCTGAGCGTTGATGCTTGATGACATCGGTTGCAGTTAATATGCCTTTGATCCGATCAATGCCTTGAGCCTTGTTATCCACCACAGGTAAGTGATGGATATTATGCGTCGACATCAGCATTAAGGCTTCAAACAACATTGCCGAGTATTCAATAGTGACTGGCTCAACCGTCATGACCTCGGATACCTGAGCACTATAAGGTAAGCCAGCTGCCACGACTCGGGAACGAAGATCACGGTCGGTTAACACACCACACAAGCCCTGCTCATCAACAACCAACAAGCTCGACACCCGCTCATCGGTCATAATACGCGCAGCCTCACGCACCGAAGAAAAGCTAGTAATAGTCACCGCAGCTCGATTAATAACGTCGGCGACCGATTCAGTTAATTGAGAATTGCGTTCTTTAAACCGTACGGCTTGCCGTAAGCGTTTAGCGTGAGCTTGATTAAAAAATCTATCAAAAATTCTGTTATCTCGACGTAAGCTTTGAAATACAGATTCCTCAATCTGGAATAATAAGCCGTCCTCAAGAACAACGCAGCAGTTGGTGATTTTGTGGCCCGTTAATAAGGAGGGAAAACCGAAATAGCCGCCGGAGTCGACTTGATCAACCAGCTCATCTTTTTCTGATCGTATTTCAAATGCACCATTGCGAACAATGAATAACTGGGGAGTAGTTTGTTGAAATAACTCTGGACGGGAGCCTTGGCGGTGGTAACTAATGCGAACTGAATTCGCGGCCCGCTGCAATAAATCCTGTTCGAGATGATCAAACGGGACACATTCACTAAGAAATTGATAAACCTCTTGTACTTCAACCGAACTGCTTATTGGAGCAGCTGCCACCTGATCGCCTGACCTTGGTTGTGTAACCTCGGTTTCGTTAGATTTTGGTTTAGGCTTGTTAGATGGTTCATTCTGACTATTGAGCATGACAATCCTCGTCAATATTTACATCATTCCACACTCAGTTTACGCGCTTTTCCAGCATCATAAAATTTAATAGATGATAAATATCTAAATCGAGCCTGTAATGTCGAGTTAAAAAGAGCAACCCACTCTCTTCGGTTAGGGGGGGAAAGCGGGCTGCCAAAGTACGATATTGACTGGTCTGATAAAACGTAAATAAACTAATTTAGATAGAAATTGCTACCTTTATAAAACACATGGAAGTAAAAGTTTAACCTGAGCGCTCTGCCCAGGTTAAACTTAAGCGGTTTAGATCAGTGATCCTGCGCCGCCCCTGAACCCTGTGGAAAGCGAATACTTTCTACCAGTTCCTGAATAGAATCAGGCGTCTCTGGAGTGAATTTACTCACAACGATTGCAACCACAAAGTTAAGAATCATACCGAGTGTGCCAATACCTTCTGGTGAAATTCCAAACCACCAGTTATCCGGAACGTTACCTGCAGGATTCACAAACTTAAAGTAGATGATGTAAGCCGAGGTAAACAGAACACCAGACACCATGCCTGCTATCGCACCTTCGCTGTTCATCTTTTTCGTGAAGATACCCAATATAATCGCAGGGAAGAACGACGCAGCAGCAAGGCCAAAGGCAAATGCCACCACTTGAGCCACGAAACCAGGGGGATTAACTCCTAAGTAGCCCGCAAAGAGGATCGCGGTTGCAGCCGCCAAGCGCGCATAAAACAACTCTTGCTTATCACTGATATTGGGCGCCAAATCTCGCTTCAACAAATCATGGGATATCGATGTTGATATGACCAAGAGCAAACCGGCTGACGTCGACAGTGCCGCTGCGATACCACCTGCAGCCACTAGAGCGATCACCCACGCTGGTAAATCGGCAATTTCTGGGTTGGCCATAACGATGATGTCACGGTCAACTTTCATTTCATTGCGCTCATCACCTGAGTAAAACATTTTTCCATCTTGGTTTTTATCGTCCCAAGAAATCAAACCTGTTTTTTCCCAGTTTTTAATCCAGCTTGGCGCATCGGCATAAGCCGTACCTGCAGACTCTTCTCCGTTAATGGTATTGATCATATTAACTCGAGCAAACGTCGAAACGGCAGGAGCTGCGGTGTACAACAAGGCAATAAACAACAAGGCCCAACCCGCTGACTTACGCGCATCGCGTACTTTAGGTACCGTGAAGAAACGTACAATCACATGAGGTAGACCTGCAGTACCCACCATTAACGCGGCGGTAATAAAGAAGATATCAACGGTAGATTTGCTGCCGGTGGTATATTCCGTAAACCCTAGCTCTCGAGATAGACCGTCAAGTTTATCCAACAAATAAACACTCGAACCGATTTCAGTATCGCCAAACCCTAACTGCGGAATTGGATTTCCTGTCATCATGATTGAGATGAATACAGCGGGTACTGTATAGGCACAGATCAATACGCAAAACTGAGCAACCTGGGTATACGTGATGCCTTTCATACCGCCAAGTACAGCGTAAAAGAAAACAACACACATACCGATAACGACGCCCATCCAGATCTCTACTTCTAAGAAGCGGGAAAATACCACTCCTACGCCGCGCATCTGACCTGCGATATAAGTGAACGATACGAAAATAGCGCACACCACGGCGACTCTTCGTGCAACCTGAGAATAGTAACGGTCGCCGATAAAATCAGGCACGGTAAATTTACCGAACTTACGTAAATATGGCGCAATACATAAAGCTAGTACCACATAACCGCCGGTCCAGCCCATCAAGTAAACCGAACCGTCATAACCAATAAACGAGATGATTCCCGCCATGGATATAAACGAAGCCGCACTCATCCAGTCAGCCGCTGTAGCCATACCATTAGCAACCGGATGCACGCCGCCACCGGCGACATAAAACTCTTTAGTCGAACCAGCTCGCGCCCATATAGCAATAGCGATATAAACCGCAAAGCTAGCACCGACCATTAAAATAGTTAACGTTTGGATATCCATTATATTCAGTCCTCACTCACGCCGTATTTTTTATCCAACCGATTCATCAGCCAGACATAAATAAAGATCAACGCCACGAAGACATAGATCGAACCTTGTTGTGCAAACCAAAAACCGAGTTTGAAGCCACCCATTCGAATGGTATTTAGCTCATCGACAAACAAGATGCCGCAGCCAAAAGATGCTATAAACCAAACACTTAACAGCGTTAACATAATGCGGATATTTTCCGACCAGTACGCTTTTGCTTTTTCACCGCTTTCGAAAGCCATATGCTTTTCCCCTTGCAGCCCGTTGGGGCTAGTTATTACCTGCTGTTATTAGATAAAATATTAGCTAGCACTATTTATGTGTCGCTATTGGCTAATGCTAATTTGCTTTTCACTCTGACCATACCAATGTACCAAAGCCTGCTTAAATACGAATGTAGACATTGGTCTAGAACCTCAAACAATGGGCCTTACGAGAGCACTAAACCTCAACAAAGCCCTTATACGAACCAACAAACCTCTACTAAAAAGCGTATTTGACTGACAACAAGAGACGTTTCAATGCACCCTTATCGTCCGCTAAAATATTTCCGGTATTTTCTAACTCTTTGGTAGCGTAAATATACTCACCACCAAGCGTTAGGCGTTTAACTGGGTTGTACAATAAATTAGCGTGCAAACTGGTGTAATCAGAGGCCGTTGTGGCCGCTAGATAACCCGGATTATCTGCACTGGCGGCAGACAAGGTTAAGTTGGAACGCCATTGATTGTTCCAATGGTGCCTCCAGTTTACAAATGCTCCCCAGCTATCGATAAGGTCGACATCGCCATTGGCATCAATAGCCCCCGCACGAAAACCATTGAGCGCCATATAACGGCCCAGAGCATCACCGGCATTAACCATAAAGCGAATCTCATCGCTGGTCATTTTGTACTTACCAGAGAAACTTAAGGCATAACCCTGGGCGTCACCGTTCGCACCGTTAACGTCGTATTTTAATTCTCGAGTCATCGCCGCGAAAGAATAGCCAAAACTACCTAACTGGCCGTTATAGCGCGCGATTAAGTCAGGGATACTGTTATCGTCGTAAGGGTTTTCGCTAGCACCATACAATGTCGTCGCCGGGTTTTCGGCGGCCAATTGAAAGTTACCACCCCCAGCGAGCTTATGAGTAAAACGTAGCTGGGGCTGACGTTCAAAAATTGTTCCAACTGGTCCAACAAAATCTAATGACTCTGGCAAACTGCTAACATTGAAAAAAGTTGACCATGTTTGACCGGCTAACAAGGAGTTTTTGTCATCGATATGCCAATCGACAAAGGCATGGCGTAAACGCTGGGCTGAAGAGTTAGAAATTCGCTCATCACCCTGGCCGCTGGCTATTGCATCAAATTCAAAAAAAGTTTTAATGTAGCCTGTGTCGGTTTTAGTCTTGGTGGTGATATTTAAACGAGAGGTTTTAGCATGGGCGTTAAATTTAACATCACCGCTTTGCCCGCCTACTGGAATGACCGAGGGCACTAGAAAATCCTCACCGATACCCGCGTTTGCAGCAGCCCCATCGGTATAATCACTAAAGCTCATGTCCAGCTTGATATAGCCACCTACATTGACATCGGTGTTCCCCACCCGAAAGTTCCCAGGGTCACCGCCAAATGTTTTGCCTTTACTAGCAGGCGGCTTTGGGGCAGTTGCAATCTTGGCATCTAGGTTGTGCACGGCAACTTTATTTTTTTTCATTGCCTGCATCAACATATTCACTTGCTGCTGCAGCTCACTGACTTGCTGTTCTAATTCGGAATTTGTCGCGGCATTTACCGAGCTCACCGCACCCAGCATTGCAGCGTAGATTAAAAACTTCGGAGCCGTAACGCTTAGCTTATTTAAACGAAAGCTGTTCGAACGCGACGGGGGTGATTTTGATGCATTTGTAACACATTCATTATTGTTCGACATGGAAGTGGTCTCCTCAAAATTGCTTCCAAAACACTTGATTCGCAAGCATTGTTACCACTGTCTAAACATTCGGAAACTCCCCATTAGTCTATTGCTCGACCAATGTCTAAACAGATAATCTATATAGCTAGACCAAAGTCGTATTCGAGCACCTTGCCATGCCAGAAAAAGTACCCCGCCCCCGACCTATGTCTAGCTTCCCAAAACTCGTAAGCTGGACAACAATCAGGCGATCCACTCGCAGATAATTGAAATATTCCATTTATTAATATGAGGCCAGCCATGAGTGCCAACTACATACCGGTTAATGAAGCGTATCGACAGCACGGCTTGATCGATGATCAGCGCTATGCCCAGATGTACCAGCACTCAATAGAAGACAATGAAGGATTCTGGGCCGAACAAGCCCAACGCTTAAACTGGCGTAAACCTTTTGAAGAAGTCAAAGATGTGTCGTTTGCTAAGGACGATGTGCATATTCGTTGGTTTGCAGACGGCCAGCTAAACGCTAGCGAGAACTGCCTTGACCGCCACCTCGATAGCCGCGGGGATCAGACTGCGCTGATCTGGGAAGCTGATGAAGAGCACACCCTAAACCGTACATTTACCTATAAAGAGCTACATCGCCAAGTTTGTAAGATGGCCAACGGCCTGAAATCACTGGGCGTTAAAAAAGGCGATGTGGTAACAATTTACCTGCCGATGGTGCCTCTCATTAGCATTTCAATGTTGGCTTGTGCCCGCATTGGCGCAGTTCACTCGGTTGTCTTTGGTGGCTTTTCACCCGAAGCTATCGCCGGCCGAATAAGCGATGGTGATTCGAGGGTGATTATTACCGCGGACGAAGGTTTACGGGCCGGTAAATCCGTACGCCTCAAGCATAACGTCGATAAAGCCGTTGAACACTGCCCGGCTGATCAGATTGACCATGTGTTGGTATTGCGCCATACCGGCGGCGATATTTCCTGGAATGAAGGAACCGACATTGATGTCGACGACTTACTGGCCAATCAGAGCGAAGATTGCCCCGCTGAAACCATGGGCGCAGAAGACCCCTTGTTCATACTTTATACCTCAGGCTCCACCGGCAAACCTAAAGGTGTGTTGCACACAACTGGTGGATACCTCTGTTACGCCTCGTTAACTCACGAAGCTGTATTTGATTACCAGAGCTGCAATGATTCCACACTAGAACCTGACACCTACTGGTGTATGGCTGACATCGGGTGGATTACGGGGCATACCTACGCCGTTTATGGACCACTGTGTAATGGTGCCAAGATCGTCATGTACGAAGGTGTTCCCAATTACCCGAATAGCGGCCGTATGGCCCGCCTAATTGAAAAGCACCAAGTAGCCATTGTCTATACCGCCCCTACGGCTATTCGCGCTTTAATGGCCGATGGCGACACCGCCACCGCCGACGTCGACCTAAGCTGCATAAAGCTGCTGGCTACCGCTGGCGAGCCCATCAACCCCGAGGCATGGCGCTGGTTCTATGACAAATTTGGAGCCAATAGCGCTCCCATTTTAGACACCTGGTGGCAAACTGAAACCGGCGGCATGTTAATAACGCCATTACCCGGCGCCACCGATTTAAAACCCGGCTCTGCCACCCGCCCTTTCTTCGGCATCCAGCCTGCCTTGATGGATACCAACGGCAATGAAATACAGGGAGCAGGAGAAGGTAGCTTGGTTATCAAAGATAGCTGGCCGGGCCAAATGCGAACTATTTATGGCGATCACAAGCGATTCGTCGAAACATATTTTAGCACCTTCGATAACTGTTATTTCACCAGCGACGGAGCCAAACGCGATGACGATGATTACTATTGGATCACGGGCCGGATGGACGATGTATTGAACGTCGCCGGCCACCGTATGGGAACAGCCGAAATAGAAAGCGCTTTGGTCGCCCACAAGACGGTCGCCGAAGCCGCCGTGGTTGGCATACCCCATGATATTAAGGGCCAGGCGATTTATGTTTACGTCACCCTGACCTCAGGTGTTGATGCCAGCGAGAAACTACGGCAAGAATTACGCTCGTGGGTTCGCGAAGAAATTGGCCCCATCGCCAGCCCCGAATTTATTCAGTGGGCGCCAAACCTACCTAAAACTAGGTCGGGTAAAATTATGCGCCGTATCTTACGGAAAATTGCCTGCAGCGAGTATGATCAACTAGGGGATATCTCAACACTTGCAGAACCGGCTGTGGTCGAACAACTGATACTCGAGCACCGCTCGAGCTATAGCAAGTAAACCAGGCGGGAATCGAAATAGAGCATGGCGCCGCCGTTCGATAGGCTAGTAATATCTATCGTTACTGGCGTGTGCAGCTCTTGCTTTCGTCTTAGTTTGGACCTTGGCAGACTTCGTTATTACTTTGAGGTATCCTCTGCTTAGTTTAGCTCCACACCGACTCGATGGTGGGTCTGTGTATAATAACAATAACGACTCACCTACATCAGCAAAGTTGTTTTGCATAAAAATATAATAAATTCATATTTTATGCCTCGGTATAAAATTTAAAATATCAGTCGGGGTATCGTCATTCGCTGTCGATACGAAGGGGAAAGACTATGCTAAAGTTTATCGTGGCCGATGACCACCCATTGTTTCGTGGAGCGCTTGTTCAGGCATTAAACAATCACTTTGTCGATGCCGAAGTAATTCAAGCCGAGGACATTCACAGCCTACAAACCCAAGTTAGCGCACACAGTGACGCCGACCTATTACTTCTCGACCTACACATGCCCGGCGCCAATGGTTTTAGTGGGCTGGTATTTATAAATGGGCATTACCCACACATCCCCGTGATGATGGTCTCTGCACACGAACAAGCGAGCATCATTCATCGCTCTATAGCTTATGGCGCAGCGGGTTTCTTACCCAAATCTTCACCGCCAGAAATTATAGGCTCGGCCATAAAACAGGTTTTGTTAGGCCAAATATGGCTGCCCGCCGACCTCCCCCCAGCCTCTAAAGATGACGATAAAAATAGCATTTCCGAAGTTATTGCCAACTTCACTCCCCAACAGTTTCGCGTATCTAATATGCTGGCTGATGGCCTGCTCAACAAGCAAATCGCTTATGAAATGGATGTTACCGAAGCTACCGTAAAGGCCCACCTTACCGCTATATTTCGTAAGTTAGGGGTGCATTCTCGAACTCAGGCCGTATTAGCCATGGCTCAGATGGATGTTAGCCCTGTGAGAGTCGACGGCTAATTTTTCATTAAAAAAGCAGTAAAACATGCCAATTTTAAGCAAAATCAAAAGAGCTGGACTATATTTACCTTAGATTGTGGGAAGCACTCATTAGCTACCACTTAAAGCTGACACTATTTATTGCACGAGGAACTAGCCTAATAACGAGGCTTGACCGTGCGTCTGATGTGTTTTATCTACGCTGATTAAGGTTTACGACATGGATTTTGCTCCATCGGATTTGTCTCTGCTATTAGTAGAGCCATCTAACACTCAACAAAAAATCATCCGCTCTCAGTTAGAAGATGAAGATATTACCAATGTCACTATCGCCGCGTCGGTGCAGGCCGCAAAAGATATTCTACGCGAGCATCAGCCCGACTTAATTGCCAGCGCGATGTATTTCGATGACGGGACCGGACTCGATCTATTAAAATCAATTCGTAATGATGAGAGCCTGAGCGAAACGCCCTTTATGTTGGTGTCCAGCGAGTGGCGTAAAGATCAACTAGAAGAATTCAAGCAGTCGGGTGTGGTTGCCATATTGCCCAAGCCATTTACGCGAGACCACTTAGGCAAGGCGATTAATGCTACCATCGACCTATTGAACTACGAAGAGCTCGAACTCGAACTATTCGATGTAACCGAGCTTCGGGTATTGATTGTCGATGATAGCCCACTAGCCCGAAAATTTATTTCCCGGGTCCTCAGCACCCTCGGCATTACTAACATGACAATGGCCGAAGACGGCCAAGAAGCTATGAACATTATGCATGAGCATATGTTCGATCTGGTAGTTACTGACTACAACATGCCAAATGTAAACGGCCGTGAGCTAACCGAGTTTATTCGCAACGAAAGTAATCAATCCCACATTCCGGTATTAATGGTCTCTTCAGAAGCCAACGAAACTCATTTACAGCAAATTGAAGATGCTGGTGTAAATGCTTTGTGTGACAAGCCCTTCGAGCCCGAAACTGTACGTAAATTACTGTACCAATTACTCGAAAATTAATTACAAATCTCAAAACATTTGAAATAATGAGATGGAACAATCGAGGGTATTAAAACCAAAGCCCTCGATTATTCATTCACTCAGGTAACACGTCCACTTACGCTATTAAAAAATTTCCGAGCTATAGAAACATCTCTTTAATTTAACCGCTATAAAGCGCTATATTATCCAAATGCATTTTAAAAACGGCTAATCAAAAAAACAGAAATCAAGTCAGGCAGACCAACAGACTACACAACAGCAAATCAACTATTGCTGCTGTCATTCTTTCGGGTCAACCTTCTTATCAAACTCCGCAGGGCAGCAGGCTTCACAGGCTTAGGTAGATAGTAATAACCCCGGCTCGTAGCTGCATCTCGAATCAATGCAGAGTTATCGGCACTAATCATTATGCCGGAAACACTGTGGCCCAAGTTTGATAGATGATCAAACAGTTGGATACCCGTTTCTCCATCATTCAAATGAAAGTCTGCAATAACAATATCGGCTTGTTGTTTTTCATAAAGCTCCAGCGCACTGGCGATATCCATAGCGGTGATGACGTCACAATTCCATGTTTCTAATAAACCTTTCATGCCCAGCAGAATCGAGGCCTCATTATCTACACACAAAACTTTGACATTAGTAAGCTCAACCTCGACTTGATTATATTCAGGGGCGCTTGTCTTGACTGCGCGTTTTTCAGCAATCGGCACCACAATTGAAAACATAGTTCCTCGCCCGATAATAGACTGTAATAACAAAGGGTGTTTCAATATTTCGGCGCTGCGCTTACTAATGGCCAAGCCTAGGCCAAGTCCTTTGTCGCTTGTATTGCGGCTGCCGCCAAGGCGAACAAACTCGTCGAAAATTCTCTGCTGCTCTTGGGGTGCTATTCCTGGGCCAGTATCGACAACTTGAATTTCAACAGCCCCTTCTCGACGCCGGCACCCTAAGGTCACTTTCCCCGAAGCGGTATAACGCAAAGCATTGCTAAGAAAATTTTGAACGATACGACGCAACAGATGAATATCACTATTCACCCACATGGAAGTTTTTAGATAGTTAAACTCCAGACCTTTACTCACAGCCTCGGCACGAAACTCACCCGCCAAAGGCTGCAACAAATCCGATAGGGCAAAAGCATCGATGCTAGGACGAAACTCACCTGCATCAAGTTTTGAAATTTCTCTCAAAGCACCGATCAAATCTTCTGCCGACGCCAAGGCGGAATCAATATGAGAAATGTCAGCCAGAACATCTTGCCACCGCTCTAGTTTTATTTTTTCTTGCACGCTGGCCGTAAACAAGCGCGCGGCATTAATCGGCTGAAGTAAATCGTGACTGGTATGAGCTAAAAAACGGGTCTTATCATTGTGCTGTTCCCATAAACGTTGCTCAGCATCGGCCCGCCGTTTATTCTCTTCGGCTAGCTCGTCATTACTAAAGGATAGTTCTTCGGTTCGCTGGGCCACGCGTAACTCCAACCCTAGGGTTGTTTCTTCTAGGGCCTGCACTACAGCCTTGTAATCGCTAATGTCGGTATAGGTCGTTACAAATCCTCCAGCGGGCATTGGCATACCCCGCACATCCACCACTATACCGTTAGGTAATTTACGCTCAAAACGATGGGCACCACCATGTCGCAGCAAATCCAAACGGCGCTGGATATCCGCGTCCATGTCGTCGATATTGTCGCTGTACAAACCGCGCTCTGCGTTTATACGATATAGATTTTCTATCGGGCAACCGATGTATAGCGTTCTCTCTGGATAGTCGAACAAGGTGGCGTATTGATCGTTCCAGGCAACTAGGCACAACTGGGCATCTACCACACAAATACCTTGGCTGACGGTTTCGACAGTAGTTTGCAGCAGGTCTTGGCTGAATCGTAATTGCTGCGACGCGTTATCAACAAGCTCCGCAAAATCTTGCAATTTTAAAGGCTTGTCACGGCTCAGTAACTTCATCGAACGTTGCGCCGTGGCGGCCCCCAAAATGCTCGCCATCACACCCTCGACTTTCTGCACCACAAACTGAGGTGCAAAATCATCAACCATCAAGCGCTGGCCGCTACTGTGTTCAAATTGCCGCCAGTATTCCTGCATTCGTGCTTTACCGACTAAAGGCTCGAGTAAACTTTGGACCTGCCCCATATGCACCAACGTCAGAGCCAGAGGTTCCCGCTGATCATCATGATTTTCAGCGCTAATAAATGATTGCGCTTGTTCAGCTTCACGATCGCTCAAGGCACAACATTTTGAGACGGTGACTAATAATAAAATATTGACGCCCAAGCTCCAAAAAACACCATGGCTTAGGGAGTCAAGAAAACCAAACCCCAATAAATTTTGCGGACGCAACCAGTTGATCCCCGCGATCCCCTCCTGCAATAACACCATATCAGGCGCTAAGGTTGGTAATACCAAACAATAAAGCCACAGACTATAGCCAGCAATAAGTCCCGCTAGCACCCCAAAACGATGAGCTCGACGCCAATACAGCGCTGCGATTAAAGCGGGGGCAAACTGAGCGGCGGCGGCAAAAGACATAAGACCAATGGGAGCCAAGCCTTCTAAGGAAGAGATTGCTTTGTGGACCAGCCAGCCCAAAAGTAGCAAGCCAAAGATACTGAGCCGGCGAATTAAACGTAGGTGATTACCAAGAGACGCAACCGACAAGCCTCGATCACGATTAAACCGCAACCATACCGGTGCTACCAATTCATTTGAAATCATTACCGCCAAGGTGACGGCTGCAACAATCACCATGCCTGTCGCGGCAGAGAAGCCACCAATAAAGGCAATGATCGACACGAGAGTTAAACCCTGCCCACTCGGTAAAGTCAGCACCAAGGTATCACCCGTCCCTGGTATATTTAACAGATGCCCCGCAAGCACAATTGGCACCACCAACAAGGCAAACAAACCAACATAAACTGGGACAATAACTCGAGCCGCTTTCAAATCTTTTGGGGTTTGGTATTCAACTACCGCCATGTGGAACTGCCGAGGAAGACACAATATTGCGACTGCTGCCAGTAAGGTTTGAGTTATAAAGTTGGCGGTACCTGGGTTTGATGAAAAGCCAGAGTCAGCCAATAACTTAGAGAGTTCAAACTCTGACGCATTGCTTACTAGAATCCCAATCGCGACTCCTGCAACAACTACAAAGGCGAATAGTTTAATGATGGACTCTAGCGCAACAGCGGCCATCACGCCGCGATTACGCTCACGCCCCTCTAAATGCCGAGTGCCAAATAGAACCGCAAAGACTCCCATTAACAAGGCTGTTATCAACGCAGTATCGACATTGAGCTCCGCCCCTGGACCACTGCTGCTGCCCAGCACCTCCCACGCCATGGCTACGGCTCGAAGTTGCAAGGCGATATAAGGCAAAGAGCCCACAATGGCGAGGATGGCCACTAAGGCGGATAGCCACTGGCTTTTACCGTATCTCGAACCGATAAAGTCCGCTATGGAGGTGATTTTATGACGTTCACCGACTCGGAGTAATTTCGCCAAAACTTTATATCCAAAGACAAACACCAATATCGGACCGAGATAAATTGGCCAATGACTCCAAATATTGTTCATGGATTGGCCTACAGCACCATAAAAAGTCCACGAACTGCAATAAACGCCCAAAGCTAGAGCAAAGAGTATCGAACGTTTAGTTTCATACCACGATTTAGAATGGTCAGCCCACCAAGCTACTAGAAACAACAGCCCGACATAAGCCAATGCGATAAGTAATAGAAACGGCTGGTCAACCATTGAGTGCCTCTAGCTAAGAAGCTTCATTAAGAAGCCTTTAAAATTAATCGTATATTACCCAATGTTCGCGGCGTAAGAACACCGGTACTGGGTGTGAATGAATCCATTCTTTAAAAAGCCGAGAACACATGAAGGGCCAACAAAGGCCTAAGGAATCTCTGATCAAGTCCCGCCCGCCTCTGGCATACAGAGCGGTGTAGCAGCAAGGCTATGAATACAGGCGGGCTGGTGGGACTTAATCAGAGGTTCCCTAAGTATCCATATTTTCATGATAGTGATAAATACTCTTATTTAATCATTTAAGGTACTAGACATAAGTAGCAGCAATGGTTATTACAAATTACCAGGTTTATAGCGAACAAATTCTAACCACACCAGATTTTGCTGTCACGACACAGACTAACCTAAATAAATATCTGCAGTAAAAGTTACCCACACATTCTGTGGATAAGTGTGTGCAAAGTTTGGTGGAAACTAGCCCAGAGTAGCAACCACCGGAGCCAAAACGAAACTGGTCATTTTTTAACCAGTCAAAATAAATTCATATAAAACAGTAAATTACATTATTTTTAAAGAGTAAAATCAAAAAATCAATATGGCACACGCGTACAAGAAATGGTTTTTTGACACTTGTGGATTATTTTTTGTCAAAACGAGTAGGCACCCACTTACCTGCAATCCCATTGAATAGGCAGCCATTGATTTCTGGTACTTTTGGTTGGATTTGTTTTCGTCGTCATTAGGGCCAAAGAATTATGCCCTGCGTAGAGGATTTAAAGTGAGCGATTACTCACGATTAAAGGCTTGGCCAGCCTTACTTGAGCCCTACGATTCCACCTAAATCTTTAAGTGAAATCGCAGAATAGGATATGTTTATGCTAAAAATTTTTGGCATAAACGCCCAAAGACATCCGGTTTCTGGGCGTGTAGCCAATGCCCGCAACCTCCCATAGTTTTCATTTGGGGATCAGAGAACCGAACCAGAACTTCTTCACGATGCTCAGGTAAAATATATTCCGAATCCTCGCCCTTAATAAACAACACCGGCTTATCAAACTTAGGGCTTCGGCTCGGCGCAGCGATAATATTAGGGTAGGCCTCAATCAATGCCGTCAAATTCATTCTCCACTGATAGGCGCCAGACTCATCTTTATATAGATTTTTCAATAAAAACATCCTGACTCCGGGATCTTGCACGCCAGAATCGCGCCCCGCACTCCCCCCTAGGAGCTTTTTATCGGCATCTTTACGAGAGCTGACGGTGGTTAAATCTATCGCGCTTAGGGAGTCAAACACACGGTTATGCCTATCTCCATATTGAACCGGAGCAATATCTGCCACGATAAGCTTACTCACAACACTTGGATGAGAGATCGCCAACTCCATTGCCACTTTCCCTCCCAGTGAGTGCCCTAACACCATGACCCTGCTTAGATTAAGCTCCTGCAATAACTCCGCCACAGCATTTGCCATATATTTTAAGTTCATTGCCTCTGCCCGAACCCAATCAGAGCGGCCATGGTTTGGAAGGTCGATAGCGAGAGTTTGATATTGTTCACCAAGCAGCCGCGTGATCGCGCCTAAATTATCCAGCGAACCGAACAAACCATGCAAAACAACAACTGTTTGCGTACCACTACCCGCCATCCGATAATTTAACGTCGGCATATGCCTATTAACTCCAAAGTTATTATGTATATCCGAAAAAATAACGACCAAATTATACACCGGCCACATTAATAGCGCCGCTTATACTGCATGCCCACGATTCAAACTGGAGGCCCACACCCGCACTTAAGGTGCCATAGCCACACAAACTTAGGGTCGGCACTGTCACTCTGTAACCCAGTTTCACGACGTTTTATTTCCAGCAATGCATCAACCGCTATTGACCCCCCGCAGAAAAGCGCCTAACGTATTGAACAGACAACACTCTAAAAGCGCACCACTATATTATGTTCAACACCACCCAAACATTCAAAAAACTAGCTTGGCTACTGAAACCAATTTCAGCAGCAGCTGGTGGGTGCGTATAAAAAACCCTTCGGCGGCTGCACATTATGCAGCCGACCCACAATTCTATCGTTTGCATATGTCTGTTTAAGAAGACTATTTCACTGCAACGATAGGAAATCAAAATGGAAAACTCTGTAGCGCCACCGGCTTACAATCACCAGCAGTATCTCAACCAAGCTTTAATATTAGCCCTATCTGGCACTGCCTTATTTTCCATGAAATCAATCGCATTGAAATGGGCGCTGAGCCAAGGTATCGATCCGCTGAGCCTACACAGCATACGTATGTTGATTGCTCTGCCCTTTTATTTATTGGTTTTGTTCTGGCAGCGCCACACCTTGCGAGACGTTTTTACCAATTCACCATCGCTGCTATGGCAGATAGCACTGGTCGGTTGCCTAGGGTTTTTTCTAGCTCCCTTATTGGATGTCAGCGGACTCGCCTTAATCAGCACCCAGCTTGAACGCTTGATATTATTCACCTACCCAATACTGATCATCGTTTTCGGGCAGCTCTTTTTTGGAACCGCTATAAAAAAAGGCATATTACCCGTCGTACTGTGTAGCTACTTAGGGGTAGGCTTGATCCTCCAATATGACAATCGATTTTTAGGCGATGCAGCCCTACAAGGGAGCGCATTAGTCTTTGCTGCGGCCGTCAGCTTTTCGTTTTATGTTTTGTTCAGTAAAAATATAATGCAAAAAATCGACAGCCGTAGCTTTACGGCGTTGTCGATGAGCGCGGCTACAATCGTTAGCTTGCTGTGTTTTATGGTAGTGAAGAGCCAATTTGATGGCACTCAAAATATTACCGGCGCTGTCGATGAGTTCTTAAATTGGAGCTTAGAGATTTGGTTAGCCGGTGCCTTCATCGCTTTTTTTTGCACCGTGATACCAAGCTTTATGATGGCCGAGGCGGTGAAGCGCCTGGGAGCAGCTAAAGCCAGTATTATTGGCAGCGCCGGACCGGTACTCACAAGTATGTTTGCCATTTTATTGCTAGATGAAGCTTTCCGCTGGAATCACGGGGCGGGTTTAATATTGGTCGTTAGTGCGATTATTTATTTAGGTCGCCCCGAAAAAAAAGCCTGACGTGACTTTAGAAGATTGGGAGAAAGACCCTAGGGGACTGATAGGCTAATGAGACTAGGAGGTATTAAATTCAAATAAAGAAAATCAACTCGTTGGTATGAACCATTACACCATACCAGCGAGTTTTTGACTAAAGCTCTTAACCGTTAACGCCAAGCCAAATCAAATCAACTGTAGTCAATTTGAGTCACAGAGAATATTAGCTCAAGAGATTATAAAGAGCGGCCGTCGCTACTCTTTTGGGGTCGGCTTAGGACCAAAGTTTGGAAACAATGCCACTTTATCGCTGGGGCTTACTTCTAGAACTTTGCTCTCGCCTTCTTTTTCCACTTCATCAATACGGATAATTGATTGCATGGGTAAATAAGAGCGTTTAACGCCTGCAAACTCATTTTTGAGTTTCTCTTCGCCAGGGTCAACTAACAACTGGCTACGCTCGCCAAAAACAAACTCTTCAACCTCGACAAAGCCATACATCTCACTTTGATATATAGCCTTAGCGTAGACCTCAAACACTTCATTTTGGTTGTAGAAAATAACCTTGAAAAACGACTCTGCTGCCATAACGATCTCATAATAAAATTCTGGGAGTCCAAGCGGACCAACTCCCCATAGATATGGGCACTTAAGGGGAAATACAAGGGCCGTTAAAACCCTACTTTTCCAAGCAGTAAGCAGTTTATATTCAAAGCAGCTCAGCTATGGGAATTATGAGTCTGTGCCGCTATAATGCGCCGTCCGTAAATTCGTGCATTTTTTAGACATTCGAGATAGATTCCAATGGCCCAACACCCTAGCGATCAAACCAACGTAAATGAACTGCCTGTTAAAAAACTCTTCATACAGACACACGGCTGTCAGATGAATGAGTATGACTCGGCAAGGATGCGTGACCTGCTGGGTGAAAGCCATCGCATGGAAACTACCGATGATCCAGCCCAGGCCGATGTCCTTTTGGTAAACACCTGTTCCATTCGTGAAAAAGCCGAAGACAAACTATACCACCAGCTTGGCCGTTGGAAAAAATTTAAAGAAAAGAACCCCGATCTTATCATCGGTGTTGGCGGCTGTGTTGCCAGCCAAGAGGGCGACGCTATTGCTGTCCGTGCACCGTTTGTAGACCTTATTTTTGGGCCTCAGACCCTACACCGCCTCCCAGAGATGATGGAGACACACAAGTCCGAAAATGGCGCCGTTGTTGTCGATATTAGTTTTCCTGAAATTGAAAAGTTTGACAATCTACCAACACCTGAAGCCGATGGTGTTTCGGCCTTTGTTTCGATCATGGAAGGCTGCTCCAAATACTGTACATTTTGCGTTGTGCCCTATACTCGTGGCGAAGAAGTTAG
>Ga0105358_10000356_pt1 | contig 22161 bp, 20 predicted proteins | sample GOMGulsemesocosm_5_FD_83509 | JGI IMG/M metagenome (GOLD analysis project Ga0105358, IMG submission 83509) | Methane-oxidizing microbial communities from mesocosms in the Gulf of Mexico - GOM15C Gulf of Mexico | ecosystem: Environmental > Aquatic > Marine > Cold seeps | place: Gulf of Mexico... | reverse complement strand
TACCCGCTGGAGCGGTTACACCCGCGATGTAGGAAACAACAGGCTTGGTTACATTAGCTTTAATGTAAGCTGCTGCTTCTTCTTCAGCCGTGCCGCCGATTTCGCCGATCATAACAATCGCTTCGGTCTTGTCATCGTTTTGGAACATTTCCAAAATATCGATAAAGTTAGAACCTGGGATTGGATCACCACCGATACCAACACAAGTCGACTGACCAAAACCGAAGTCAGTCGTCTGCTTAACCGCTTCATAAGTCAAAGTACCTGAACGCGATACGATGCCAACCTTGCCAGGTAGGTGAATGTGACCAGGCATGATGCCGATCTTACATTCGCCAGGAGTGATAACACCTGGGCAGTTAGGGCCGATTAGCTGAACGCCTAACTCGTCACACTTAACTTTAGCGTCAAGCATGTCTAGAGTTGGGATGCCTTCAGTAATACAAACAATCAATTTAACGCCAGAGTTAGCCGCTTCTAAGATTGAATCTTTACAGAAAGGTGCAGGTACGTAGATCACAGATGCATCAGCACCTGTTTCTGCAACTGCTTCGCGCATGGTGTTAAATACAGGTAAACCAAGGTGCGTAGTGCCGCCTTTGCCCGGTGTTACACCACCGACCATTTTTGTACCGTACTCAATCGCTTGCTCAGAGTGGAAAGTACCCTGTGCGCCAGTAAAACCCTGACACAATACTTTGGTGTTCTTGTCGATTAATACGCTCATTTATTTACCCTCCGCTGCTTTTACAACTTGCTGAGCAGCATCGGTCAAGCTAGTTGCAGCAATGATGTTCAAACCACTGTCTGCGAGTACTTTTCCGCCTAATTCAGCGTTGTTACCTTCTAAACGTACAACAACTGGAACTTTAACGCCCACTTCTTCTACGGCACCGATTACGCCTTCAGCAATCAAATCACAGCGAACAATTCCGCCGAAGATGTTGATTAATACCGCTTCAACCGTGGTATCAGAAAGAATAATTTTGAACGCTTCGATAACGCGCTCTTTGGTTGCACCGCCGCCTACGTCTAGGAAGTTTGCAGGCTCGCCGCCGTGCAACTTAACGATGTCCATAGTACCCATGGCCAAACCAGCGCCATTTACCATGCAGCCGATGTTGCCATCGAGTGCTACATAGTTAAGCTCCCATTTAGCAGCATTGGCTTCACGCTCGTCTTCTTGCGAAGGATCGTGCATTTCTTTGATCTTAGGCTGACGGTACAAAGCGTTGGCGTCGATGTTGATCTTGCCATCTAAGCAATGCAGGTTGCCTTCGTCAGTGATAACCAAAGGGTTGATTTCAAGTAATGCAAAATCATAATCTTCAAACATCTTAGCCAAGCCAAGGAAGATTTTGGTGAACTGCTTAACTTGAACGCCGTTTAAGCCTAACTGGAAAGCTAGATCACGAGCCTGGTATGGCTGCGCGCCAACCAAAGGATCGATTTCAGCTTTCAGGATCTTCTCAGGAGTCTCTTCAGCAACCTTCTCAATCTCAACACCACCTTCGGTGGATGCCATGAAAACGATACGACGACTTGAACGATCAACAACTGCACCCAGGTATAATTCTTGAGCAATGTCAGTGCATGACTCAACCAAAATACGAGTCACTGGCTGACCAGCAGCATCTGTCTGATAGGTGACCAGATTGTTACCTAACCACTGCTTAGCGAATGCTTCGATTTCCGCTTTGCTATCGACTAGCTTAACGCCACCCGCTTTACCACGGCCACCGGCGTGAACCTGAGCTTTAACAACCCACTTATCACCACCGATAATAGCGGCAGCGCCTGCGGCTTCTGCGGGGGCTTCTGCGGCAATGCCGGTAGAAACTGGCAGACCGTATTCGGCAAACAATTGTTTGGCCTGATACTCATGCAAATTCATGATGCTTTTCCGTTTATTGATCCAATGTTGTAAACAACATTGTAAATGTTTACAAGAGCCCTACCGATGCGGTTAAACATCAATAAGAATCTCACATAAAGTTACGAAGGAATTTAACCAAAATACTGACATAAAAGTATTTTGCGTAATTCCAAAAATGTCATGGCTTAGCGAAAACTTCCACAATTAAACCACCACAATGAAACCGTGATACAGCCAACGGCTCCAATACTTCCCTTTATAATTGTAATAATCCTTTACTTGGTAAGCAGCGCCACCAAGTTAATAAACTGTTTTCGAGCCACAACTGCATGGCTCTATAAGCGACTACTTACGGCGCTTACGGTTTGGCATATGAATAGCATGGCCATTCACGGCCAACGCTGCTTCTTTCACCGCTTCAGAATACGTCGGGTGACCAAATACGGTCATACCAAGATCTTCAGCCGTGGTGCCAAACTCCATCGCGATAGCAACGGATTGAACCAAGTCGGCGGCATTTGGGCCAACAATATGGCAACCCAATACACGGTCGGTCTTGGCGTCGGCTATCATTTTCACCATACCTTCAGCTTCATCCGCTGCAACGGCACGGCCAACGGCCAAAAATGGGAAAACGCCGACATTATACTCTTCTCCGTCCGCTTTAACCTGCTCTTCGGTACGACCGACAGCAGCAACTTCTGGGTGAGTATAAATAACGCTGGGAATGATATCGTAATTTACCAAAGGTTTCTGCCCTGCAATGCGCTCTGCGACCATAACGCCCTCTTCAGAACCTTTATGCGCAAGCATTGGACCACGAACAACATCACCAACAGCCCAAACGCCTGGAGCGCTAGTAGAACAAAGGTCATTAACGTAGATGAAACCACGCTCATCTAAATTGACGCCTGAATCACCGGCCAGTAAACCTTCAGTAAACGGACGACGACCCACACAGACAATCAGTTTATCAAAAGTTTCAGTGCTCTCATTACCGTCACCATCGACATAGGTCACAACAACTTCTTTGCCCTTGACTACCGAACCGGTAACTCGGCTGCTGGTACGGATATCGAGTCCCTGATTGGTCAGTATTTTACGAGTCTCTTTCGCTATCTGCTGATCCATGATTGCTAAGAAGCTATCCAATGCCTCCAAACAAATCACTTTAGAACCTAGGCGGCCCCAAACTGAACCTAATTCTAGGCCGATGACGCCAGCGCCGATAACACCGAGACGCTTAGGTATCGAATCAAATTCTAGTGCACCGGTAGAATCAACAATCACATCACCATCAACAGGCGCAACCGGAATATTAACGGGTACGGAACCTGAGGCTAGTATCACATTGTCAGCTTCTAGCTCGGTAACCTTGCCGTCGTTATCCGTCAGCTCAACTTTGCGACCGGCCAACAACTTACCAGTGCCGTACAAAGAAGTAACTTTATTGGCTTTGAACAAACCGCCAATACCACCTGACATTTGCTTAACAACCTTCTCTTTACGGGCAATCATCGAGGGAACATCGATGGTAACGTCACCGGTGCTAATACCGTGTGATTTATAATCTTCTTTGGCCGCATGGTATTTATGCGAGCTGTCTAAAAGTGCTTTGGAAGGAATACAGCCAACGTTCAAACAAGTTCCACCATTGACGCCTTTGCCGTCGCTATCTTTCCACTTCTCTATACAGGCAGTTTTTAAGCCTAACTGCGCCGCACGAATTGCAGCGACATATCCCGCAGGGCCGGAACCAATGACAATCACATCGTATTTGTCTGACATAGTTGTATCTCAATTTGATCTTTAAAAAACGAAAAAAGCCCAGTTATCACTGGGCATAAATTCTGACTATTAAATTACAGTTCTAACAAAATACGCGCCGGATCTTCCAGCATGTCTTTGATAGCTACCAAGAACTGAACCGCATCTTTACCGTCAACCAGACGATGATCATAAGACAAGGCCAAATACATCATTGGTAATATTTTCACTTCGCCATTTACGGCCATCGGACGATCTTGGATTTTGTGCATACCCAAAATAGCGGTCTGAGGTGGATTCAAAATTGGCGTAGACATCAACGAACCAAAAGTACCGCCATTGGTTATTGAAAAGGTTCCGCCAGTCATTTCGTCCATGGTCAACTTGCCATCGCGGGCACGCATACCAAAGTCGCGAATAGTGTTTTCAACTTCAGCCAAGCTCATGTGCTCTGCATTTCGCAACACAGGAACAACCAAACCTTTTTCAGTCGAAACCGCAACACTGACATCTTGAAAGCCGTGGTAAATAACATCGTCGCCATCGATTGATGCATTAACCGCAGGGAAACGACGAAGCGCTTCGGTTGCTGCTTTTACAAAGAAACCCATGAAACCCAGACGCGAACCGTTGTGAGTTTTCTCAAACATTTCTTTATATTTTTTGCGCAAGCCCATAACAGGAGCCATGTTAACTTCGTTAAAAGTCGTTAACATGGCGGTGCCCTGGGTTGTCTCCATCAGACGCTCAGCGATACGCTTACGCATGCGAGTCATTGGAACACGCTTTTCTACGCGCTCACCGGCAGGGACATTCAATGTTGCTGCAGGCGCTGCAGCAGGTGCTGCTTTTGCTTTGGCCGCTGGCGCTGCAGCCGGAGCTGCGGCGGCAGGCTTATAATTTACAACATCTTCTTTACCAATGCGTCCAGCCTTACCCGTGCCAGTCACTAACGATAAATCAATACCTTTTTCGTCCGCAAGCTTTCGTGCTGCCGGGCTGGCAATCGAATCGCTACCGCTATCGGATGCTGCCGCTGCTGGTGCATCTGCGGTAGGCGCTGCAACGGCTGTTGCACCAACTTCGATGGTAGCCAAAATATCTTCAGAGACAACGGTATCGCCGGCCTGCTTAAAAATTTCTTTTAAGACCCCATCAGCAGGAGAAACCACTTCTTGGGTCACCTTGTCTGTCTCGATATCTACAATCAACTCGTCACGAGCAACGGCTTCGCCAGGCTGTTTATACCAAGTTGCTACTTCACCATCTTGGACGGACTCTGGGAACGTTGGTGTTTTAATTTCTATAGTCATTTCGTTTCTATTCCTTGCTCAGTTAGGGCTAGGCCCACTTGCAAAAATTTCTTTAAATTTAGATTTGGGCCTTAGCTTGTTGAGCCAAGAGCTTCGTTAATAAAGCGATTTTGTTCTTCTATATGCACAGACATATAACCTGCTGCCGGTGCCGCCGAAGCTTCACGTCCTGCAAAACTAAGCGGTAAAGCAGAGTTAATAGGATCTATGTTACGACGGAAGTGATGTTGAGAACTGTACCAAGCGCCTTGGTTCTTTGGCTCTTCTTGACACCAAACAACACTGTCTAAATTGTCATAGCCTTTGAGGGCATCTTGCAATTCAGCATCGGGGAACGGGTATAGCTGCTCCAAACGAACCAAGGCAACATCCTCTTGCCCTCGCTCCATGCGCGCTTCTAACAAGTGGTAATAAACCTTGCCAGAACAAAGCACCACACGCTTCACTTTAGACTTATCCGTTAGGTCATCATTAATTACATTAAGGAACTGACCCTCAGCTAACTCTTCCAGGGAGGACGTTGCTAGCTTGTGACGTAAAATCCACTTTGGACTCATGACAACTAAAGGTCGGCGCATCGGACGAATCGCCTGACGACGTAACATATGAAAAACCTGAGCCGGTGTCGTCGGGATACAGACTTGGACATTATGCTGCGCACAAAGCTGCAGAAAACGCTCCAAACGTGCCGATGAATGCTCAGGCCCCTGTCCCTCATAACCGTGTGGCAGCAACATGATAAGGCTACATAAACGCCCCCATTTTTGCTCACCAGAAGTAATGAACTGATCGATAACGACTTGAGCACCGTTAGCAAAATCACCAAACTGAGCTTCCCAAATAACCAAACCTTGGGGACTCGTGGTTGCGTACCCGTATTCAAATGCAAGAACAGCTTCTTCAGACAACAAAGAATCATGCAAATCAAAAACCGGCTGATCTTCTGCCAAGTTTTGCAACGGCAAATAAACCTCACCATCTTTTTGATTATGCACCACAGCGTGTCGATGTGAGAAAGTACCACGGCCGACATCCTGCCCCGTTAAACGGATCGGGTAACCCTGCTCGATCAATGTAGCGTAAGCTAAGGTTTCGCCCATGCCCCAGTTGATCGACAATGCACCCTGTGCCATTTTACTGCGGTCATCATAAATTTTGCTAACCTGACGCTGAACTTGAATACCGTCTGGAATAGTCGAAATTTTATTGGCAACAAGCTGCAAGGCTTTAAGATCGTAACCGGTATCGCCGTCAGTTTTCCAATCGTGCCCTATATAGGGACTCCAATCGACAAACATTGATGAATCCGGTTTGCTGACTAAACCGTGAGTTACGTGCTCGCCACGATCGAGACGAGCCCGATACTCTTTAGCCATCTCATCGGTTTCATCCTGACTCATCACGCCTTCATTAACGAGTTGGTCAGCATAAATAGTACGAGTAGACTTATGTTTACGAATAGCCGCATACATTAATGGCTGAGTAGCCGAAGGCTCATCCGTTTCATTGTGACCACGACGACGGTAACAAACGAGATCTATAACGACGTCTTTTCTGAACTCGTTACGGTAATCGGTTGCAAGCTGAGTCACAAACGCTACTGCTTCTGGGTCATCACCGTTGACATGAAGGATCGGACATTCGATCATTTTAGCAACGTCGGTACAGTACTCGGTAGAACGAGCATCTTCACGTTTATTCGTGGTGAAACCAACTTGGTTATTCAACACAATGTGAATGGTGCCGCCAGTACCATATGCCCGCGTTTGGGACATTTGGAAGGTTTCCATTACTACGCCCTGGCCGGCAAATGCCGCATCGCCATGGACCACAACCGAAACAACCTGCTGACCCGTTTTATCATCACGACGATCTTGACGCGCTCTTACCGAACCAATGACAACGGGTGAAGCAATTTCCAAATGCGATGGGTTAAAGCCCATCGCTAGGTGAACTTCGCCGCCAGGGGTCATTACGTTGGAAGAAAAACCCTGATGGTATTTAACATCACCTGAGCTATCTAAGGTACGTTTACCTTCAAATTCGTCAAACAATTCAGACGGGTTTTTACCCAAAACGTTAACCAAAGTATTTAAGCGGCCACGGTGCGCCATGCCCAATACAATTTCTTTGGCACCAAAGTGACCGCAACGTTTGATGGTGCCATCTAAAATAGCAATCAAGCTCTCAGCACCTTCAATACCAAAGCGCTTGGTGCCGGGGTACTTACTATCAAGGTGACGCTCTAGGCCTTCGGCCGCCGTTAAGCGTTCTAACACATCTTTCTTGATCTGCTCACTAAACACCGGCTTGGAGCGCACGCTTTCTAAGCGCTGCTGCAACCATTGTTTTTCAGAGAAATCGGTAATGTGCATGATCTCGGGGCCAATAGAGCCGCAATAAGTCTGCTCTAGAGACTCAACAATCTCTTTAAGCGTGCACTCGTTTTTACCGATAAATAAGTTGGTCGTTTGGAAAACAGTATCTAGATCTGCCGGAGTTAAACCGTGATGTCCCAATGTTAAATCAGGCACAGGCTCACGGACCATCAATCCGAGAGGATCTAAGCTGGCTTTTTTATGGCCACGAAATCGATAAGAACTCGTGAGCTGCATAACGCCAATTTGCTTAGTTTCGTGCTCGACATCTGCACCACCAGACCCAGGCGCAGCGATCGGGCGCGCACGGTTTTTCCCCAGCAATTCAAAATGCTGACGAATAACAGAGTGAGGGGTATCCTGGGTAACAACGCCGTCAACCCGAGGCAGTTGATCAAAATAACCGCGCCACTCTTCCGGCACAGCATTGGGATCGTGTAGATATGTATCGTAGAGTTCCTCTACATAGGCAGCATTGCCCCCTGAAATATGGGAGGTGCTCCGCAGTAGCTCCATGATGCTTTGTTGCATTTATTGCCCACCTTTAAAAGGAGCATACAATCTGCTTTTGGGCGACCAAACAACCTAGAGCGATGACTTATTTGGCTTTTCGTTTCAACTTTGCGGTTCGATTCTTGGCGGCACAACGTATATTTGTGAAGCGCCATCAATAAATTACCGTACAACAAAGCATCAAACCATCAAAACCAATGGAATTCGCACTAGGTTCTTGCAGTCACTAGCCCTATCAGAGTTAAACCCTGACCTGAGCCAGTTCGCATGTTACCCAAATGGTCGATTGCTCGACCGACAGATAGCCTGAGTGGCTACTCAGATTACCCCTGCCACAAAATAACTAGCTATTCGCTATCCATTAGGCCTGGCTCTTGTGAACCATAACCCACTAATTTTCCCTACAGCAGAAATACGCTGGAGACACGGAGAATCATGTCAGCGGCATTCGAACTCCTGAATTGGCCAACACAAAACACCTAAATACTGCAGTTAACGTACAGTTTATAACCTTTATCAGCCTAATCAGATGCCTGCGCATCTCATAAAGCCGTCTATATTCCCCCCCTACTACAACATAGGGTGAACAAACTGAATTCCCGTACATCTCGGTGCTTATCACATCTACTTGATGCCCAAGTCACTCTCTTTTTAAATACTCTAAGTATGAACAATATCGCATTCAGACTTTACTGTAATGACGCAAGTTCTTATACGCTTACGGCCATTTCATAGCTTCATTGCCTGAATACATATCATAACGTATCGGCAGCAACAACTAATCCGTAATAGTTATTATTTTTTCAACCACAAGGTATTGCAAACCTCACAATCAACTTAATAACTCCTGGGCCAACAACAAAATGAAGGCAGCCCGACTTTGAGCTCAAGCTTGTAGCTAAGACACATGGCCGTTAAAGAAAAACTCCCCGATAGCGACATAAAACAAGCCGAATACCGCAAAATCCATCCTTTTACATAAATACTGTAGTTTTTTTACGACAGTATTTATGTAAAAGAAAACCCTGGCTGACAAAAGTCACCAAGGTTATCTTGCACCGAGCGATTCTCGCCCAGTACCAAACGCCAACTTATTAAGTAGCGCTTTGGATCAACATATTACGGATATGTCCAATGGCTCGCGTAGGGTTTAAGCCTTTAGGGCAAACCGATACGCAATTCTGGATACCGTGGCAGCGGAAAACACTGAACGGATCATCCAAATCAGCCAAACGCTCTTCCGTAGCGTTATCTCTGCTATCAGCCAAGAAACGGTACGCCTGAAGCAAACCAGCTGGGCCGATAAACTTATCAGGGTTCCACCAAAAGGACGGGCAAGCGGTTGAACAACAAGCGCATAAAATACACTCATACAATCCATCCAACTTGGCACGTTCTTCAGGAGACTGCAAACGCTCAATGGCGGGCGCCGGTTCACTATTCTGCAAGTACGGTGTGATTTTCTTGTACTGCTCATAGAACTGATGCATATCGATGACCAAGTCACGGATAACAGGTAAGCCAGGCAAAGGACGCAAAATCAGAGTGTTATTTTCAACACACTCAGATAGAGCCATTACGCAGGCCAAACCATTCTTGCCATTAATGTTCATGCCATCAGAGCCACAAACACCCTCGCGACAAGAGCGGCGGAACGCCAAACTAGCATCCTGACCTTTTAACAACTCAAGCACATCCAAAACCATAAGGTCTTTACCCTGAGTATCGAGCTCATAGGTTTTCATTGATGGCTCTGCGTCAGCATCTGGATCGTAACGATAAATTTCTACTTTCAACATGATTCCATCTCCCCTTAGTAAGTACGAACCTTCGGCTCAAAGTGATCCATGGTTTTAGGTGCGAAGTTTACCGCACGCTTGCCAACACGCTTTTCGCCTGGATAGTACATGGAGTGACACAACCAGTTTTCGTCGTCACGCTCGGTGAAGTCATCACGGGCATGAGCACCACGAGATTCTTTACGCTCTTCAGCAGCAATCGCGGTAGCTTCTGCAACTTCTAACAAGTTCTGTAACTCAAGCGCTTCGATACGAGCCGTATTAAAGGCGTTACTCTTGTCATCCAAACGTACATTTTCAATACGTATACGAAGATCGGCCAACTTCTTAATGCCTTCCTTCATGAAGTCGCCTTTGCGGAATACACCAAAGTGATTCTGCATAACGCCCTGCAACTCTTTACGCAAATCAGTTGCGCTTTCGCCATCGCTGTTATTATTCAAACGGTTTAAGCGAGTTAGCGCTTTTTCGATATCGGCATCAGTCGCATCGCGATGATCAACACCTTCGCGTAATGTCTTCTCGATAAACAAACCAGAAGAACGTCCGAACACAACCAAATCAAGCAAGGAGTTGCCGCCTAAACGGTTGGCACCGTGTACAGATACGCAAGCCACTTCGCCACAAGCGTAGAAACCTTCGATAACCTGAGGATTGCCATCCGCATCCATAGTCAAAGCCTGACCATCGATATTAGTTGGAATTCCGCCCATCATATAATGACAAGTTGGGACAACTGGGATTAGATCCTTAACTGGATCGGCATGAGCAAAGGTACGGCTCAATTCGAGAATGCCTGGCAACTTGGCGTTTAGTGTTTCTTCGCCCAAATGATCAAGCTTCAAGTAAACGTGATCACCGTCTGGACCACAACCGCGGCCCTCGAGGATTTCAAGAACCATGGAGCGCGCAACAACATCGCGGCCAGCCAAGTCTTTAGCATTGGGCGCATAACGCTCCATAAAGCGCTCGCCGTCTTTGTTTACTAAGTAACCGCCTTCGCCGCGGCAACCTTCAGTAACCAAAACACCTGCACCAGCAATACCGGTCGGGTGGAACTGCCACATTTCGATATCTTGTACAGGGAAACCTGCACGTAATGCCATACCAACACCGTCACCAGTACAGATATGTGCATTAGTAGTGGATGAGAAGATACGTCCGGCACCACCCGTAGCAAGTACGGTAGCTTTGGCTTTAACGTAAACTACTTCGCCATCTTCGATGTTCATGGCGATAACGCCAACAACAGCGCCGTCTTGGTTTTTTACCAAGTCGATAGCAAACCACTCGTTTAAGAAAACAGTGTCGTTCTTTACATTGCCTTGGTATAAGGCATGCAACAACGCATGGCCGGTACGGTCAGCAGCGGCACATGTTCGTGCAGCTTGTCCGCCCTTACCAAAATCTTTGGACTGGCCACCGAAAGGACGCTGATAAATACGGCCCTCTTCAGTACGAGAAAATGGCAAGCCCATGTGCTCTAGTTCGTAAACAGCCTCTGGACCTACTGAACACATATATTCAATAGCATCCTGGTCACCAATATAGTCCGACCCTTTTACAGTGTCGTACATATGCCAGCGCCAATCATCGTTCGGGTCATCACTGGCAATAGCGCACGTGATGCCGCCCTGCGCCGATACCGTGTGTGAACGAGTTGGGAATACTTTAGTAATTACAGCAGTTTTGTAACCGGATTGAGCCAGCTGAAGTGCGGCGCGCATGCCTGCTCCGCCGCCACCGATAACAATACCGTCAAAAGAAATCGTACGCATGTTCGACATTAATCAAGCTCCCCAGAGAATCTCTATGCCCCAAACGACATAAGTGACAGCGACCAGACCTAAAACCATTTGCAGCAAAACGCGCAAAACAGTTGCCTTACTACCCATCAAGCGGGTGGTCAGGTAGTCAGTTAATACTGCCCACAAACCAATCCAGGCGTGTGCAGCGATTGAGAGCAAAGTAATCAAGGAGAAAACACGCATCCACAAAGTGGAATACAAGCCTTTCCAAGTGTCGTAATCAAGCTCAGGTGTTAATACAATAAAGCCGGCAAGGAAGATGGTATACGCGGCCATTGCCACGGCGCTTACGCGCTGAATCATCCAATCATAGAGTCCGCTGCGGCCGAAACTCGTTACTGCAGTTACCATACCCAAATCCCCGCTAGTAGAATTAATACGGTGATAACAGCCAGCGCAATTTTCGCGCCCTTCTGTCCACCTTCTAAGTCTTCACCAATACCAGCATCCATAATCAAATGCCGTATGCCCGCTACCATATGGTAGATAAGGCCAGCTAAGGTCAACCAAATAACAAATTGACACAAAGTACTGTTCATAGTGTCTTTGAGACTGGCAAAGCCTTCTGGAGAGCTAAGACTGGTGTCTAGCATCCACAATAAAATGGCTACGCCGGCAAACAAAGCAACACCAGAAGCACGGTGAAGAATGGAAACGTAGGCGGTGATGGGTAACTTCATGGTTGAAATGTCGAGATTGACAGGTCTATTTTTTTTCACGGTTGTATCACACCTCTTGTGCCTGGCTTTCTGCTATGAGGGAAAGCACGGGCGGGTTTGCGACAGATTAGTACAAGTTTCAAGCTAACTTACCTAAAAAGGTCTATCAAGCATAGGCAAACAACACGGTAAGCGCCATTTCACCCCTGCAAGATCGCGCGGAATTATAGAGAGCGGACGATTAAATTACAAATGAAAAGCCTTGGATATAGATAAAAGTCTAATAAAAATACGGTGTTACAGAGGATTCCAATGTTTAGCGGCCATATACTGTCTACTCTTTAAACAAAGCGCCGTTTCGCCCATCAACTTGTAAAAGATTAAAAAAGAAATCTGAGGCGCCACATAGCAGGCCTAAGGCGGCGATAGAAAAATACTGACTATACTTAAGTCTAAATTCAGCATGCTAAACAATGTATTATTATTGACATCGGCTCCGTGGCGCTTATAGTTGTCGACCAAATTAGAGCCTAAATTAAGAACTTCCTTTGGTTTTTAACGAAAAAGGCCAAACATACACGCAATGTTTTTGGCAGTAATAACACAATACTATTCAAAAGCGTTGGCAGATTCACGCAGATTTATAGCAACTAATTAGGAGTCGTAATGACTGATAAGAAAGCAACCCTTTCGGTCGACGGTTTAGATCAAACCATTGAATTGCCCATGTACTCTGGCAGCATCGGCCCAGAAGTAATTGATGTTAGCAGCCTAACCTCTAAAGGCTACTTCACTTACGATCCAGGCTTTATGGCAACCGCCGCTTGCGAATCAGAAATCACCTACATTGACGGTGGCAAAGGTGTGTTATTACACCGCGGCTACCCAATTGATCAGTTAGCCGAACACTCCGACTACCTAGAAACTTGCTACCTATTATTGAATGGCGAACTGCCAAATAAAGAGCAAAAAGATGACTTCGTTAATACCATTGGTAATCACACCATGGTTCACGAAAACATCTCACGTTTCTTCCGCGGCTTCCGCAGTGACGCACACCCAATGTCTATTATGTGTGGCGTTGTCGGCGCACTGGCTTCTTTTTATCATGACTCTTTAGACATCACCAACGAAGAGCATCGTAAAATTTCAGCGCATCGTTTGATCGCAAAAATGCCAACCTTGGCAGCCATGTGTTACAAGCATCACATCGGCCAACCTTTCATGTACCCCGACAATAAGCTCAGCTATTCTGAGAACTTTTTGCACATGATGTTTGGCACGCCTTGCGATGACCCAGCGGTAAACCCAGTCTTGGCTCGCGCTATGGACAAAGTCTTTTTGCTTCATGCCGACCATGAACAAAACGCATCTACTTCTACTGTGCGCCTTGCAGGCTCTTCCGGTGCAAACCCATTTGCGTGTATCGCGGCTGGCATCGCCACATTGTGGGGCCCTGCTCACGGCGGCGCCAACGAAGCTGTATTAAGCATGCTCGAAGAAATCGGTACCGTTGACCGCATTGACGAGTTTGTTGCAAAGGCAAAAGATAAAAGCGATCCGTTCCGCTTGATGGGCTTTGGTCATCGTGTTTACAAAAACTTTGATCCCCGTGCCAAGGTAATGAAAGAGTCTTGCGACGAAGTACTTTCTGAACTCGGCCTTGAAAACGATCCTCTTTTAGCGATTGCTAAACGACTCGAAGAAATCGCTTTGGAAGACCCTTACTTCATCGAGAAGAAGCTATATCCTAACGTTGATTTCTATTCTGGAATCATCATGAAGGCTATTGGCATTCCTACGGATATGTTCACCGTTATATTCGCAACTGGCCGCACTGTTGGCTGGATTGCTCACTGGCATGAAATGATTTCCAATCCATATAAGATTGGCCGTCCGCGTCAGCTTTACACTGGCTCTCCAAGCCGCGACTTTACACCCGTTGAAAAACGTTAAGTAAAAGCGCTAATTGAAAGTCATAAAAAAAGCCCATTAATTTGGGCTTTTTTTATGACTAAAATTCACTGCACAACAATACTATTCAACCGCCACAGCCAACTAGAATCCAGCGCTGACACGATAAAACACCGCCAAAATACAAAAACCTGCACCCAGGCATAGCGCTATCAAGGACACTTGATTACTGCTACGGTCGTCCAGGGTATCCCGAACTGCGGTAAAATCTGTTTTTGAGCCGGCCGGCTTAAAAACATTACGCTGTAACTGGTCACAGCGCAGCTTAATATAGACACTGCATAACTGCTGGTATTGCTTACGCCCCAAGCCAATATCCTTAATTCCTGATATTAACTGGGCCCTGCTCCACAACTCTGCTCTGCGACGGCCAACTTTGAGCTCCATCGCGGCGACTTTTCGTAAATTTAACATCTCAACGTAATCAGGCAGTAGTACTCTCGTACGTGCTGTTTATCCTCTCCTCAATATTACGAATCAGCGAGAGCAATATAGATAAGGGCTACATTACTTCGGCCAATCGCTTTTGGTTTAGCTTACGCCACTGAGGTAAGCTCTTTTGGCTGCTAGCCTTCAATTTTTTACCTCTGGCTTTAGCCAACCAGAGATTTTCACCATTAAAACTGTACACGGGCAGTAAATCAGTCCGATTTGAGGCTGGTAATATCCTTAAATTAATATTATCCATAATCACAGGCTCAGCATCGGGTGTTTTATAATACGCCAACACCATGTGGGCTTGATTATACTCAATAGCTTTAACGTATGTGATACGAAGCTTGCCAGTGTCGACCTTGGTTTCTTTTAAAGTGAAGTATTTCGCAATCGAATAATCTTCACAATCCCCACCATTGGTACCCAGCATCTCAATTGGCGTGGCCCAATAGTCTTGCATACCCCAATGCTTCTGGTCACTAACCCAACGAATTCTGTTGAAAAAATCATTCGAAGTTTTTAGTTTTTTAGATTCTTTTACCACTTTAGTAGCATCGGCGTTTTTGACCATCAAGTCTCGCCAATTTTCGACCCGATCCCTTGCCCGACTACCGTATTTGGACTTCACCTTATCCAAAACACCATCGTTAATACCATCAATATATTGCGCAGACGCCGGTAATGCAAAGGCAAAAATTAAAGCACTACAAATTACCGCTATAACCAATCTAGCCCATATCGAGCTATAGGGAGATTGCTGAAGGGATCCAGCTATCGTCATTGCACATCCTCATTCTAAAAAAGTCGCCCGAGAAGCCGGCCCCGCAGTAGCACCTTATTCAACCCAGACCCTAAAAATCTTACAGATGGCCGCCTTAAAGACAGCCCTATGCTTAGCCTTTAACGGCCTAAAACCCATAAACTAAAGGTATTCTTTGAGGTATGCGATAGCCCCCAAGGCTAACTGTAGCGACACAAATGCTAAAGTACGCCATTGCGTCTATTCAATGCTCCTATTAGTTTTAGTTCAATTTTGCTTAACTCGCCATTGGTTGTCGTCACTATCCCCAAAAAACTGCACAATAGTGCTTACGCAGCACAGAAAGAATACAGACAGCATCCGTTTGTGGATGATAACTCTCTGCCGCACCGCTCTGGTAATATCCAAAGTGATAAGAGTTGCCGAGTGAATTTTTCCCTAAAACACCTGTCGAAGGAAACTGAGGCCTCATTCCAAAGAGTCGCAGCCGCATTAATCCAAACGCTAGTCAGGAGTATGAATAATGTTTCATCACATAGTAAGAAAGACAATCTTCCGAGCTTTTATCGCTCTAAGCCTTGTTAGCCCCCTATCCCTTGCTTCAGACAGCACAACAACGCCAGAAGAACTTGAATTAGTTAACCAAGAGTTCCGCCTTAAAGTCTACCGCCCCAACGAAGCCACCAAAGGCAGCCTTACGCAGTACAAGCACATTATTGTTGAGCCAGTGAGCGTAGCGTTTAGAAAGAACTGGCGCAGGCGGTACAACCACGACCAATCGTCCTTAGCCACCTACGTTAATAAAAGCGAAGAGGAAAAACTAGCCGCCAAGGTAAAGGTATTGTTTGACGAAGAGTTTGCAAAGCAGCTTGGCAAATTGAGCACACTATCCACTGTCGATAAAGCTCAAGCCGGTACGTTGAAGCTTGTGCCAAAAATCGAAAAGCTCTCCATTACTCAGCCCGATCTCAAGAAGAACACCACCACCCGCACTCTGGTATATTCCGCCGGCCATGCGACACTAGTACTGGATGTTTACGACGCCAGCACCAATACCCACCTGGGTCGCATAGAAGATACCCGCTACGCAACTGAGCACCACGAAGCCCAGCGCGCCTCAAGCGTCTTTAATCGCAGCGAAGCCAAACGTGTGGTACGTCGCTGGGCACGAGACCTGGATGAAAACCTAGGGTTTCTTTTTTAAAGCCAAGTAAAGCATTAAGTATTTCACTACAGCTCAAAGCTGGGCACACCAAGTCGCCCAACTTTGAGCCCATCAACTTAGCCTCAGTATGGGCGATTCACTGACCAATATAAGGTACAATCGGGTCATCAAAAAAACTACAGCATAGACTTTTGGGGCCCCGATGATTAACAGAATTAGCTGCCAGCAGGCTGCCGACATAATGGCTGCCGGCCAATATCAGCTAGCCGACATTAGAGACCCGCAATCCTTTGCGAACGGTCACCCTAGCACCGCAGTGCCTCTCAACAATGAAAACATTGATCAATTTTTAATCGATTCAGACCCAGATATCCCCACACTGATAATTTGCTATCACGGCAACAGCAGCCAAGGAGCAGCCTCTTTCCTGCAAGACAAGGACTTTACTGAGGTGTACAGCATTGATGGTGGCTTTGAAGAATGGCAACAGCTATTTCCAGATCAGATAGCGTTTAGCTAAATGCCCCCGAAGTGAGCGGCCTATGGCTACTCATACGACGATCCATACGGCAACTCATACGACGATCCATACGGCAACCCACACAACACGAACAAGACTACAAGAAGAGCCTCGGGACTGCGTAGATTAAATATAGGAAATTAAAACGAAGCCACAATGGAACTCCTCAGTCTCGAACAAGTACTTCTCGTTAGCATTGTTTTCATCTGGAGTGGCTTTGTACGCTCCGGTTTAGGTTTCGGTGGAGCAGTCCTATCCCTACCCTTCTTACTTTTAATCGATGACCGCCCCCAAGTTTACCTACCGATAATATCCGTACACCTGCTTATCTTTGGTTCATGGACAGTTTGGCAAGGCCATCGCAATAGCCAAAAATTAACCGAGCCAGAATCAACAATAGATTGGAAATATCTGCGCTACTCAATGGGCATAATGATAGTCCCGAAGATCTTAGGTGTATTCGGCCTGATTACCCTCCCCAATGACGTACTCAACGGCATCATATTTTCCATCGTCTTTTTGTATTCATTAAGCTATATTTTTAATCGCCCTCTTAAGAGCAACAATCGTTACGTCGATGTTTTGTTTCTAGTATTAGGGGGTTACATCAGCGGCACCTCGTTAATCGGTGCGCCATTAATCGTTAGCGTATACGCCAGTCATGTAAAGAAAGAGCAGCTGCGGGACACTCTTTTTGTGCTCTGGGTAATTTTAGTCACGATAAAAATGACGGCCTTCATTTGGGCCGGGATTGACTTACAGCTTCAAGAAGCGCTTTATCTTTTACCCGTGGTAGGCCTCGGTCACTACATCGGCCTAAAGCTGCACAAATACCTGCTAAGCACAAACTCAGCAGTAGTCTTTAGGGTCATTGGATTTGCACTTTTGGGGATCTGCTGTGTAGGTTTTTATCAGTTAACAGGTCTCTACTGAACAACAAAATATTATCCATAACTCTATTAGCTATTAGCTATTAGCTTGTTAATTTTGGTTCGCAAAACTCTTAGCGTCACTTAACTCCCCTTCACTACCAACCCAGCGCCAATGGATATCCTCTATTTTATTTCCCAAGACTAAAAACTCAGTGCGTAAGCGAGAACGATCTCTGGTCATCCAAAACCAACCACTTAAATTGTATCTTACGAAGATTGACACTTTGGATTCAATAAAGTCGGCATGGGCTAAAGAATTATTATAAGCCTCAACGATATCACGCTGGATGTTATCATCTAAGATAAACTCTCTGGCATCATCAGGACTATCTTCAAAGCTATATAAATACTTCCAATACTCTATGTACGCTTTGACAACAATGGCGTTCAAATCACTTCCTAGCGGCGCGTTTTGTGCAGCATTTCGGGCAAACTCAACCATTCCATCATTACAGCCTCCCCATTTTTGAGACAGAGCAATAATCATATGCATGTGCGCGGCCCAGTTACTAGGGTCCCGAGCAGTGGCTTCATTAAAATAGCTGTATTTCAGCGCTTCAGAGTCTGAATGCCATGTTGCAATCATAATCAAGTAAGCCCAAGGTGTTGGGTCTTCAGGAGACTTTTCCGTGCACCTAAGCAGCACCTGCCTGGTTTTATCTAAGCGGGTAAAAAATTCTTTCCATTGGGATTCTGAAACATCCCCACCACGTCCATAACCTCTAGCCAGCCAAGACCACTGCAACAATCTGGCGCCATAACAAAGCAAGGCATCACCGGACTCCGGAAAATCTTTAGTCCATTGTTCCAATGTATTGAGGGGCATCTCTCTGGACATACAGACCGAATAAAAATAACGATCTGCGGGTGACTCCAATATTTCAAAAAGATCTTTTAAGGCCGTGTATTTTTTGGGGTTTTTCAGAATTTTATAAGCCTTGGGGCAACCATAAGAACACTGTCTGAGAATGATATTGCCATAATGACGATAGGCGAAAGCGGCCCCAATTATAATGACAATAAAAACAAGAATTAAAAACATGCAGTTAAACCTATAGTCCGTCATCGGAGTCAGTTTTAATGTTATTTCGTGCGGCATACATATCATTTAGAATGTTAAACACGGCACCGGCGATCACATAAATAATAGTTGTCTCGGAAAATCACCTGTTAAATCTAATGAGTCTATAGAAAAAAATGCCAGGTAATTCAATAGCAAAGCGGTTATGTTCAATGCCTGGCACATCTGAATGCAGTGCGTAACGACTTTTGTGTTATTGTTTGGGCCTTAGCAAGCAACACAAAAGGCGTAGAGTATTGGCTTTCAATTTGGGGTAACTTGTTAAGGTTGATCTTCAAAGTACTTCTGGTAAACATTAGTGTAATGATTGCCCACTTGGAATGAAGTAATGTCTTCATAATACATTTCTGACTCTTCATCAAGCCATCTAGCTGCACCTGTGAATTCGTGTATTTTCACCGAATCATCTTTAACGCTCTTCAAAGTACCCATCATTAGTGATGGGCACTCACCTTCATCTTCAATCGTGATAATTGGATGGCTGACCGCTATAGTAAGGAAAATTGAACTCCAATCTGAAATTTCATAGCTTGCCTCAAAATTCACTTTATCGTAAATATCATTAGCTTTCAGGATGTCAGTTTGTGATACGTCCGTTTTATCCGAGCCTATTTCAGAAATATCTTCAACTCGCAGAACCATCAATCCATCTAACCGAAAGTCACAGACATAGTTAATAAGGATCAATTCATTAGAAAATGCCAACAAGAACCCTTGAATTCGTGTATTATCAATGGACCTCCTCCTAATCGACACTAAGCTTCGTTTATTCTTCAGATTTGCAAGACTTTCGATTATAGTCACGTCTTAACACCTGCATAAAATTCGCGATTTAAGAGTCGCCTTGCCCACACTTGTATAACTTTATTGATGATGTGTATTCTCATAAACAACCCTTAATGATGCAGCTAATTGATGCCAAATTAAGGCAGTACAAGAAATTAGAGCAGCGCCCCAAAATACTAAGCCTCCATGGTTGAGGGCCACAATAAACAAACATAGAGAAACCACCATAGCTGAAAGCCCCAAAACAACATTACGTTTTTTATGTGCCAATATTGAATGGCAATAGGCACATTCCAAGCCCACAAACTGATTGAAAAACAACTTGTGTAAAAGGTGAATTGGTTTGTCACAAACGTTACAGTTCATTTCGGACTCTGGAGTTATAACATTCAAATTACACATCAAACATCGGAGATTGGGATTTTTTGTTAGTATTTTGGCGTACAAAGTTCAAGTGGAGAACATTGGGGCGCCGTGACGTTACTTGTTAAGAGCTTGTAAATTATACCCCAAACAGGCTCCGCCTATACCAAGCAATAAAAAACCAATTGCTGGTAATCCAAACACAATATACTCGTTAATACCCAGCGGTACTTCTGGAGAAAACTCAATAAATGGTATTTCAAAAAGCATCACCACAGAAAGCCCAATGAAGTTGAGGGTAGCGCCAGTTAAGAATATGACAGCAGGGATACCTTGCTTGCTTCGTATAAACCAAATACCCGAAAGTACCAACAAAAGCTGGCCTAGGGTTTCTAACATCGGAATTAGCTCAATCATAGGATTACTCTTAACGCCTCAAGCAACGAATTAGTAAAGTTGGCATATTTTTCATTTTTCACAAAAGGTGAAAACACTTACAAACCCAAGCGCTTTGACCCGTTAAGAGCTCTCACTACAGAGTGCCAATATCAGTTAAAAACGAATTTAGCTGAGATGCAGTTTCTTTTAACGATCTGGCCACAGCGGCAATCTCTGCCTTTTTTATTGTTTCATTGAAGCTCGCATCGCCCTGTTGCTTACGGGCTGTGAATACGTTAGTTGATACGACAGTAAAAGGAACTATGCCCGAGCGCACATCAAGTAAAACCGCTTCGACTGAGCAGTAAGCCTTGGTTTCGTTAGGATCAATGAATTTGTACTTTTCAAAGGTACGACATTTAGAACGATAAGCTAAAAGTAAATCGGCTTGGTAGCGTGCCGCAGCCTCTCGAAGATAGGGTACTGTTCGTTGCTCAGGTACCAACATGCTGGGCAAGAATGACGCATCATAAACTCTTGGGGATTCTCTCAGTTGCCCAATAAAATCTGCTGCAATTGATTCGTTGAGTTGGGTGAAATCATTTGAGTAATAGCGCCAGTAGCTTTCACTGGATAATTTGAGAATAGCAATTCGACTTTGTGCGGGCAGCTTTAGGCGATAATTGAGAATTCGCTCTATCTCTTTATCCGTTAGGGCTCCGTCAGTAGAGCCAAATAGGGGATCATCACTTACTTCCTTACTCCCAGGGTTGTAGTAATCATTTGGGCGGTGCGTAGTAGCAACGCTAGCGCAACCCGTAGCGAGTGCCGTGATTATAACTATAAAATACTTTGTCATTTTTTCTCCTTGGGGTGATGATATTAACTCTTAACTCTCACAGCAAACGCATCGCCTTTTAGCATCGCTTTAGCTGTGCTTGTTAGAACTGTTTTTCTGGGTATGCATCAGGGTCATCATGCCCCCAGCCATTAAAATCAGAAAATACGACTTCACCTGTGGCCTTAGCCTTAGCTATCGATTCCACGGCTAAATCATTGGCGGGGTTTTCCCACTCAATTAAATTTTCTTGGACAAAAAACTCTTCTTCCATAAGCTCAAATGAGGAATCATTCAAAGTCCGCATAAAAAGTGTACGCGCGACAGCTTCGTCTACAGCAGGTATATAGCATCTCACGCAAACTCCATTAAATTCTTCCGGGTCGATTTCACACCCAGGCAGAGGTCTTACTTCGATTAGTGCTACAAAAACTAGAATCATATTGAGTACTAACCAGGCTGTAGAAAATTTAACTATTTCGCAGAGGAGCATCTCACCAGCAGCCGATCTAGTGGATGGTAAATTTAAGCGACTAATTTATAAGATATATATTTCTGAGCCTTTAGTGCGAGTATATCGCGGTATATGGATAGATATAGCCACTATCTCATCATGTGGCGGGGTTATCACCGTAGCGCCAAAGCTTTTCTATATTATGCACCATACAATACATCATCCACTGACAGCTTACTTTTTCTTTCCCTCGTAGATGCAGTTTACTTAAGCCCTTGTTACTGGTGATATTGCCAAACACGGGCTCTATTGTCCACATTCGCTTAGCGTAGGCTTTCCTGCCCATCACACTATCAATTTTC
>Ga0105358_10000355_pt1 | contig 22164 bp, 16 predicted proteins | sample GOMGulsemesocosm_5_FD_83509 | JGI IMG/M metagenome (GOLD analysis project Ga0105358, IMG submission 83509) | Methane-oxidizing microbial communities from mesocosms in the Gulf of Mexico - GOM15C Gulf of Mexico | ecosystem: Environmental > Aquatic > Marine > Cold seeps | place: Gulf of Mexico... | reverse complement strand
TGAGGATAAAATAGGCGAATCGATGTGGTCAAAGGCGGCTTATAAATTTCGTCGTGACCGTGCTGGAATGATGGGACTATCTGTCGTGGCTTTTTATATGTTAATAGCACTCGGCGTTGCCTTTGGACTTTGGGGAACAGGATGGTCTGATAATAATGGCCAAAAATGGGAAGGGATATCGTCTCAATATTGGTTTGGTACCAATATTCTTGGGCAGGATGTTTTTGAGCGAGCGATATTTTCCACTAAGACAGCCTTTGAAGTTGGATTAGTCGTGGCCGTTATTTCAACCTTTATAGGCGCTATTTTGGGGGCATTATCTGGTTTTTTCAGTAATACATGGATTGATGAAATTATTCTTTGGCTAATGGGAGTACTCGATTCTATTCCCTTTTATTTATTTGTAGCGGCTATAGCATTTGCGTTAAGTGGATTTGCCTATTCAATGCATGTGGCAATGATTGCAACATTTTGGACGACAACCTCACGTCTTGTACGTGGTGAAGTGATCAAATTAAAAAACTTTGAATTTGTTGAGGCTGCTCGTGCCGTGGGGGTTCCTCAGCACATAATCATCGTTAGGCATATTTTGCCAAACACCTTCCACATATTATTAGTACAATCTACCATCGTTTTTGTTGGTGCTATTAAATCTGAAGTGATATTAAGTTTCTTAGGCTTGGGTGTGAAAAATGGTGTTTCATGGGGTTTAATGATCGCTGAGTCAACACTTGAAGTGCAGGCCGGAGAATTTGCTAATTTTTTTGCAGCCTCAGCTTTACTTTTTATACTCGTTATGGCATTCAACATGTTTTCGGATGCCTTACAAGATGCATTAGATCCAAAGAAGGTAAGCACATGAGTCGTCACATGAGAAGTAATAAACCCTTATTAAGTGTCCGCGATCTAGTTGTTGAGTTTTCTACTGAACGGGGTTTAGTTCGCGCTATTGACGGTATCAGTTTTGATGTGATGCATGGAGAAACAATGGGTCTTGTAGGTGAGTCTGGCTGCGGTAAATCTGTAACGTCGTTGGCTATTTTAGGCTTGATTCCATCGCCTCCTGGCAGGATAACTGCGGGTAGTATTCAACTCAATGGTCGTGAACTGGTTGGACTGCCTGAGTCTGAGTATAGAAGAATACGTGGCAGCGAAATATCAATGATATTTCAAGAGCCCATGACCGCATTAAATCCGGTTTTTACCATTGCAAGTCAAATGACTGATGTACTGAGACGACATCAAAAAATACGTGGCAAACAAGCTAAAAATCGTGCCATTGAGATGTTAGAATTGGTAGGAATACCGTCACCGGATAAACGTATTAATGAATATCCTCACCAACTGTCAGGCGGAATGCGACAACGTGTGATGATAGCAATGGCATTATCTTGTAATCCAAAATTATTATTAGCCGATGAGCCAACTACAGCACTGGATGTAACTATACAAGCTCAGGTAATGGAACAAATTGTAAAATTGCAGCATGAATTAGGCACAGCCGTTGTTTTGGTAACACATGATTTAGGCGTTGTTGCCGAATCTTGTCAACGCGCGGTAGTAATGTATGCAGGACGTATTGTCGAACAAGCACCCATTATACCGCTATTTAAAAATCCACAACATCCGTATACTGCAGGACTGATGGCGTCAATTCCAAAGATTCGTACAGATAAAGTATTAGAATTACCCACTATTCCTGGTACAGTTCCTGATCTATTACACTTACCAGAAGGTTGTCGTTTCGCCGACCGCTGCCAATATTCAGATGATCGTTGCCACAAAGAACAACCGAATAACCAACGCAAAGACAACCGTGAAGTTGCCTGTTTTCATCCTTGCGAAGAAGCATAATGAGTGTGCTACTAGAGGTTAAAAACTTAAAAAAACATTTCCCTATTCATGGTGGATTATTTCATCGAGTGGTCGGTCAGCTAAAAGCCGTTGACGATGTCAGTTTTGTACTTGATAAAGGTAAAACGATGGGGCTTGTAGGCGAGTCTGGCTGTGGTAAATCTACATTGGGTCGTGCGGTACTTCGTTTACATGAACCTACAGATGGAACGGTTATACTCGATGGAGTTGATATCACCAAACTTGAATCTAAAGCGCTGGTAGATGCGCGTAAAGATATGCAAATTATCTTCCAAGACCCTTATGCATCGCTTAGTCCGCGAAGAACGATACAACAAACATTACTTGAGCCACTTGAAACTCATCATATTGGCACCGCTAAGTCTCGCCAACAAAAAATTGAAGAACTACTTGATATTGTCGGTTTAAGAAAACATGTATTGCATCGATATCCCCACGAGTTCTCAGGTGGTCAACGTCAACGCATAGGGATAGCCAGAGCACTAACGCTTGAACCTAAATTTATTGTTGCGGATGAAGCCGTATCTGCTTTAGATGTATCAGTACAATCACAAGTCTTAAATTTGATCTCAAATCTACAAAAAACATTAGGGATATCGTTTCTATTTATCTCACATGATCTAGCGGTAGTTCAGCATATCAGCGATGATGTCGGTGTCATGTATCTTGGTCGATTAGTTGAAAAAGCTACCACGACTAGTCTTTATAGCGAGCCAAGGCATCCCTATACAAAAGCATTGTTATCAGCAATACCCATACCTGATCCAACCATCAAAAATCAGCGTCAAATTTTGAAAGGTGATGTACCTTCACCGCTAAATCCACCCTCTGGCTGTACTTTTAGAACGCGTTGTCCTGAAGCCATGGATATTTGTGCGGCAAAAGTGCCTCTACAAGTCGAAGTAGGTAGTAAAAATGAGCCACACTGGGTAGCTTGTCATTTGTATGAACCGTCATAATCGTGTACACGTTATAATTACCGATGAATCAGGGCAATAACCCATTGGGTGAAATAGAGTGGGCTTGGGCGAGTACAAAACGGTAATTAAATACATTATGCTATTATTTTGAGTTCGCTTGGCTATAAAGTTTGGTATAAACTAACGCGACAAAGGAATTTTAAAAAATAATAGCTATGAGCAATACTGACGATTTGGTTGAGCAAAAATCAATTGATCCAGAAAGCGAACTTCCCCTTCAGCCCTTGGCGGCAAAGCCGTTACATCGGCAATTTTCTGCAAAGCTAATCGCTTTATTACTCACTGTTATTGTTGCGCTAGCATTGATTTTTATCTTGTTTTATCAGCAAAGTGAGCGTAGTCGCTTATTGATTGATGTTGAATTAACTCCTTTGAAGCAACAGCTTGAACAACGTCAAGCGTTACATCAAGCGGAAGACCTTGTTGATGAATTATTATTTATCGATAGTGGAATAAATTTTGTTGAACGACAAACTGAGTTAATTGCGCTAAATAAACAATTACTACGGCTAGAAAGTTCACATGCCGAGCTATATCAGCAGTGGTTAAATGCGAATAATTCAGCAAGTGATATTGTTATGCGTATCCAGCAAAGTCAAGGGCGTAATGAACAGTTAAAACAAAGTAGTATTATTCAATTACAACTAATGTGGTTTTCTGTTACGCCGATAATTAATAAGAAAATAGCCCAACAAACCGTACTTTTTCAGCAACTTCAAGCGGATCACGTCAAAGATAAACTCACGTCCAGTCGATCAAATGCGTATGTTAATGCAAATCGACAATTACAAGATTTACAACAGCTAAAAAGTTTGTTGGCAGAAGTGTTAAGCAGTTTTGAACAACTGACCATTCATACCAGTATGGAAGATTTTAACTTGCTTCGCTTAAGTGTTGAGCAAATCTTTGCTCAACGTAATGCTTTCAAAATAAATGATAAAACTAAAGCGATGGCTGATTTTAATCAACAAATAGATACCTTTGAAGAAATTGTATTAACTCAGCAAAGGGCGTTAGCTAAATGGCAAGGCTCTATTCGTTTAGCACAAAGCTATCAACTTGTTTTAACTAGGCAAAAAAATCAATTAAGGAAAATATTAGCTGAACCACCAGAAAAAATAACCGCTCAGGCTTCTAGCATGCTTAATTATTGGTTAGATAAAATTAAGGTTAAATTAAAAATCAACTTTACCCAAGAAGAGTTGTCGATAGCTTTATTGTTGGCTATTAGTTTGTCTTTGTTAGTTTTTTGTTTTTTATTATGGCGCTTACGTGAGCAAATAAAATTAACAGCGCAGCATAGTGCGGTTTTAATACACAAAAGCATCCATGCAGAAAATAGTGATGATATTCAGGCTAATTGTGCTGAAACTCAAGAAATAATACTGCAAGTGCAAAGTATTGCTAAACCGGTTCATAATGAACAAGAATTTAAGCAACTACTGCTACAGTGTCAAGCACACCAACAGGTTATTGATGAGCAAGCGAAAGCATTGGTGGATATTACCCAAAACACCGAACAACAGCAGCTAGATAATAGCGAACAAGTTGAATTTCACCTTAAAGGTGAATTGCAGCGGTATAAACATTTAGCAGGTGATATTTTATCAGTACTACAGCAACAACAAGCTACGTTGGTTTATAAGACAGGCCTTAAAAGACCAAGTAATGATAAACCAAACATTGATAGAGCAAGTAAAAACAAAACATGCAAAGCGTTACCATTTGCTTCTTTATTTCCCGTTTATGAACAATTAAAACAATTTTATTTGGCAAGTAACATTCGTTCACAAAGTGCTGTGTTAACACTGGGCGATGTGAACCTAGTTAATGAAATACATGCGATTTTACTCAATAAACAGGCTGAGCAGCAAAAGTTTAATAATCAATTGTATTTTAGTTATGATGAACAGCTATTGGTTAAGGCTAAGCTCGATTTTCGCTTATTTCAGCAGTTAATGTACTTGCTAATTGATATCGCTTTACAGGATTATAAAGATGCTCAATTGCATCTCCATTTACAGTTACGAGATAAAAGTGCAGGCCAACAATTAGTACATTTTGTGGTAAAAGTTAAAGCCAAAGCGATAGAGGCTTTACCCGATACAGTAACTCAGTTGCTTGATTCTCAAACGGCTGTATCGCAAGGTTCGCCATTAGTGGACATATTTACTGTTCTATTGGTTAAGCAACATGGTGATAATGTTGTCGCTCAACTTATTGATGGCGGTTTTCAGCTTAGTTTTGAATTACCCATGGCTATTGCTTCGTCACCTTTTGTCAGAGAACAGCAAGAGAGTAAACTTAATAACATTAAGGTAATGTTATTATCAAATAATGCCATGCTTACAGGGTTAATTAAAAAATTAATTCAATCGGCTGCAGGTCAATTTGAAGTGCTAGGTTGTCTTGATGGTTTTGAGCAACAGCTTACAGCAAAACATCTTAATAAACATAAGCTTGATCTGTTAATAGTGGGAAGCGATTTTGCACAAACACATATCGATTTAATCAATAAACAAATTAATGATTTACCTGCTCATGTGCAGCCCAAGTTGATGATATTACAATCAACAGCATTAAGCTTTGAACGTTTTGGTTTTTATTTACAGAGTGAGCAATTATTGTGTAAAGACACGTTCTTACAAAACATTAAAGCACTACTAATGAGTGAAGCTCGCACAAATCAGTTACTTTCGCCTGAGCAGTGCCAGCAAAGTAATTATTTGGCAAGTGGGTTGCCGGTGGTGCTTGCGGTACATTCACCTCAACAATATCAAAACTTTCAACGGTTACTTCACTGGTTGGGGTTACAAGTGCATGTCGTTTCTCATGCCGACGCTCAACGAGAACTATGGAAAACAGGCTTATACTGTATACTTTTTACTGAGTTTGTTGAAACTTCATTATCGAAAATGAAAATGGTCAATAAACCGTTAGTCGATGTTGCTGTTTTTAGTTTAACTGATCAGGTGCCAACCTCAGAGAATGATAGAGACTTTGACGGTTGGCATATTGGTCAGTTAGCTGAGCAGTCAACATTGGAAGAATTAAGTGAAGTGTTATCACCTTGGCTGCAACACGATAAATCGTCAAATAGGCCTGAAAGTTCAGCGTTAACGGTACCTAAAGCAATAATAGAGCATATTGATGAAGATGAAGATGAAGATGAAGATGACAGTGTGATTACTGAACTTGTTATTTCTCTCACTGAGGGTAATTTTAACGGGGATGTTAAAGGTCATGTTAAAGAGAGTGCTAAAGAGGGTATAGAAGTTGTTTTTGATTTCTCACAATACTTACAACATCAAGGCTCTGTTGAGCTAGCATTATTTATGCTAGCTGATTATGCGCAAGATAATCATCAGCAACTTGATATGTTGGTTGATGCAATTAAAGCGAGTGATTTTGATAAAGCTAAAGAAGCAATTATTGATTTGCAAATAAACGCTAAAATCTTAGCCGCTTCAGTGCTTGAACAATTATGCTCTCAATGGTTAAAATTACTCAGTGGTGATGACATACCTAGTAGCTTAAAGGACGTGAATATTTTACTTAAAGAAACTAGAACAGCATTGACCGCTATTGATAGCTATGCTGAAAGTATCTAACGTCTACCGTCTTGAAGTGGGGTATATACCCAAACCACAATTTTAAGCGTCTCTGGGAAGACCCTTCTCAATAGAACGAATTAATCGGGCATTTAGTCTTGTAATGGCTCTTGTATTCGGCCCTAAGTTAGTAGTGTTGTTGTAAAGGTTGTTGTTGAATGTTTTTGGTTCGCTATGTTCATGTTGTTGAGATAGTGCCCAATGGATATGTTCAGCGACCATTGCTGACGCAGTTGTTAACTTTTGCTCTAATGCAGTAACAATATTTGCATCAAAAGGCGCGTTGCCTAGCGCTACAGCAATATTGCGTTGCCAGCGTTGAAAGCCAATTCTGCGAATGGGTGAACCTTGCAAGCTTTTTAAGAAGTAATTTTCACTCCAAGAAAACAGCTCCAGCAGAGTTATTTCATCAAGGTGATGTCTCGCTTGAAAGTCATTCTCTAAACTTAGTTTAGCATATTTATTCCAGGGACAAATAAGCTGACAATCATCACAGCCATATATTCTATTACCCATTAAAGGCCTGAGCGCTAACGGAATTGGATCAGGCGATTCTATCGTGAAGTACGAAATACAACGACGTGCGTCGACTACATAAGGTTCAACAATGGCTTTGGTAGGACAAATTTTAATACAAGCAACACAACTGCCACAATCATTGGCTATTGTGCTTTTTTGGGTGTCAATGGTGTCATCGGTGCTAATTGGACTTACCGGTAAAGGAATATTAACTAATAGCTCACCAAGAAAGAACCAAGAGCCTGCCTCTTTATTAAGTAATAAACTGTGTTTTCCTACCCAGCCTAAACCCGCTTTCTCGGCTAGTGGCCTTTCTAAAATAGGCGCAGAATCAACAAAGGGACGAAAATTAAAACCTGTGCTCTCAGTACCTTCAAACGCTAAAGCTTCAAAGTAGGCAGTAATTTTTTTTCCTAGTTGCTGTAAACGTTTGCGCATTAATTTATGATAATCACGACCTAGCGCATAACGACTAATATAAGCGTGATTTTTTGATTTTAATATTTGCGCACATTTTGCTTGGGTTGGTAGGTAATCTAATCGAACACTAATGGCCCGCATTGTGCCATTTTCTAATTCGGCAGGGCGGGCGCGCATTAACCCGTGACGTGCCATGTAATCCATATTGCCGTGATAGTTGTTGGCTAACCAATGCTCAAGCGCTTGTTCATGTTTTGATAGGTCTATATCGGTAATGCCTAATTGAGAAAAGCCTAATTCTTTGCCCCAACACTTGATTTTTTCCACCAATGCAGGATAGTTGATAGCAGGGCTGATAGCCGTTTTTTTTGTCATTTTTGAAAAAGTTAACCAAATTAGTGCAAGATGCACAAGGTGTAAAATTATTTATGAGTTTATCACAACTACCCTTAGCAAAACATAACTGGCAATGTGCATATAGTGCCAGGCAGGTTTTAGAAAATGAAAGCCTTGTTGCACAGAGTCAGCAATTAGCACTGTATCAATTAATGGAGCGAGCCGGTAGCGCTGCATTTGAACAGTTGCTACATCATTGGCCCAAAGTTAATTCTGTTTTAGTGTTATGTGGTAAGGGTAACAATGGTGGTGACGGCTTTATTATTGCCCGCCTGGCTCACTTAGCTAATATGCAGGTTAAGGTACTTTTAACCAGTGATGTAAAAAGCATTAAAGGAGATGCCTTACTTGCCTATAAAAGTATGGTTTGTGCGGGAGTCACTGACATTGTGACTGAGAATTTACTTGAGCAGGTAAATTTATTTTCTGGCGAGGTTTTTGTTGATGCCTTATTTGGTATTGGCTTTTATGGCTCGTTAGCCTCGCCCATGCAGCAATTAGTTGCTGCGATAAATGTTAATAAAGCTGAGGTGTTGAGTGTTGATATTCCATCGGGTTTATCTGCAAGTACTGGTTTTGTTGAGAACGCTTTAGCCGTTATTGCGACGGTAACGGTAACTTTTATTGTTTATAAACAAGGCTTGCTTACTGGACAAGCGGCAAATTTTGTTGGTGAATTGATATTAGCTGATTTATTACTGGGGGACGCTTTTAAGCAGCAAGTTACTTGTCATTATTATTTTCAAAAAGAATATCCTCTATGTGATGGAATTAGTTTATTAAAAAAACGCCTTAACACCAGCCACAAAGGAACTATTGGACAAATTTTAGCGATAGGTGGGGGGGTTGGCATGCCGGGTGCTATTCGTCTAGCGAGTGAGGCTGCACTAAGATGTGGAGCAGCGTTAGTTGCGGTAAGCTGTCATCAGGATAATCAGGCGCTAGTGTTTAATGGGCGACCTGAGTTGATGTTAGCTCCTAGTGATGCCCAACAATTAGTTAAATCATCATTAATGAACAAGGCAAATGTTTTATTATTAGGGCCGGGGCTAGGGCAAGCTAAGTGGTCACAAAGCCTGTTTGATTTGATCGTATTACCTTTTGTTAAAGGCAAAGCTATCATAGATAAAGTAATCATAGGTAAAAAGGGCACTATAGTACTTGATGCTGATGGTTTAACATTATTAGCTAAAACACGTTATTTTTGTTCCCGTTGGGTACTAACGCCACACCCTAAAGAAGCGGCGGCGCTACTAGGTTGTGATACAGCAACAATTGAAGCAGACCGTTTTCAAGCGGTACTGGCTATCGCTAAAAAATATGGGGGTATTTGTGTATTGAAAGGAGCAGGAACTTTGATTTCTGATGGGCATACAGTGGTGATCAATAGCACAGGTAATGCCGGTATGGCTTCTGGCGGTATGGGTGATGTATTAAGTGGAATTATTGCAGCCTTAATTTTGCAAACCGATAATTATTTTGTTGCCACCTGTTTGGCTGTATATATTCATGGCGCGGCAGGTGATATTATTGCTGACAAACGGGGGCAACGCGGTATGTTAGCTAGCGATTTATTTGTACCATTGCAGCAACTGGTTAATTAAATTAACCTTTTGTTGATTGAAAAAGGCTAAATGAATAAATCTAAATACCCCGACGCACAGGCCTATGCAAAACAAGTTACACCTAATGTAAGGGGTAATTTAAAGCCCCTTGTCGGGCAAAAGTCCAACTTACCTAGTCAACTACCTAACCATCTTATAAGGTTATGTAAATGGTTATGAAACTAAATGAACAGAATTTAATGAACAGAATTAAATGAAGCAACTTGAATATTTTTTAGCTAACGAAAACGCAACTATTACGGTAGGCGATAGTTTAGCCACGGTGCTATTAGCTCAGAATGAGCATATAGATAAAGTACAGTCAGCATTAGTTGTGTACCTAAAGGGTGACTTAGGCGCAGGAAAAACCACCTTAACCCGTGGTTTTGTTCGAGGTATGGGACATCAGGGTAAGGTGAAAAGCCCAACCTATACCTTAGTTGAACCTTATGAGTTGCCACCATGGCAGGTTTATCACTTCGATTTATATCGTTTAGGGGATGCTGAAGAATTAGAGTATATGGGAATTCGCGATTATTTTGCTGAAAACTGTTGTTGCTTTATTGAATGGCCTGAAAAAGGCGCAGGAATTTTGCCTAAAGCTGATATAGTGATTCAACTTGATTATCAAGACGAACAACGCACGGTGAAATTACGGGCTTTTTCTGTGCGTGGTGAAGACGTTTTACAGCGCTACTCAGCGCTTCTAAAATAAAGTTAAAATTCTTAAAGGTTATCTCTAAAGGTACCTATATAAGGAAAAATTCTAAAGGTACTTATTTAAGGAAGAATAAGGTAAGGATAAGGTTGAATATGCGGTTGTTATCTCTATTGTTTACAGGGTTGCTTTGGCTAACAATGGCTATAGCCTCATTGACAGTAAATAATGTTGTTGCCGGTAATGCTAAAATAAATAGTATTGATGGTATTCGTGTTTGGCCTGCACCAGAAAATACTCGTATTGTTTTTGATCTTAAAAGTAAACCCGATTATAAATATTTTAGTTTACGAAAGCCTAACCGCTTAGTCATTGATTTTATAAATACTAAAAATAGTGTTGTGCTAAAAAATTTAGCGGGTAATGATCCTCGTATCAAACTGTTTCGCACGAGCAATACCAAAGCTAAATCTAGTATTCGCTTAGTGTTAGAGTTAACAAAGTCTTACCAACTGTCTGTTTTTCCTCTAGCGCCAGCAGGGCAATATGGCAATCGCTTAGTCATTGATTTATATGATAAAAATAGAACTACTAAAATAGCAACTAAACCAAAAATTAGCTTAGGTGATATTATTATCGGTATTGATGCAGGCCATGGAGGTGAAGATCCTGGCTCTATTGGTGCTAAAGGTACATATGAAAAAAGAGTTACTTTAGCTATTGCAAAAAAACTAAAAAACCTAATCAATAAAGAAAAAGGCATGAAAGCGGTGATGATTCGTTCTGGCGATTATTATGTCGACTTAAACCGTCGTACTAGTTTAGCAAGACAGAAACATGTTGATTTTTTAGTCTCAATTCATGCTGATGCTTTTCGTACTTCTGGCCCCAGAGGGGCTTCTGTTTGGGTTGTTACACAAAAACGTGCAGAGTCTGAATTAGCACGATGGTTATTAAAGCGCGAACAAAAATCAGAATTACTAGGCGGCGGCGGTGGCGTTATTAAAAATACGTCAGATAGTCATTTAGCGCTGGCCTTGGCCGATATGAGTAAAGAGCACTCTTTAGGCGTTAGTTTTGGTGTGGCGAATAATGTTATTTCTCAGTTAAGAAAAGTAACTAAACTGCATAAAACAACGCCTCAAAATGGTAATTTTGCTGTGTTGAAATCGTCAGATATTCCGTCAATACTAGTTGAAACAGGCTTTATTTCTAACCATAAAGAAGAGAAAAACTTAACCTGGCCTAAATATCAGCAATTATTAGCAAGTGCAATTCACCGTGGTATTCGTAATCATTTTATGGCGCATCCTTTAACTGGTAGTTATTTTGCAGCCGTAGGTTATAAAAGGCATAAAGTGCGTAGTGGTGAATCTTTATCGGTGTTAGCGCAACGCTATAACATTTCATTGGCGACATTGAAATCGGTAAACAAGTTGAAATCTAATGCGTTACGCATTGGTCAAACCCTGAAAATTCCTCGAGCGGGATAACTTTAGAGCATTTTAGAACACTTTTAGAGCATTAGCGTATTATGACAATTGCAATACTACCCGCGCGTTTAGCAAATCAAATTGCTGCTGGAGAAGTGGTAGAAAGACCTGCTTCAGTGATTAAAGAATTAGTTGAAAATAGCATAGATGCCGGTGCTACAGCTATTCATATTGAAGTGGATAAAGGGGGTGTTAAACGTATACGCATTTCGGACAATGGCATCGGTATTGCTAAAGACGAATTAACCTTAGCATTGAGTCGTCATGCGACGAGTAAAATAAAAAGCCTTAATGATTTAGAGGCAATTAATAGTTTAGGTTTTCGTGGTGAAGCATTGGCAAGTATCAGTTCGGTGGCTCGTTTAACCTTAACGTCTAAACCTGAAAATCAAGACACCGCTTGGCAAGCAAATGCTGAAGGTCGAGATATGGCGGTTACGGTTACTCCTGCCGCACACCCTGACGGAACAACCATTGAAGTTTTAGATTTATTTTTTAATACGCCAGCTCGACGCAAATTTTTACGGACTGAAAAAACTGAATTTAATCATATCGATGAGGTTATTCGTCGTATTGCTTTAGCGCGTTTTGATGTCACTTTTACCTTAGCTCATAACGGTAAAACTATTAGACAATATCGAGCTGCTACCAATAAAGCACAAAATGCTAAGCGTGTCGCTATGGTCTGTGGACAAAAATTTATAGACCATGCTATTGAGATTGATTGTCAGCATGACAATATGAGTTTTACCGGTTGGCTTGCTAAGCCCAGTTTTGCACGTAATCAAAATGATCTCAGTTATAGTTATGTCAACGGACGTATGATGCGTGATAAGTTAATTAATCATGCTATTCGTCAAGCGTATGCGAGTTTATTACCTCCTGATACTTATCCAGCTTTTGTATTGTTTTTAGCGCTAGATTTTCGAGAAGTTGATGTGAATGTGCATCCAGCTAAGCATGAGGTGCGTTTTCATCAAAGTCGTTATGTACATGATTTTATTTATTCAGTTTGCCACAAGGCGTTAATGAGTGAGTCGCAAGATTTAGAACCTAACGATGATGGGCAATCAGCTCCCTCGACAGTACATTCATCAGTGCCTTCAACCGGATCTTCAATTGCGCCTTTAACCGTGTTACCAAAAGCACCCAGTGTAGACAATGTGCAATATTCACGTCCAGATTATATTCAACCTTTGCAGCAAGTTAAGGATACTATTCCTACAGCTAATGCTTCTAATGCTGATAAAGTAGGGTACAGTCAACGTGATTCGTTAACCCGTACCGCTGTTCAGAACTACCAACAATTGATGACACCTTTAATTTCTGATGAACTTGAAGAGCAAGCCCTTGAGAAAAAATCGTCTGAGATAGTTAATAGTGATAAAGTTGATGAGGCATTTTTTCTTACTATTCAACAAGGTAGTTATGGTGTTTTTCAGCATCAAAATAGCTTACATCTGTTATCGCTTTGTGAGTTGGCATATCAAATTAATAGACATAAAATAGCAAGAAGTTGGCAACAAAGTAGATCAGATTCATCTTCTAAATTAATTAGCCAACCTTTATTATTGCCTGTAGTATTAACGCTTAGCGAGCAACAAATGAGTACAGTAAAAAGCTATCAAGTGCAGCTTGAATTGGCAGGTATCGTTTGTGTCATTCAAAATAAAAATAACCACAAGCTGCAATTGCAAATACGACAGTTTCCTGCAATATTGCGCAATAAAGATGTGAGTAGCAGTTTTATTACCATTATTGATGCGTTATCTATCGAAGAAGCACCTACCGATGCACTGTCTTCCGATGAATTAGTTATTGGTGCGTCATTCTCAAAAAATGAAAGTAGCAGTAACAGTCAACGTTTTGATTTTAATGGTAATATGGTTGGTGCTATTGCCAAAGCAATGATTGACTCACAATACAGTATTGCGGAAGCACAAACGTTATGGTTAAGTGCTAAAACAGAGTTTTCAGATGACTTAATAGAGACTATGCTCTTGAATTCTGTTCCCCTTGACCTCACATATGAAATTAAGCAATTAAAGGGTAAGCTACAAACAAATACGAGCCTAGGCGCTTAGTTCAGAAACTCGCATCATGAGGTTGAACTAAAGTCCAACCTACATAGGGTGCTATCATAAATTATTTTAAATTTAATAGTGGGTTCTGACTCACTTATTCATCTTTTTACCCATTCACCTACATAGTCATGAACAAATAAGAGTTAATCTGTGTCTGATAATATTTCATCAACCTTATCATTAAAGCAACCACCCGTTATCTGTTTAATGGGTCCAACTGCGTCAGGCAAAACTGCTTTAGCAATGGCTTTGTATGATGCGCTACCGTGTGACATTATTAGTGTTGATTCAGCATTAATTTATCGTGATATGGACATTGGTACTGCTAAACCAACTCCTGAAGAGTTGGTGAAATATCCACATCGTTTAATTAATCTTCGTGATGCTGCGCAAAGTTATTCGGCGGCTGATTTTTGTCATGATGCTTTAGTTGAGATTGAAAAGATTAGAGCCAACAACCGTATTCCTTTGTTGGTTGGCGGTACAATGATGTATTTTAAAAGTTTAATTGAAGGTATTTCACCATTGCCAGCGGCTAACAGTGATATTCGTCATCAAATAGAAGCCGAAGCTGAGCAAAATGGCTGGCAAGCCATGCATAAAAAATTACAAAAAGTCGATAGTGCCTCAGCAAAAAGAATTCACCCTAATGATCCCCAACGCATTACTAGGGCATTAGAAGTATTTCAATTAACGGGTAACACCTTGACACAATTAACTGAAATTAAGGGTGCTAAGCTTGAGGGTAATGTTTTACAGTTTGCTATAACACCGCATGAACGTAGTACGTTACATTCTCGAATAGAACTTCGTTATCAGAACATGATAGATCAAGGTTTTGAGCGAGAGGTGATAAAGCTAAAAGCACGCGGTGATTTACATGAAAACTTACCATCAATTCGTTGTGTTGGTTATCGACAAATGTGGCAATATCTCAATGGTGAGTTAGATCATAATGAAATGATTTTTCGAGGAGTATGTGCCACTAGGCAATTAGCTAAACGACAATTAACTTGGCTCCGTAGTTGGCAAAACTTGCACTGGCTCACTACAGACGATAAAACAAATTTGGCACAAGTATTGGCGTTAGTTGGTAAACTTTAACAACGATGAGCATGATTTACTCTGAAGTCCCGTAGGGCGAGAATTTAAAACTATAAGCCTTTTAAATCTCACTGAATTGTGTCTCTTGAAGTGGTTTGGGTATAAATATAATATATACTTGTTATCATTAAGCAAAATTAAAGTATTGGTGTATAATTATTTGTATAAATACTGAGGATTAGTAAATTTACATTTATTATTAGTCAAAAGTTTTTTGATTAATAATTTATTTATTAATAATAAAAAAAAGGAGCCTTATTATGGCAAAAGGACAATCTTTACAAGACCCATTTTTGAATGCTTTACGTCGTGATCGTATTCCAGTTGCAATATATTTAGTTAACGGTATTAAATTACAAGGACAAGTAGAGTCATTCGATCAGTTTGTTATTTTATTGAAAAACACGGTTAGTCAAATGGTTTATAAACATGCTATTTCAACGGTAGTACCTGCTCGTGCAGTTAATACAGCCCCTATGACTAATCAAACAGATTCAGACGAATAGCCTTTTGCAATTTTGATAATGAGTTTTATGAAAACATATAAGTTTAACGCAGTTGTTTGATCGTTATCAAGCAGGTGAGCAAGCCGTACTTGTTCACTTAGACTTTCCTGATGAAAGCACCCGAGAAGATTTAACCGAATTCAAAATGTTAGTTTCTTCTGCTGGCGTGAATGAATTAACGGTTATCACTGGTAAGCGAAGTAGTCCGCACCCTAAGTTTTTTGTTGGCTCAGGTAAAGCGGAAGAAATAGCAGAGGCAGTTCGCTTATTTGAAGCTGATGTCGTGTTATTTAATCATAGCCTATCCCCCTCTCAAGAAAAAAACATTGAAGCATTGTGTCAATGCCGAGTGATAGATCGTACTACGTTAATTCTTGATATTTTTGCGCAACGGGCTCGTACCCATGAGGGTAAATTACAAGTAGAGTTGGCACAATTACGCCATATGAGTAGCCGTTTAATTAGAGGTTGGACTCATCTTGAACGACAAAAAGGTGGTATTGGTTTACGCGGCCCAGGTGAAACACAATTAGAAACTGACAGACGCCTATTAAGTGAACGAATGATTAATATTCGTAAACGTTTAGACAAAGTTGAAAGACAACGCCAACAAGGTCGCCGAGCAAGAACTCGTGCTGAACTACCCACCTTATCATTAGTTGGTTATACCAACGCTGGTAAGTCAACGCTATTCAATGTATTAACTCAATCGAAAGTGTATGCAGCTGATCAATTATTTGCCACACTCGATCCAACGCTAAGGCGTATTGAACTTGAAGGTGTTGGCGGAGTTATTTTAGCTGATACCGTAGGATTTATTCGTCATTTACCACACGATTTAGTTGCTGCATTCAAAGCAACATTAACTGAAACTCGTGAAGCTGAATTATTACTACATATTGTTGACATCTCTGATGATAGACGTAGTGAAAATATTGAACAAGTTGAATATGTTTTAGCTGAAATTGAAGCAGATGAAGTACCACAGCTTATCATTTGTAATAAAATTGATAACTTAGATGATATTGAGCCGAGAATAGATCGTGATGATGAGGGTCGACCGATAAGGGTTTGGTTATCAGCACAAGCTAATATTGGTATCGATTTATTCTTTATTGCTTTAGCAGAACGTTTAGGAAAACATGTTGTACAGCAGAAATTAGTGATACCACCGAGTGCTGGAAAATTACGTGGTATATTTTACAAATTAAATTGTATTGAAGAAGAATATTACGATGAACAGGGGTTTTGCCATCTAATAATTAAGTTACCCAAAAGAGAGTGGAATCGATTGGTAAAACAAAATACTAATCAAATAGAGCAGTTTATTGTAAAATAATGTGTTAATACTCCTATAGAGTCTTATAAAACAACTGTTTTTATCATAAACTTAACATAAATATTATGCTTCAGCTTTGACATTACTTATGCCTTATAAGCGGTGAGAATTTCAAATAGTAAAAATCACCATTTACTAAGTGTTTGTCGAGAAAAAGTGTAATGTAAATAAAAATACTAATTTAACAACCTAGCGGAGAACACCATGGCTTGGAATGAACCGGGGAATAATGATAAAGACCCCTGGAAAAACAAAGGCGGGAAAAATCAAGGACCACCAGATTTAGATGAATTACTGAATGATTTAGGTAAAAAAGTCACGGGTATTTTTGGCGGTAAAAGCAATAGAAAATCTACCGGCGGTCCATCATCGCCAGGTAAAAGCTTTTCCAGTATAGGCATAAGCTTAGTGTTAATTATTGCTATTGTTGTTTATGCTTTTAGTGGTTTCTACACCATTAAGGAAGCTGAGAAGGGCATAGTCCTTCGTTTCGGTCAATACTCTGGAACCGTAGATCCAGGCATTAATTGGAAGTGGACCTTTATTGATCGAATTATACCGGTTGATATGCAAAGTACTCGTGACTTACCTGCTTCAGGATTCATGTTAACGCAAGATGAAAATGTTGTTCGTGTGGATATGCAAATTCAATATCGTGTAATAAATGCGCGTGACTATATCTTTAGTGTCACTAATGCTGATGACAGTTTGAGCCAATCATTAGATAGTGCATTACGTTATGTTGTTGGTCATTCAACGATGGATAATATTCTAACGAGTGGACGTGAACAAATTCGTCAGTCGGTTTGGCAAGAATTAGAAAAAATTATTGAGCCATACCATTTAGGGTTGATCGTTGTTGATGTTAACTTTAAAGATGCGCGTCCGCCGAATGAAGTAAAAGATGCTTTTGATGATGCGATTTCTGCACAAGAAGATGAAGTACGATTTTTACGTGAAGCTGAGGCTTACGCACGTGGTATTGAGCCGAGAGCTCGTGGCCGTGTGAAACGAATAGAACAAGAAGCGTTAGCTTACAAAGGACGCGTTGTGCTAGAAGCTGAAGGTGAAGTAGCCCGCTTTGCAAAAATTCTACCAGAATATCAGGCCGCACCAAAAGTAACACGTCAACGTTTATATCTTGCAACGATGGAAAAAGTGTACAGTAACACCAGTAAAGTAATGGTAGATGTTGAAGGTGGAAATAATATCATGTACTTGCCATTAGATAAAATAATGCAACGGTCTTCAACTAACCGTGCTGCGTCACAGTCTATACAGCCTACGCAGCAAAAATCAAACGTTAATACATCGCCTTCTGATTCTGGGCGAAGTGATAGATTTAACAGCGGGAGAAACTAACCAATGAAGAATTTTTCCATAGCAATTTTAACGTTACTTTTTGTTTTAGCGGTTTCGTCAGTTTTCATTATTTATGAAGGACAGCGTGGTATTGTCTTTCAATTTTCAAAAATAAAACGCGATTCTACGACTAATGAAATGATGGTATTTGAACCAGGACTACATTTTAAAATACCTTTTATTGCGTCTGTACGTAAGTTGGATGCACGTATTCAAACCCTAGATGAAGCCCCGGATCGCTTTGTAACATCAGAGAAAAAAGATTTGATGGTCGACTCGTTTGTTAAATGGCGCATTGTTGATTTTTCAACGTATTATTTACGTACTTCTGGGTCAGTTGAAAATGCTAGAGCTTTACTTAAGCAAAAAGTAAATAATGGTCTGCGTACTGAATTTGGTAATAGAACCATTAAAGAGATTGTTTCTGGTGATCGAGATTCTATTATGGCTAAAGCACTAGAAAGCGCGGCAAGTAGCCGGGTAGAACTCGGTATTGAAGTGGTTGATGTGCGTATTAAAGCGATTAACTTACCTACCGAAGTCAGTGTCTCTATTTATGAACGTATGCGTGCAGAACGTACTGCTGTAGCAAAAGAGCATAGATCTCAAGGTCAAGAGCAAGCCGAAATCATTCGAGCAACTATTGATGCTAAAGTGACTATAATGTTAGCTGAAGCGCAAAGATCTGCCTCTACCATGCGTGGTGAAGGTGATGCACTAGCGGCTAAAATTTATTCAGATGTTTATAGTAAAGATGCTGAGTTCTACAGTTTCTACCGAAGCCTTGAAGCTTATGAGAAAAGCTTTAATAGCAAGAGTGATATCATGGTTGTTAAGCCTGATAGTGACTTCTTTCATTATTTAAAAGATGGTAGTAAAGCTAAGAAGTAGACGACGCAGGTCATCCTCGTGGTGTTTAATCGAGAGTGGCAACTAGACTGTTCACCCTGAATATAAAAAGCCGGCATTAATGCTGGCTTTTTTATTTGCAAAATCCTCTGAATCGAGTATTTTGAATGATTACAGGTAGTTAGTAGCTTTCGAAAGTGTAAGTAGGTTTAATCGGTCTAATAGGTACTATGTTTGGAGATGATTTATGATGAACACATTGTTGTTAGCCTTGGGTATAGTACTCATTATTGAAGGGATAGCTCCTGCGTTCTTCCCAAATAAATGGCGAGCTTATTTACTTAAATTAGCTGAGCAATCTATTATAGACATCAGAAATATAGGCTTGTTTACTTTATTATTGGGAGTAATTGTTATTTGGTTATCACAATAATAGTGACTTAACGGTAAAAAAACTAACTATAACTACTTAACTTAATTAGTAATTTTAAAATTATGATAAAAATAAGATGTTTTTTCTTGGACTAAATATCTATTCTTGTTAGAATTCTCGCCTAATTTTCTTATGAAATAGTCAAAATGGGCAAAAACGTAGTTGTTCTAGGAACCCAATGGGGTGACGAAGGTAAAGGTAAGATCGTAGACTTACTAACCGATAAAGCAGAATATGTCGTTCGCTATCAAGGCGGGCACAACGCAGGCCATACGCTAGTCATTGACGGTGAAAAAACCGTATTACATTTAATACCTTCAGGCGTTCTACGTGAAAATGTAAAATGTTTGATTGGTAATGGTGTTGTATTATGTCCTAAAGCCTTAATGACAGAAATCGAAATGCTTGAAGCTAAGGGGATTCCAGTACGTGATCGTTTACTCATTAGCGATGCATGTCCGTTAATTCTTCCTTATCATAATGCGTTAGATGCAGCCCGTGAAGTTGCTCGTGGCGCAAAAGCTATCGGAACAACAGGTCGTGGTATTGGCCCCGCTTATGAAGATAAAGTAGCTCGTCGTGGTTTACGGGTAGGCGACCTTTTTTGTGCTGAATCTTTTGCAACTAAATTAAAAGAAATTGTTGAATATCATAACTTCTCATTAGTTAACTACTATAAAGTTGAGCCTGTGAATTATGAAGAAGTACTCGCTGATGTATTAGCCGTTGCCGATATCATTAAAAAGATGACTGCGGATATTTCAGAAATACTTGATCAAGGGCGTAAAAATGGTGAGTCGATCATGTTTGAAGGCGCGCAAGGTACATTACTTGATATCGATCATGGTACCTATCCTTATGTAACTTCTTCAAACACAACGGCAGGTGGTGTTGCTACAGGTTGTGGTGTTGGTCCTCGTCATCTTGATTATATATTAGGTATCACTAAAGCATACACTACACGTGTTGGCTCTGGTCCGTTCCCAACAGAATTAGATGATGAAGTTGGCAACCACTTGGGTACTGTTGGTCATGAATTTGGTGCAACTACCGGTCGTGAACGTCGCTGTGGTTGGTTTGATGCAGTAGCCATGCACCGTGCGATTCAAGTAAATAGTATTACTGGTTTTTGTTTAACTAAGCTTGATGTGCTTGATGGTTTAGATACATTAAAGATATGTACCGGTTATAAAACGCAGTCAGGGGATATCATCACGGTACCACCAACGGCAGCTGAAGGTTATGAGAAAATCACACCAGTATATGAAACATTGCCAGGTTGGACTGAAAATACAGTAGGTGCAACGTCAGTTGACGCCTTGCCAGCAAATGCTATCGCTTATATTAAGCGTATTGAAGAAATTACGGGTATACCTGTTGATATTATTTCAACAGGTCCGGATCGTAATGAAACTATTATTAAAGTGAATCCTTTCGTTTAATTTCTAAATGATTGAAAGATACTAAAAACCAACCCTCGGGTTGGTTTTTGCTTTTAAAAATTCATTTATGTCTTCCATAGCTATGTATAAAGCGATTAATTAGTCTTAAATCGTTTATCTAACTATATTTCATTATTATGAGGTGTTTTCTTAAGAATTATAGGGCTTAATAATAACTATTTAACAAGATAATGTGATTTAAGAGTTGCTGTTATGTTTGTTTATTGTAGCTTACAGCGCATTTATATAGTTTAATAACCTTGTATTAGAGATAAATAATACAGTACACTATAATTACTGCTATTCACTGTGTTTATAGTGAGTATAATGTTAAGAAATAAATGGTTGAATATTTACTGAATATTCATTTTACATAATATACAAACGCATTTGGGAACTACCATGACAGATCTTCGTCAACAGGCACTTGATTACCACGCTTTACCTACACCGGGTAAAATCAGTGTTTCATTAACTACCGCGGCTGAAACGAGTGATGATTTATCACTCGCTTATAGTCCTGGTGTTGCTGAGCCAGTAAGAGAAATAGCCGCTAATCCTGATGATGTTTATAAATATACGGCAAAAGGCAATACTGTTGCCGTTATCACTAATGGTACTGCTATTCTAGGTTTAGGTAACTTAGGCCCAATGGCAGCTAAACCAGTAATGGAAGGTAAATCATTATTATTTAAACGCTTTGCTAATATTGACTCGTTTGATATTGAAGTAAAACACAAATCAGTTGAAGAATTTATCAATACAGTTGCAAATATTGCCGATAGCTTTGGTGGTATAAACCTTGAAGACATCAAAGCGCCAGAATGTTTTGCTATTGAGAAGGCATTAATTGAACGTTGTAAAATTCCGGTATTTCATGATGACCAACACGGTACTGCAATTGTTACCGCTGCGGCTATGATCAATGCATTAGATATTCAAGGTAAAGATATTAAACTAGCTAATATCGTTTGTTTAGGCGCTGGTGCTGCCGCTATTGCTTGTATGGAACTGTTGATCAAGTGTGGAGCTCAGCGTGAAAAAATCTATATGCTTGATAGTAAAGGCATAGTGCATAGTCGTCGTAATGATTTGAATGAATATAAAAAACTTTTTGCGAATAATACTGACAAACGTACATTAGATGACGCCATTGAAGGGGCTGATGTTTTTGTTGGTGTGTCGGGTCCTAATTTGTTGACTGCTGAACAAGTTAAACTAATGGCGTCAAACCCTATTATTTTTGCTTGTTCAAATCCTGATCCTGAAATAAAACCTGAATTGGCCATTGCTGCTCGTGATGATGCTATTATTGCTACAGGTCGTTCTGATTATCCTAACCAAGTTAATAATGTACTCTGTTTTCCTTTTATTTTCCGTGGTGCTTTAGATGTTCGTGCTCGTACTATTAACGATGAAATGAAGGTCGCAGCGGTACATGCGATTAGAGCAATAGCAAAAGAAGAAGTACCGAGTGAAGTCTTAGTGG
>Ga0105358_10000346_pt1 | contig 22396 bp, 17 predicted proteins | sample GOMGulsemesocosm_5_FD_83509 | JGI IMG/M metagenome (GOLD analysis project Ga0105358, IMG submission 83509) | Methane-oxidizing microbial communities from mesocosms in the Gulf of Mexico - GOM15C Gulf of Mexico | ecosystem: Environmental > Aquatic > Marine > Cold seeps | place: Gulf of Mexico... | reverse complement strand
GCTAACTAGCGCCTTAAATGTTAACACTGTTCAAGCATCTGGTGGTATGGGATCTATTTTAAATTATGTTAAAAATAACGTTTCAACTGAGCAGTTTACTCAGCTTGCAAAGTTGTTACCTGGTGTTGATGGTTTAGTTAGCCTAATGCCTGATATTAGTAAGCTTAGTTCCAGCCCTAGCTCAGGTTTTAGTTCTGACATAGGTGGATTACTTAATAAAGCATCAGAGTACAGTGACTCGTTAAAGTCTATTAATGATCTAACAAAGCAATTTGAAGCGTTAGGTTTAAAGCCAGAAATGATCAATAGCTTTATTTCTAGTGCTCAACGCTATTTAGATACTGAGCAAGGGCAACAAGCTAAGCAAATGTTAACAGATGGTTTAGGGAAGCTTTTGGGCTAATACCAAATCATTAAGTGGGTGAACATTTTACCTGTGTATAAGGTAGACCACCCATTTAATAAAACGCGTATTATATCCCATTAGCTATAATACCCAAACCAATTCAAGAAACTCAGATCTTGAATTGGTTTGGGTATAGCTGAATGTTGTTAGCCGCAGCACTTTTTATATTTTTTACCACTACCACATGAACAAGGATCGTTACGGCTTGGGGTTTTATCGAACGTAGTGGTGGTTGGCTTGTTTAGTATGGCGTTGAGCTCATTAATATTTTCATTGCTGGTACTATCTACAGTGATTTCAGCAAATAATTCATTATCGGTTAGTAACGCCTCTATTTCTCGTTTTTTTTCATCGCTGGTAACCACTAATGTTAAGGGATATTTTTTTGAACCAAGCTTAACGATACGCTTAGTATTATAATCTGTTTTTACATGGTTTACTCTGGTGTGGATACGCCCTTTGTAATACAGATCGTGCATAATGAACTCCGCTATGTAATGGTCAAGTTAAATACTTAGTTTGAGCGCGGCAGTATAACGTAAAATGTTAAAAAGTCGACTGATGAATTATTAGATTTGATACACACAGTAACCATTAAAAAAAGTTATGCCTTTATCAAAAATTGTTCTGTAGTCCGGAAACTCGCATCTGAAGTAGCTTGGGTATAAACGTTTATTAGCACCATGCTTACAAATACTTTTTCAATACCTGGGCTAGTTCGCTGAGATCGAGTGGTTTGGTCAGGTAATAATCAAATAAGCCCTTAGCTGATTCAATATCATGCTTCATTGCAGCGGCAGTCACCGCAAAAATCGGTTTGTTTTTATAACGTTCGGTTTCTCTTAATTGACGAGCTAGCTCTCTACCACCTATTCCCGGTAAATTAATATCCATAAGTATCAAGTCAAAGTTATGCGCCATAGCCGTCTCCCAGCCTAACTCACCGGTTTCTACCATCTCTAATTGAAATGGTTGCTGGTTAAAAAAGGACTCCATTAGTCGTCTATTAGCAGGATTATCTTCGACATACAGAGCTTTTTTACTAACCTCTTGTACTTTTACTATTTTAGTTTCATCTACTATATTTAATACTTCATTTAGTGAGTTTTCTGTTTCGATTATGTCTGTTTCACTGGTAAGGGGTAATTCAACCCAAAAGCTTGTGCCTTGCCCTTCAGTGCTCTTAAAATCTATATCTCCTTTCATCAGATAAATAAGGTCTCTCGTCACCATAAGACCAATACCTGTGCCTTCAATTACGGATGTTTCTTGTCCAAGCCGGTTAAATGCACTAAATACTTTATCGTGTTTATCTTTTGCAATACCTATACCTGTATCGGTAATCATTATTTTTACGGTTTGATGTTCTGTTTGAGCCCATTCAACGGTAATACTGCCGTTTGGTTTGTTATATTTAATGGCATTGCTGATTAAATTAATTAGTACCTGCTTTAGTTTTCGATAGTCAGCATTTACCCTTAATTTGGTATTAGGTAAAACACTAAGTTTAATATCTGATTTAGAGATTATAGGGCTTAATAACGATAAAGTATCATCGATAACGTCTGTTAATAAAACACTTTCAGTTGAAATATCGACCTCTCCAGCCTCAATTGATGATAATTCTAATACATCATTAATCAGGTTTAATAAATGGTTTCCACTTGAAAGAATGTAATTAATACTTTGTTTTTGTCCTTGAGATAAGGAGTTATCAATATCCATTTCTAATAATTGTCCAAAACCTAATATAGCATTAAGGGGCGTTCTCAGTTCATGACTCATTGAAGAAAGAAACTCCGATTTTGCTTCATTAGCTTTTGTTGCCTCATTTCTTTCTTTGAGGAGCTCTAGTTCCATTTCTTTTCTTTGTGTAATATCTGAATGAATCCCTATCATCGTCAGTGGCTGACCCGCATTATCATAAGTTAATATTGTCCCTCGACATAGTATCCACTTCCAGCTGCCATCTTTACACTTAAGTCGTAATTCAACTTTATAGGAATCGGTTTTATGTTCAAAATAGTCATTTAGTGTTTTCTTAATTCGTTCTGCATCACCTGGATGGATACTTTTTTCCCATTCATCTATATGAGTTTCTAGTTCTCTAAGTTCAAAGCCAAGCATTGCTCTATAAAGAGGAGATACAACAAATTTACCCGTTATGATATTCCAGTCCCATATGCCATCGCCAGTTGCTTCCACTGCCATATCAAAGCGACTATTACTTAGTTTCACTTGTGTAATGTCAGTGCGAATAGAAAAATATTGCTCAGGTTTACCTTGCTTATCTAACAGTGGAGAAATGGTTGATTCAACCCAATAAGAGGAGCCATCTTTTGCCAAATTGTGAATTTGACCATGCCAAGTTTTGCCGTTAGAAATTGTATCCCACAAATCTTTATAAAAAGACTTTGGATGAACATCAGATTTTAATAAGCGATGGTTTTGTCCTATTAATTCATCATAACTATATTGACTAATTTCGATAAATTTATCATTTATATAAGTAATGTTACCGTTAATATCTGTGATAGAGATGATGGAATGTCTATCCATGGTTTCTTTGAGAAAAAGTAATTCTTTTTGAGTTGATTTTATTAAATTATTATCCTTTTTTACTCGTTCTGATTGTTTGGCAATAATATAGAGAAAAAAGGTTAAAATAAGACCTATTCCCACTCCACATAAAAGTTGTACTGAAACCACTTTATTTTTATCGGTATAATATTTCATAAAGGCGATACTGGGATAAAATTCTAGTCGCCATTGTCGTCCACCTATATTCAAGCTTATTTCTTTATAAAATAACTTCTCATTCATTATTGATGAAGGAATAGCATCAGACGTAATTACTTGATGCTTTCCCTTTAGGTTACTTACATCACTGATTCGAACAAGTAAATTATGACCCAAATCAAAAATCTGTTTGATTTCCCTGAGAACGTTGTCCATCTGTAATACAACTTGTACAAAACCCAATAATGATTGATCTTTAAAAACAGGTAAGAAAAACACGATCCCTTTTTGAACACCAATTTCTTGTACTAAGATTGTTGGCTCACTAGCACTAAATTTTTGTGTGGACGTTGCTCGCTCCAAAGTTTTTAATGTACTGAGGTTACTGGTGACATCAAAACCCAGTGCTTTCTTATTAGTATTAAAAGGTTCGGTATACTGTATAGGGAAATAGCTAACTTTAAGTGACGAGGGGATAGACTTGTTGTTGATATAACCCTGATGAATACTAAAGTCGGTGAAGCCTTCCTCTCTAACTGAATGTTCAAAAGTAGATCGCTGTTGCTCATTAACTTCAATTACCCAGTTTAGCGCTTGAATTCCTTGATTATTTTTTAAAAAAACCTGTGCAAACACTCTGAATTCTTCGCGAGTAACAAATACACTAGAATCAAATAAAGATTTTACAGCTTGCCCTTTACTCAAATAAGAATTTGTTTTCTCTTGATAGGCATTGAAATATTTTTTTGAGGATAGGTCAAAAAGCTGTTTAGCTTCGTTATAATTGGATTTTTGATTGTTATTATATGACATGTAGCCAAAAATAATAATGGCAAAAAACGATAGTAGCGGAATTATAAAAACCTTGTTTTTCATAAAAAATTGAGGTATTAAAGTAGGTTGAATTAATAATAACAGTTTTTCAAAACTTATATCTCCCTAGTTTCAAATAATAACGCAGGTTTTGAATTGTTTTGGTTTTATTTATTTAGCTAATAAATATTTCACTAGAATGAAGTAATAACCTCTTTTAAATCATATGGTAAACTTTATTCTATTCTCGAAACTTGAATGAATAGAAATATAAAGGTTAAGTAAAATGTGTGATGCAGTTGCAGTGTAGCGTGGCAAATTAATAACAACAAAGATTAGGAAAAGTTTAAATTATGCAATTTTTAGATAATATAAAAGACTCTGCAAATATTCTAATTGTTGATGATAAACACGCTAATATTTTTCTTCTTGAAGCATTACTTAAAAATAGTGGCTATAAAAATGTAAGCAGCACGCAAGAATCGACTAAGGTTACGGAACTCTGCAACAACATAACATTTGATTTAATCTTGTTAGACTATAATATGCCAATTCTTGATGGATTTGGCGTGATGAAAAATTTAAAAGAATCGTTAAATCTCAACATGCCACCTATCATTATGTTAACAGCTCAATACGCTAAAGATATACGGTTGAAAATTTTGAATATGGGTGCGCGTGACTTTATTACCAAGCCTTTTGATGTTCATGAATTATTGATGAGAATAAATAATACGTTAGATGTTCATTTCGCTCACCTTTATATGAAAGAGCAAAACAAAATATTAGAGAAAAAGGTTGAAGAAAGAACAGCAGAAATATTTAAAAATCAACTTGATGTCGTCCGGTGTTTAGGTGTTGCTTCAGAATATAGAGATGAAGAAACAGGGTTGCATATTCTTCGTATGAGTAAAATTTCGGTCATTATTGCAACAGCTTTAGGGGTAAGTGATAAAGATTGTGAGTTATTACTCCAAGCCTCACCTATGCATGATGTTGGTAAAATAGGTATCCCCGATCATATTTTACTTAAGCCGGGAAAATTTAATGAAGAAGAATGGAAAATAATGCAAAGCCATGCCCTTATAGGGGCGTCTATTTTACAAAACGCCAATTCTGAATTAATGAAAATGGCTCATGATATAGCCTTAACTCACCATGAAAAGTGGAATGGTAGAGGTTATCCAAACAGTTTGAAAGGTGACAATATTCCTTTGGTGGGGAGGATTACAGCCATCGCAGATGTTTTTGACGCATTAACTTCTGAGCGTCCTTATAAAAAAGCTTGGTTAGTAGAGGATGCGGTTAATTTAATTAAAACTGAAAAAGGAGAACACTTTGATCCTAAAGTAGTTGATGCGTTTTTAAATTGCTTACCTGATATTACAAAAATAATAAAAGAATATAAAGAGCCGGTACATTAACCAAGCTCTTTAACTAAATCCTTATCTAATAATTATCCGATTACTTATCTAATGAAGGCCCAATAAAGGCACGAGCATTACGGAACATGCGTACCCACGGTGAATCTTCACCCCAGCTATCAGGGTGCCATGAGTTAGCAACCGTGCGATATACACGTTCAGGATGCGGCATCATGATTGTTACACGTCCATCGGTAGTGGTTAATGCGGTAATACCATCAACTGAACCATTCGGGTTAGCCGGATAAGTTTCGGTAATGTCACCATAGTTGTTGATATAACGCATTGATACAGTACCTGAATTGTTAGCCGTATCAATTGCTTCATCAGAGCTAAACTCAGTGCGTCCTTCACCATGAGAAACCGCGATAGGCATAACTGAACCTGCCATGCCTTGAAAAAATACTGACGGGCTTTCTTGAATCTCAACTAATGAAAAGCGTGCTTCGAATTGTTCTGATTTGTTTTGTACAAATCGAGGCCACGCATCACTACCGGGAATGATTTCTTTCAAGTTTGACATCATCTGACAGCCGTTACATACCCCTAATGAGAAGGTGTCTTCACGTTCAAAGAAAGCCTTAAACATGGCTTTTGCCTTTGGATTGAATAAAATTGATTTTGCCCAACCTTCACCAGCACCCAAAACATCGCCGTATGAGAAACCACCACAAGCAACTAAGCCGTTAAAAGCAGCTAAATCAGTACGACCCGCTAAGATGTCTGACATATGAACATCTATGGCAACAAAACCTGCGCGATCAAACGCTGCAGCCATTTCAACATGAGAGTTAACCCCTTGCTCGCGTAAAATAGCAACACGTGGGTTAGCTATTTCATTAGCAGAAGTTTGAGCAGCGTCTCTAGTAATGAGGTCAGCCACAATATCTTCATTAATATCAAAGCTTAAATTGGCCTGTAAACCTGGATCTTCAGTATCAAATTTAACATCATGTTCTTGCTGCGCGCATTCTGGATTATCACGCATTGATTGTATTTTATAGGAGGTTTGTGCCCATGTAGTACGATAATAAGTTCGAGAGTTTTCTAACACTAGCTCGTCATCACGAGTAAAGCGAATAGTATCTTCGTTATTAAGTCGACCAATGTCAGTACAACAATCCAATACGCCATGCTTGGCTAAAATAGCGTGAATAGCATCAGCATCACTTTCACGAATTTGTATCACTGCACCTAGCTCTTCATTAAATAAAATGGAAACGTTATCACCGTTTAGTTTACTAATATCAATATCTACACCGGTGTGACCAGCAAACGCCATCTCACAAACGGTTGTGAATAAACCACCATCAGAAATATCGTGATAAGCAATAAGCTTTTCTTCACGTACTAGTGTTTGCATGGCATTAAAAAAACCTTTTAACACTTCTGGGTTATCCACGTCTGGTGTTTTATTACCTAGTTTTTTATAAACTTGCGCCAAACACGAGCCGCCTAAACGGTTTTTACCTTTTGATAAGTCAATGGCGAGAATGCGTGTTTCTTCATTAAAACCGGTTTGATTTGTTCTTAATTCAGGCGTAACCGTTTTACGGATATCTTCAACAACACCAAAAGCGGTGATGATTAATGACATAGGAGAGGTGACGCTTTTATCTTCACCGTTATCTTGCCATTTAGTCTTCATTGACATGGAGTCTTTGCCTACGGGGATGGTTAAACCAAGAGCCGGACATAATTCTTCACCAATGGCTTTAACAGCCTCATAAAGACCTGCGTCTTCTCCAGGGTGACCTGCAGGTGACATCCAGTTAGCTGAAAGCTTAATGCGGTTTAACCTATCACCGTCAGAACCAGCAATATCAGTGCCGGCAATGTTCATTAATGATTCAGCAACAGCTAATCGAGCTGAAGCACCAAAGTTTAATAAAGCAACCGGCGTACGTTCACCTAATGACATTGCCTCACCGTGATAAGAGTCAAGCGCAGATGCAGTAACACCACAATCAGCTACCGGTACTTGCCAAGGACCAACCATTTGGTCACGGTTAACCATTCCGGTTACAGAGCGATCGCCAATGGTAATAAGGAAAGTTTTCTCGGCGACCGTTGGTAAACTTAAAATACGATTTGCCGCATCTTCTAACTTAATTTCGCTAACGTTTAGCTCATCGCCCGTGGCCGTTGCGGTTTTAACGTCTTTGTAGATTTTAGGGGTTTTACCTAATAAAACATCAAGGGGTAAATCAATCGGTGTGTCTAATTTGTTCTTGTCTCCATTGTGAGAGTCAGCAAAGTGTGAATCAGTAACGGTTAATTGTGCTTCTTCGGTTGCCCTTCCTACTACAGAAAATGGCGCACGTTCACGTTGACATATTTGCTCAAAAGTCGCTAAGTTTTCGTCTGATACGGCAATAACATAACGCTCTTGAGATTCATTACACCAGATTTCATGAGGTGCCATGCTGCGCTCATCATTAGGTACGTTACGAAGTTCAAAAACACCACCACGGCCGCCATCAGAAACTAACTCAGGGAAAGCATTAGATAAACCACCTGCACCAACATCATGAATGAAGGCGATTGGGTTTTGTTCTCCTAGCTGCCAACACTTATCTATAACTTCTTGACAACGACGTTCCATTTCAGGATTTTCACGTTGCACAGAAGCAAAATCTAAATTTTCTGCTGATTGACCAGAGGCCATTGATGAGGCTGCGCCGCCGCCTAAACCTATATTCATAGCAGGGCCACCAAGGGCTATTAAGTTTGCACCTACAATAATCTCGCGTTTTTGTACATGTTCATCACGGATATTACCTAAACCACCCGCAAGCATAATAGGTTTGTGATAACCACGCACTTCGGTGCCATTGAATGAGTTGACTTGTTCTTCGTAAGTACGAAAATAACCTAAAATAGCTGGGCGACCAAATTCGTTGTTAAATGCTGCGCCGCCTAGTGGACCTTCCATCATAATATCTAAGGCTGAAACAATGCGACTAGGTTTGCCAAAATCTGTTTCCCAAGGTTGTTCAAAATCAGGGATTCGTAAATTAGACACTGAAAAACCAACCAAACCCGCTTTAGGTTTTGAACCAATACCTGTTGCGCCTTCATCACGAATTTCGCCGCCACTACCGGTTGCAGCGCCGGGGTAGGGTGAAATAGCAGTAGGGTGGTTATGGGTTTCAACCTTCATTAATATTTGTATGTCTTCGTGGTGGTAACCGTAAACATTCGTTTCTGGGCTTGGGAAGAAGCGACCCCCTTTATTACCCACCATAACCGCGGCATTATCTTTATAGGCACTTAACACAAAATCAGGGTTAACTTCATGGGTATTACGGATCATTTTAAATAATGATTTTGGCTGTTTTTCTCCATCAATAGTCCAGTCAGCATTAAATATTTTATGACGACAATGCTCTGAGTTAGCTTGGGCGAACATATAAAGTTCAATGTCATGTGGGTTACGGCCTAACTTGGTAAAGTTTTCAAATAAATAATTTATTTCATCGTCGGCAAGCGCTAAACCTAGTTCAATGTTAGCTTGCGTAAGAGCATTTTTGCCGCCATTTTCAATATCAATAATAGTCAGTTCACCTGGCTCAGCGCTAACAAATAATTTATCGGCATCAGTGAAGTTGCTGAATACACTTTCCATCATACGATCATGCAAAAGGCTAGTAAGTTGTACTTCTTGTTCGGCACTTAATTTTTCGCCACTTTTAATGCTTACATAGTAAGCCACACCACGCTCTAACCGCTCTACTTTAGCTAAACCACAGTTATGCGCAATGTCAGTTGATTTAGATGACCATGGCGAAATGGTACCTGGACGAGGAGTTACTAAGTAAAACTTTCCTTGGGGTTCATGCTCTTCAATAGTTGGACCATAGGTTAGTAGCTGTTGTAAAACCTTTGCTTCGTCAGTGGTTAGCTCATCGTTAAGTTGGGCAAAGTGGGAAAATTCTGCATAAACTTCAGTTACAGGTAGTTGTAATTTTTCACACTGAACTAAAAGTTTTTTTACTCTAAAATCAGAAAGTACTGGAGCGCCACGAAGGTTTTTTATCAACATCGTCATAGGGTTAATCACCAAGTTGTATATAAAGTTGTTATTCAGCTCTGTGTTCGAGTTGTGTTCGACAGAATTCGACAAAACAGTTCGATATAAGAGCTGAAAATTTCGCGCGTATTATAGTTTAATTCTTGTTTTTTAGTAAGCGTTAAAGTTCAGGAGACTATTAAAAATCATACAAGAAAGAAAGTACTTGGCTAACAAGCCAATACGCGACACAATTAAGCTTATGAAAAATTCATCTTTTAATAACTTTTTCCCAAAAATTAACAATAAAGTATTATTTGTTTTTTTGTTAATTCCATTGCTTTTCTCCTGTAGCGAGCAGAAGCAACCGGCAAGTTTTGCCCGTATTATTGAACGGGGCTATGTCAGTATAGGTACTTTGTTTGGACCTAATAGCTATTATGTTCAAGCGGATGGTTTTGCCGGTTTTGAATATGATTTGGCAAAAAAATATGCTGAGTACCTCAATGTTGATTTAAAAATAGTGCCCAGCTATTCCCTTGATGAATTATTTTTTAAACTCAATACGGGTGAAGTCGATTTGCTTGCTGCAGGTTTGTCGGTAACAGAGAAACGTTTATCTCGCTTTCGTTTTGCGCCAAGTTATGAACAAGTTAGTCAAAAATTAGTGTTTAAACAAGGGCAAGTCAGACCAAGAAAACTTAGTGATCTTACAGGTAAACTAATGATTACGGTAAGTTCAAGTCATGTTGAAAACTTAGAAGCGCTTAAACAAGTGCATAATGAACTTAACTGGATAGAAACATCGGAATTTGATAGTGAGGAATTGTTATTAAAAATTCTGAATGATGAAATTGATTACACTATTATTGATAGTAATACTTTAGCGGTTAATCGCCGTTACTATCCAGAGGTTAGTGTTGGATTTACCATTCAAAAAGCTGAGCCATTAGCGTGGATGTTGGATAAAAATGGTGATGATGCTATTTTAGCCAGTTTGATTGAGTTTTTTGGACAAGTTCACCACAACGGCACGCTGTTAGCACTAGATGACAAATATTATGGTCATGTTGAGCAGTTTAATTATGTTGAAACTCGCACTTTTATTCGTGCTGTATCATCAAAACTACCTAAATACCAAGCTTATTTTGAAAAATACGCGCAAGAAATTGACTGGCGTTTATTAGCCGCCATTAGCTACCAAGAATCGCATTGGCGACCACATGCTCGCTCTCATACAGGGGTACGCGGCATGATGATGTTGACCCTATCAACCGCTAAACAAATGGGCATAAAAAATCGTTTAGATGCTGAGCAAAGTATTCGTGGGGGCAGTAAATACTTTAAGCTTATGATTAATAAAATGCCTGATAGAATTCTTAGCCCTGACAGAGTGTGGTTTGCGCTTGCTTCTTATAATGTTGGTTTTGGTCACTTAAATGATGCGAGAATTATTACACAGCAACAAGGCGGTGATCCCGATCGTTGGGTTGATGTAAAAACTCGTTTGCCATTATTACAACAAAAAAAATATTATAAAAAAGCCAAATATGGATATGCCCGCGGAAAAGAGCCAGTGCACTATGTAGAAAATATTCGTCGCTATTACGATACGCTAGCTTGGTTAGACACTAAAGCCAGAGAAGCTGCTGAGGATGTTCTTGAATCTGAAGTTGTCGAGTCTAAAACTGCCGAATTTAATGTTGTTACATCTAAAGTCGTTACGTCTAAGGTAAAGAGGTCAACAGAGTAATTTGGCTATTTTTTATATTGTCATATGAATGACACATTCAAAGATAATAATAAAGTGGAAATTATTATTTAATATAAAGAGAATCAGATGAAAATAAGAAGACACATATCAGCCAATGCGCGAAGAAAGCACCTTAAAGTACAACATAATAAAATAAACACTCGTCGACAGTTTTTTTTTAATCAAGTCGTAACAGAGCTTAATGAGCCACAAAGCATTAAAATTAACTAAAAAATAAAAGCAACGATTAAAAAACATAGCTTGTCATCAGTAACTCCATGCGAGCAAGTTGAGTAATTAACTAATTTATAAACCTTTTACTTTTTAATTTTTTGTTCTTTTTTTCCGCACGACGACGCTTAAAGAAAGACGATAATAGTTGGCTGCATTGTTCTCTCAATACACCACCAGTAACGACTATTTGATGGTTTAGCTGTTCATTACATACGAGATTAAAAGCACTGCCAGCTGCGCCTGTTTTTAGATCTGGGCTTGCATAAACAAGTCGTTTTATTCGGCTATGTACCAATAATCCTGCACACATGGGACAAGGCTCTAACGTAACGTACAAGGTACAATCGAGTAGTCGATAATTATTAAGATATTTTCCGGCTTGGCGAATGGCAAGCATTTCTGCATGGGCTGAAGGATCGTTATGTAGTATCGATTGATTAAAACCTTCAGCAATAATTCTCCCTTGATAAACGACTACCGCGCCAACAGGAATTTCATTGATTTTTTCAGCCTGTTGAGCAAGATTAAATGCCTGTTCCATGAAGTACTGATCACTATTATCACTATTTTTGCTATTGACACTGTCTTTATAAACTAAAGCCATTAGAGAAAAAGCCCAAGTAAATCATTTAAATACCGATGGCCAAGTTGCGTGACTTGCCACTTACCTTCGATAGATTGATTATCTGTACATGCCATCATTTTTTTATTTTGTGCCTGTAATAGCGTTGGTAATACTGTGCTGGCAGTTAATCCTGTGCGCTGTTGATATTCTGCTAAGGTAAAGCTAGAAAACAACCGTAGCTGATTCATCATGTATTCAAAAGGTAATTCATCACTAGTTACCGTATTCAGGTGATCTAATGGCGATCGGTTTGGATCAAGGTAACCTTTTGGATGTTTAACTTTTACTGTGCGCTGAATAATACCTTTTTTCATGTCAGTAATCTTGCCATGTGCACCACAACCTATGCCAAGGTAGTCACCAAAACGCCAGTAGTTAAGGTTATGTTGGCACTGTTTATCATCCACTACACCATCTTCTACAAGTCGAAAGGCTGAAATCTCATATTGTTGGTAGCCTGCATCACTCAGTAATTTAAAGCCTTGATCTTGAATGTCCCATAAAACTTCATCTTGTGGTAATTTAGGCGGTTTAGAATGAAAGGCTGTATTTGGTTCAATAGTCAGTTGATACCAAGAGATATGATCAGGTTTTAAGCTAATAGCGGTTTTGAGATCATCTAACGCATTGTCTAGAGTCTGATTTGGTAAACCATGCATTAAATCTAAGTTGAAACTTTTTACGCCAGATTCATGAGCAAGTTGAGCGGTAAATTTTGCCTGACTAACATTATGAATCCTACCTAATTTAAGTAATTTTTCTGATTCAAAACTTTGTACGCCAATAGATAAACGGGTTACACCCGCTTTGGCAAAGCCGATAAATTTGTCGGCCTCTACGGTGCCGGGGTTCGCTTCTAACGTAATTTCGATTTCGATAGTGTTATCTTTAGAAGAGTAACCTTGATAAGACTTATGGGTTGAAGAGCTATGCTTAAAGCGAGACAATACTTGGTTTAATAAACTTTCAATCGCTTTTGCTGAGAATAAACTTGGTGTTCCCCCACCAATAAAAATTGAGTGTAATGATCGTTGTGATAAATCAAAATTTGCTATATCAGCATCTAAATCAGCGATTAAGGCCTTAATATAGTCTTGCTCGGGTACTTGTGACTTTAGTGCATGGGAATTAAAGTCACAATAAGGACATTTTTCTACACACCAAGGTATATGAATGTAGAGTGATAGAGGCGGTGTAGTTAATAACGAAGTCTTCATGATAATATTTTTATTACGACACCCTGGTTAATTTTTTAACTAATTTTGTTAGGGCTAGGCCGCGATGGCTTAACTTATTTTTAACATCACGTGGTAATTGCGCAGAAGACAGCTGTAGGTCACTCTGCCAAAAGATTGGATCATAACCAAAGCCTTGATCACCTTGTTTTGTTCGACTAATACTTCCTTGCCACACACCATGACAAATTATAGGGGTAGGGTCATTTTCGTGCTGCATATAAACTAAGACACAATGAAAACGCGCAGTGCGCTGATCATCGGGGGTGTTTTTTAGTGCGTTGAGTAATTTATTGGTGTTGTCGTCATCACTGGGATTTTCAGTAATATCACTGGCATAGCGAGCAGAATAAACCCCAGGGGCGCCATTTAATGCGTCAACTTCTAAGCCAGAATCGTCAGCGATGGCAGGTAAGCCGGTAATTTTTGCCGCATGACGTGCTTTTATAATGGCATTTTCAATAAAAGTGGTGCCAGTTTCAGCAACATCAGGTACATTGAAATCACTTTGAGGAACAATTTCTATTTGATGAGTAGCGAGTAAACTTACTAACTCGTTAACTTTGCCTTGATTAGCGGTGGCTAAAACTATTTTTGACATGTAATTTTATACTTTTTATTAAAAGATAATGACAGCAATAATAACGTATATTAGTTATTATTGCCGTCATTATCTTATAAGCGTATCGGCCAATTTACTGTTCTAAGCTAAAACTTAGTCATTAATCTACATAAAACTTTTGAGAAAATTTTAATATTTGCTGCTCTTTACCATCATTGATGGTTAAGGTGAAATACATTGTTTCTTCGTTGCTATATTTAATTTGTGCTAAATAATAAATGGCGTCACCTTCTTTTACTTCGGTAAACTCTAATGTTTTAAATTGCCCTAAATTATTTTTTGCTTTTCCACTTATGCTTACTGTTTTAGCGGGGTTACCTGCTTTGGTATTATCAAGAACGGAAATATTAATAAGACCATTATATCGACTACGGGTAATACCATAAACCTTTGCTATTTCAGGCGTAAAAAAAGTTGAACCAATAGCCATGTAATGCACATCCATTGAGCCAAGTTTTTTCATGTTTTCAGCGCTAACGTGAGTGATAGCAAAAAAACTGATAGTGATCGCTAGAAAAAGTTTTATTATGGAATTCTTCATGTGGCTCTCCTGATTAATTGATTTTGATAAGGCGTATATACCCGTTTTACTTAACTCGTTATACTTTAAAATTAGCGCTTAGGAAGTTCAAGCAACTTTTATATCAATACCAATAAATATGTGATCATTGTAAAAGGTCTAAATCTCCAATAACATCGTTGCTTTCAATCCCAATAGTTTGCTATTACTCAATAAAGCGCCTTGTTCTTGGAAATTAATCCGCATTAATATTTGATCACTAACTTACCGATATTGGTATTAATCATGACGCATTTTTATAAAGAATATACGGTTAAAAATAAATGCGGTATACCTATTATAGAACAGACCTGAAAAAAGGTGTTTGTAGTTCAAAGTTTATACTGTAAAAAGTACCTTTTCTCTATTATTTATAATGCGCTCCAATAGGGCAAAGAGTTGGAAAGTAGAATGTTAATTACATTCATTGCTAAAAAAGCAACAATCATCGATAAGTCTAAGCCACCTAAATCAGGCATAAAGCGTCTTATAGGGTTTAAAAACGGCTCTGTTAATTGATTGAAAATCATCAAGGTTTGGTTGTATCCTTGCACTACCCAACTCATAAGGGCCATGATGATCATAATCACAAAGAGTAAAAACCCTGCTTGTTTTAATAAGACTAAGAGACCAATATAGAGCGCTAAAGGGCCTAAGCTTTCACCAGCTAAAGCCGCTAAGGTAAAAAATTTCAATGTAGCGATTAAGTAAGCCACAACAAGCGTAGCTATGTCTAAACCGCCTAAACCGGGAATTATTCTACGTAAAGGGACTACTAAAGGATTGCTTACTTTAACGATAAACTGACTGAGTGGATTATAAAAGTCAGCTTTAACCCATTGTAGCCAAAAACGCATGATCAAGATCATTAAAAACGCATCAAATGCGAATCGAAGTAAGTATATTGCTGCTTCCATTATATCTCCAAAATTTTATTTATGCTCAAAACTCAAAACTCAAAACTCAAAGCTCAAAACCCAAAAATTTTAACTCCCTTTTGCCATCTCTTCTGCTCTAGTAATCGCTGCATTCATTGCATTACTCACTATTTTCTCTAAGCCGTCTTTTCTAAACTGTTCAATGGCTGCAAAGGTAGTCCCACCTTTTGAGGTGACATTTTCTCTTAAGGTGCTAATAGCGACAGAATTATGTTCAACCATTTGCGCAGCGCCAAGCGCTGTTTGCTGAACTAGCATTCTACTTTCTTGGGCGTTAAAGCCTAATGCTTGTGCTTGTTTTTCCATGGCCTCCATAAAGAGAAAAAAATAGGCGGGGGCGGAGCCGGCAATGGCAATAATATCGTTAATTTTATCTTCAGTTTCTAACCAAATAACTTTGCCAACAGCTGACATTAATCTATCACTTGCTGCCTTTTGTTCACTGTTTACTTCTTTTGAAGCAAACAGGCCGCTCATCCCTAAACCTAACTGCGCCGGTGTATTGGGCATTACGCGTACTAGCGCAACTTGCGTGTTTAATGCTTGTTGAATTTGAGCAACCGTGGTACCTGCTGCAACCGAAACAAACAATTTATTAGTAATATCTAGTTCGCTGCTTAGTTGTTGACAAACCTCACAAATAAAATGTGGTTTAACACTAAGTACGATAATATCAGCAAATTTTGCGGCTTCAATATTATCATTAGTTTGTTGTACGCCAAATTCACTTGCGAGCATTACTCTTTTTTCTGGTGAAGGATTGGCAACTATTATGTTTTTTGCGGTAACACCTGAGTTTATTAACCCAATGATGATTGCGCGTGCCATATTACCGGCACCGATAAATGCTATTTTTTTCATAAAGACAGTATCCTAAATTTTACTATTGTTGGTTTTAGATTTGTTGAACTTTTGAGTTGCTAATAACTCTAACCTCTTTCTCCAAATATGGCTCTACCTATTCTTACCATCGTTGAACCATGGGTTATCGCTATATTTAAATCGTTCGACATACCCATAGAAAGTGTATCTACTGTTGGATATTGGGCTTGTAATTTTTTAAACAAATTCTGCATTTTTTCGTAACTTGCCAGACCGGTATTTTTTTCAGGAATAGCCATTAAGCCTCTTAAAGTGAGTTTATCACAGTTATCAACAACTTCAGCTAAAGAAAATAGTTCACTAGCCATGATGCCAGATTTTGATGACTCTTCACTAATATTGACTTGTAAACAGATGTTTAGCGCGGTATCTTGACAATAATTTGAAGGGTTTTTCTCGCTTAAATACTCTTTAAAATGAGCATTTAAGCGTTTGGCAACTTTAGCTCTATCAACACTGAGCACCCAAGTGAAATTTTTAGCAATTTGCTTCGTTTTATTAGATTGAATAGGACCGATAAAATGCCAACAAAGCTTTGGTAAATGTGATAACTGAGCTATTTTTTCAACAGCTTCTTGTAAATAATTTTCACCAAAATCACGTTGCCCAGCTAAGTAGGCTTGTTCTATCGCCGTCGCTGGTTTAGTTTTACTAACCGCGAGTAAAGTTATAGGGTTATTTCTATTATTTGAAGAAGACTTATTTGCTTGATTATCCGAATGGTAAGTAGCATGGTAAGCTTTATCAATTTGTTGTTTAATATTTTTTATATTTTCTTTAATTTTGTTCATATTTTTAGCTAAATAATGTTGAGTCATAGACCTTGACAGATAAATATTTTAACAAATAGTACTTTATACCTTTAACAGATACTAATTTAACAGATAAACCGAGGTTTTTTTATGGATATTACCGAACTACTTGCATTTAGTGTGCAGCATGAAGCGTCAGATTTACATCTATCAACGGGGTCGCCACCGTTAATTCGGGTTGATGGTGATGTACGAAAATTAAATATCCCTGCTTTTGATGCTAAAGATGTAAACGCCTTAGTTTACGACATTATGAACGATCGCCAACGTAAAGAATATGAAGAAAAATTAGAGGTGGATTTTTCTTTTGAGGTTCCTAATTTAGCCCGTTTTAGGGTGAATGCTTTTAATCAAAATAGAGGCCCTGCCGCTGTATTTCGTACTATTCCAAGTAAGATCCTCTCATTAGATGATTTAGGTTGCCCTGATATTTTTCGAGAGATATCTGATACGCCACGCGGCTTAGTTTTGGTAACAGGCCCAACAGGCTCGGGTAAGTCAACTACCTTAGCTGCGATGGTTGATTATATTAATGATACTAAAAATGATCATATTTTAACTATTGAAGATCCGATTGAATTTGTGCATGAAAATAAGAAATGCTTAATTAATCAACGAGAAGTGCATCGAGATACATTAAGTTTTGAAGCTGCATTACGTTCAGCTTTGCGTGAAGACCCTGATGTTATTCTGGTGGGTGAGATGCGAGATCTAGAAACTATTCGCTTAGCTATGACCGCCGCAGAAACAGGTCATTTAGTGTTCGGCACACTACATACAACCTCTGCACCTAAAACCATTGACCGTATTATTGATGTGTTTCCTGCAGCGGAAAAGTCTATGGTGCGTTCGATGTTGTCAGAATCTCTTCGCGCGGTTATTTCTCAAACCTTGATTAAAAAAGTGGGCGGTGGTCGAGTTGCTTCCCATGAAATTATGATTGGTACACCAGCGATTAGGAATTTGATTCGTGAGGATAAAATTGCACAAATGTATTCAGCTATTCAAACAGGTATGTCTAATGGTATGCAAACAATGGATCAATGCTTACAAAGCTTAGTTAATCGCGGCATGATCACTAAAGCTGCGGCGATGGAAAAAGCGGCGGATAAAAATCAATTTAAGGGTTTTTAAACTATTTTAGCAATATAAGAACAGGAATATCTAATGAATTTTCATCAGCTATTAGAAAAAATGGTGAGTGCCGGAGCATCCGACATGTTTGTTACGGCGAAATTAGCCGTCAGTGCAAAAATTAATGGCGAGTTACTTCCTATTAGTGATAATGTCTTAACCGCTGAAGAGTCGTTAGGCTTAGTTTATAATTCAATGAACGAAAAGCAGGTTCGACAGTTTGATGAAGAAAAAGAGTGCAACTTTGCGATATCTATCGAAAGCATAGGACGTTTTAGGGTATCTGCGTTTTGGCAACGAGATATGGCGGGCATGGTTGTTCGTCGAATTGTGACAGATATTCCTGATCTTGAGGAATTAGGTTTACCTTCAATACTGAAAGATGTAGTGATGTCAAAACGAGGTTTACTGCTTTTTGTTGGTGGCACAGGTACGGGTAAGTCAACTTCGATGGCGTCTTTGATAGGCTATCGAAATCGAAATTCACGCGGGCATATTCTTACCATTGAAGATCCGGTGGAATTTGTTCATGAACATGCAAAAAGTATGATCACTCAACGGGAAGTCGGTTTAGATACTGAATCATTTGATGCAGCACTTAAAAGTTCATTGCGACAAGCACCTGATGTTATTTTAATCGGTGAAATTCGTAGTAAAGAAACGATGGAATATGCGTTAAGTTTTGCTGAAACAGGGCATTTGTGTATTGCTACTTTACATGCAAATAATGCAAACCAAGCGATTGACCGTATTATGCATTTAGTTCCGGCTGATCAACATAGTAAATTATTGTTTGATTTATCGTTGAATTTACGCGGAATAATTGCTCAACAATTGGTGCCTACTATAGATGGTAAAGGCCGTGTAGCGGTTATAGAAGTTTTATTAAATTCGCCCTACGTAGCAGAGTTGATAAAAAAAGGTGATATAGGCAGCATTAAAGAAGTGATGCAAAAATCTAATGAGTTAGGTATGCAAACTTTTGACCAAGCCCTCTTTAATTTATATCAACAGAGCCAAATTTCTTATGCGGATGCAATTCATCATGCCGACTCACCTAATGACTTACGCTTGATGATTAAACTCAGAGATAACGATCAAAGTGGTTCTGGTGGGCTGTCAGGTGTAACGCTTGAAGGCTTTGAGCCTAAATAGAGTTTTGAGCCTAAATAGAAAAAGCAACCCATTTTTTGGTATTGTAAGGCGAGAACTTCTAAAATATCTCGCCATCATTTGATATATTCTAATAGGTATGATTGTCTAGATTTGTTTCTAACCGATAAGTGTGCCTAATAATACAACGAAATAAGACAACGAAATAAGACAACGAATTAAGACAACGAAATTAATTTATCAAAAGTTATTGAAATCAGCAACTAATCGCAAGTTATGAATAACTCCTAGCACGCTACTATTCTTTCATTTTTATCACTGTCTTTTACTTGTAATAAAACTGTCACATAACTGTCATATAATTCTGATTGTTAAAATCTAACGTACCAACTAGGTGAGCTTACCTGGTAAAGTTAATATTGTTAGATAAATACGTTATTTTCCGCCCTGAAAAATTATAAACTGGAAACCAATATGGCCAGAAGCACAATATTAGGTGTATTTGCAAAGTCACCTATTAAACCATTAGAAAAACATATTAGATTGGTTGTTAAATGTGGCAATCTACTTATTCCTTTCTTTAGCGCTTGTTACGAAAAAAACTGGAGTGAAGCGACTAAAGTTCGTCGTAGAATTTCTAAGTTAGAACAAGATGCTGATTCTTTAAAGCGCCAACTACGTTTAGAGCTGCCTGGCGGCTTGTTTATGCCCGTAGACAGAGCTGATTTACTAGAGTTACTTACTCAACAGGATAAAATAGCGAATCGAGCAAAGGATATTGCAGGGCGTGTTTTAGGTCGTAAATTAGAGATACCGGCTTGTTTGCAAAAACAATTTTCTGAATATTTATCGCGTTGTATCGAAGCAACAGAAAAAGCAGCCGAAGCAATTAACGAATTAGATGACTTGTTAGCAACTGGATTTCGAGGCCGTGAAGTGGTATTGGTTGAAAAAATGATTGATCAATTAGATGAAATCGAAAATGATACCGATTCTATGCAAATATCGTTGCGTAAAGATTTACTTGCTTTAGAACGTGATTTAAATCCGGTTGATGTAATGTTTTTATATCAAATCATTGATTGGGTTGGTGACTTAGCCGATCTAGCTGAACGTGTTGGTGCACGTTTAGAAATACTTCTCGCTAGAAAATAAGGGTTAACTGATGGAAATTTTACTTAACTCTGGCTATACCTTAGTTATTATTGCTGCTGTAGTTGGTTTATTTATGGCGTGGGGCATTGGTGCCAATGACGTCGCTAATGCTATGGGTACCTCTGTTGGTTCAAAGGCACTAACTATCAAGCAGGCTATTATTATCGCCATGGTCTTTGAATTTGCTGGTGCTTATTTAGCCGGCGGTGAGGTTACTTCAACAATTCGTAAAGGCATTATTGATGCTAGTTTCTTTATAGATTCACCTGAACTACTTGTTTTTGGTATGATTTCAGCTTTGTTTGCAGCTGCAACTTGGTTGCTAATTGCCTCAGCATTAGGTTGGCCTGTATCTACTACACATTCAATTGTAGGTGCCATCGTTGGTTTTGCTGCTATTGGCGTAAGTCCTGATGCAGTGGAATGGAGCAAAGTTGGTGGTATTGTTGGTAGTTGGATTATCACGCCACTTATTTCTGGTGTAATCGCTTTTATTATTTTTAATAGTGCGCAGAAACTTATTTTTGATACGGATAAACCATTACAACAAGCAAAACGTTGGGTGCCGTTATATATGTTTTTAGCTGGTTTTGTTTTGGCGTTAGTTACTATCAAAAAAGGTCTTAAGCATCTAGATTTACACATCGGTACCACCGATGGCTATATTTATGCTTTAATCACTGCAGTTCTCGTTGCAATTATTGGTAAGATTTTTATTAATCGTCTTAAATTTGATGAATCAGCAGCAATTAAAACGCATTATGCCAATGTTGAGAAAGTATTTGCTGTGTTAATGATAGTAACTGCTTGTTGTATGGCATTCGCTCACGGTTCAAACGATGTTGCTAACGCGATTGGTCCACTAGCTGCGGTTGTTAGTATTGTTGATAATGGTGGTCAAATCGCGGCAAAATCGACCATTGCTTGGTGGATATTACCATTAGGCGGTTTTGGTATCGTTGCTGGGTTGGCTATGTTTGGTCATAAAGTTATGGCCACTATTGGTCAAGGCATCACTCATTTAACACCAAGTCGTGGTTTTGCTGCAGAACTTGCTGCTGCATGCACCGTTGTTATCGCCTCAGGTGCAGGCTTACCTATCTCAACTACGCAAACCTTAGTTGGTGCTGTATTGGGTGTAGGCATGGCTCGTGGCATTGCCGCTATTAACTTAGGCGTAGTGCGTAACATTGTCGTATCTTGGGTAATCACTTTACCAATAGGTGCAGGCTTATCGATTTCGTTCTTTTGGATGATGCAAACAGTTTTCATCTAGACAAATTCGTCCAGATATTATGAAACACATATTTTGAAATGTTAGTCCGATTATAAAAACTGAACATAAAAAAGCCGCAACGTTTGTTGCGGCTTTTGTTTTTATTACAGGTATTTTAAACTTGTGGCTTAAAATAGATTTATTAAGCAAGCATTATTGGGTTTTAATCTCGTGCTGTTACTTCCAGTAAATGATAACCAAACTGAGTTTTCACTGGACCTTGAACCTCATTGAGTGGTGCAGAAAATACTACTTTATCAAATTCTGGAACCATTTGACCCGGACCAAAAGTACCTAAATCACCACCTTGCGCTTTTGAAGGGCAATTTGAATGTTCTTTAGCAACTTCTGTAAAATCTTTCCCATTTTCTATTTCAGCTTTTAATGCTAAGCACTGTTCTTCAGTGTCAACCAATAAATGGCGTGCTGCAGCTTGTGACATAGTTTTTCCTGTTAGTTGTTTTAATAAATGAATAGTTATTTTAATAAAAAGATACGCCTTGATCAAGAATTACTCTGTAGCGAGTCGTTACCGTGCCAGTAAAATCATGGTTAAGTTTGAGTTGCCAGCAACCCAAACATGCTTATAAACGCGGTGGGAATGAACACTTAAATATCCCTAACCATCTTAATAGAGAGTTTGCAGTAGCCACACCAAATGAAG
>Ga0105358_10000345_pt1 | contig 22423 bp, 27 predicted proteins | sample GOMGulsemesocosm_5_FD_83509 | JGI IMG/M metagenome (GOLD analysis project Ga0105358, IMG submission 83509) | Methane-oxidizing microbial communities from mesocosms in the Gulf of Mexico - GOM15C Gulf of Mexico | ecosystem: Environmental > Aquatic > Marine > Cold seeps | place: Gulf of Mexico... | reverse complement strand
TCCGCGCGGCCTTGTGGCGCTCGCGCTGATCCAGCAGGCGGTTGAATAGCTGCTCGATCTGGGCCAGATCGGCACCGGCCGGGGCGGTCAGCTGGATGTGCAGGGTGTCGCCCTGGACAATGACCGACGGGCCACCGCCGGCTCCGATCGGGGCCCGATCGTCAACGGCAATGGCCTGCCCTGCCCCGCCGATGCCCAGCGCCAACGCGCCAGCCTTGACCATGGCCTGCCCTGCGCCCAGCACCGCGCTGAGCGGGCCGCCCTGGCTGCGCTGCAGGCCACGTTCCAGCCCTGCCATGGTGTCGTCACCCAGCCCGGCAAAAACGCGGCTTGGTGAGTGAATGCCGAGCTTTTCTTTAAACCAGCCGACCATCTGTTCACCAGCGCCGGTGATGGCTGATTTAACCGCCCCCAGCCCGTTGGTGATGCCGTTGACCAGGCCGGCCAGCATCTGGCGGCCGTAGTCGGTGAAGCGCTCGGGCATTTCCACCCCGAAATAGCGCATCACGGCAGAGAAGGCGCGATAGAACAGCCCGACCGGGGAAAAGTTGACGATCAGCTCGGCGATGCCGGCAAAGCCGCCATTAAACCCGGCTTTAATCTCTGCCCACAGGCCTTTGAAGTAGGGGACGATTTTGTCCCAATGCTTGTAAATCAGGTAGGCGCCCAGGGCGATGGCGGTGATTGCCAGGCCAATGGGGTTAAGCATCAGCGCGCGGCCAAGCCACAGCACAGCGCGGCCCGCCACACTGAGCGCCCCGCCCAGGCCTTTGATGATGCCGATGGCCGATGCGCCCTTGACGCCCAGGAAGGTGAGCCCATAGCGCAGCATGGCAAACGGGCCAATCACTGAGGCGAGCCCCAGCGTCAGCGCGCCCATGCCGGCCACCAGCCCGGCAGTGATGGCGGCGGCCTTGATCAGCCCGCCGGCCAGCTCGGGGTTGTCTGCCATCCACTGTTTGACCTTGCCAATCACGGCGGTCAGGTTCTGCACCAGCTCGCGCAGCGCACTGTTCTGCCCGTCCATGGCTTCAATGCCCAGGTCTTGCCAAGCGCTACCCAGGGCGGACAGATCGCCGCGCAGGTTGTCTGCCATCACGCCGGCGGTGCGGTCGGCTTCGCCCCGCGCTTCGCGCAGGGTGGCAATGAAGCCCTGCAGCTCGCCGGATCCGGCCTGATTGACCAGGTAGGTCAGGCCGCTGACGGCCTCTTCACCGGCAATGGCTTTGAAATAGCCGGCGCGCTCGGCGTTGCCCATGGCGCGGGTCTTGGCGTAGAGCTCCTGCAGGATGTCGGGCAGCTGCCGCATGTTGCCCTGGGCATCCTTGGCGGATACGCCGAGGGCGTCCATTGCTTCGCGGGCCATCTTCGGCGGCGCTGACATTCGGTTCATGATGGCGCGCAGCGCGGTGCCACCCATGCCGCCCTGAATGCCGGCATCGCCCAGCTTGCCGGCCATGGCGGCCACGGTTTCGATGTCTTGGCCAAGCGCTGCAGCCACCGGTGCGGCGTACTTCATGGTTTCGCCGAGCATCTGCAGGTTGGTGTTGGAACGGGTGAAGGTGCCCACCAGCACGTCACCTACCCCGCCCATTTTGTCGGCCTGCAGGCCAAAGCCGCTGAGGATGTTTGATGCAATGTCGGCGGTTTGTGCCAGGTCGGTGTCGCCAGCCTTGGCCAGCGACAGCATGCCGGGCATGGCGGCGCGAATGGAATCAGGGTTGAAGCCGGCCATGGCCAGAAAGCCCTGCGCCCCGGCCGCTTCGCCTGCGGTGTATTGGGTGCTTGCCCCCAGCTGGCGGGCTTGCTCGCGCAGCAGCTGATAGGCCTCTGAATTGCGGTCGATCCGCGCCAGGCTCTGCACCTTGGCCATGGCGGCGTCAAACTCCAGCCCTGGTGCCATGAAGCGCGCCCCGGCGTACAGCGCCCCGCCACCTGCAGCCAATCCGGCGGCGCCGGTGGTGGCCATGCTGCCGGCCAGCTGCTGGGTGCGCTGGTACTGCTGCGCCGCTCGGGCCAGCCGCTGCTGCTGCTGTGCCACACGGCGCAGGCGTTGCTCTTGCTGGGTCAGTGACTGGTTGGCGCGGGTTATCTCGCCGCGCAGCTGGCGCTCATGCTCGCCCAGGTTGCGGGTGCTGATGCCGGCTGAGTTGAGATTAGAGCGCAGGCCCTGCAGGGTGCGCTGTTGCTCCTGGTGCTTGGCCTTGAGCGCCTGGGCTTCGCGTACCGCGCGGCGAAACTCGTTATTCAGCGCACGGGTGGGGGTTTGGGTGTCGCGCAGCTGGCGCGACAGTTGGGCGACTCGATCCTGGCTGGCCTTGAGGTCTGCCCCGGTGCGGCGGGTGGCGTTGCTGAGGGTGCGAAAGCTGCTAACGTCGCGCTGCTGCGCCTGCAGACCTTTGAGGTGATCGCGGGTCTGCTTGAGTGAGTTGGCCAGCCCGATACTGCTGCCCATGGCTGTTCGCATGGGGCGTGTGGCGCGATCCAGCGCCTGCAGAACTACCTGTACTTTCAAATCACGCGCCATGTCACTTGTCCGGCTTGGTTGGGGTTGAGCGCAGCCGGGCTTGCTCGCGCCAGTCCATCAGCTCAGCCAGGCCCAGGGCGTCCATTTCGGCCGGGCCCCAATGGAACACGGTCGCAATGTCGGCCATCAGGTCTTCTACGCGGCGGGGGATGCTTCCTGCCGCACTGACTTCGGCTGCAAAAAAACGGCCACCGCGTCGCCCAGCTGCACCAGGTCGCAGGGCTCCAGCTGTTTGACATCATCCTGGGTGAGCGTTGGCTCAGAGATACGCGGCAGCACCTGCACCAGGGTGTCAACGTCACCATTCATGAGGTTGACCAGGTTCAGGCCGCGCAGCTCGCCGGATTGCGGCTTGCGCAGCTTGAGCTCGGTGATGCTGGACTCGCCGCGCTTGACGGGCTCGTCCAGAGTGATCGGCTTGCTGTATTCGGGTTGGCGTTTGGCCATGGGGTTTACTCCTTTGCTTGCTGGCCCCGGCATGCGCGCCGGGGGTGTGTGATTGCTGACCACTTACAGGCCGATGGCGGCGCGCTGCTCGGCCAGGCGGTCTACCCCGTCGACAATCTCAATCATGTTCATGATGTCGATTTCGACCAGGACTTCGTTGTCTACCGTCAGCTTGTAGTAGCTGCAGGTGGTGGTGATGGATTGCTCGGTGTCTTCACCGGGGGAAGCATCGCCGCTGCCAATCTCTTCATGACGGCCACGCACAACCACCTCAACGGCGGACACTTCGCCGGTGTCGTCGCGCTGGTAGGCACCGGCAAAGCGCAGCATCACGCCGTCCACGGTGGTGATGCCCCACTGGCGGAACACCTGCAGATCCATGCCTGCGCACGTCCATTCCAGCTGAATGCCATCGTCAGATAGGCCCATATCGGCTTTGACCGGGCCGTTCATACCGGCGCCGCGATAGCCTTCCATCTTGCGGCTGAGCGGCGGCAGGGTGACCTGTTTGGCCACGCCCGCGTAGCTGACGCCATCGTTAAACAGGTTCATGTTTTTCAGTTTGCGGGGCATTGCCATGGCGGCGCTCTCCAGTAATTAAGCCAGGGCCCCGGCGTGGCCGGGGCGTGGTGATCAGGCGTTGATGCGGCTGGCGAAGTCGGCCAGATAGGTGTCGGTGATGCGCTGGCGGAAGGTGAGGTCTTCCAGCGGCGGCACCGGCGTGTAGTCGTAGTCGAGCTGCAGGCGGCCCGCCTTGAGGGTTTCCGGCGTGTTGACGGCCGGGTCATACCAGCAGTTGGCGTCGATGACGTAGCCCAGCGCCTTGAGCTGGCGGAACTTGGCGTTGACGCCTTCAACGATGTCTTTGACCAGGCTGGGGTGCAGCGGCTTATCCACGGCCCACATGTGCGCCTCGGCGATGGTGTCGGCCAGCACTTGGGCGGTGCGGGTGGCAGACTCAAACGCGAACAACGGTTCAGCGCTGCAGGTGCGCGAGCCCCAGAAACGGAACCCGTCTTGCTGAATCAGCGTGGTGATGTCGTTTTCGTTGAGGTAGCCGGCATCGGTGCTGCTGCTCTGCAGATCCCAGAACACGTCCTTGCTGATGCCAATCACGCCATTGACGCCGACGTTCGACAGGGTTTTGTGCCAGCCGACCTGCTGGTCGATCTTGGCGCGCAGGCCCAGCGCGTAGGCGACGGCATGGGCGGCGGCCTCTTGGTTGGCGGTGGTATCCCAGCGGGTGAACTCGGGCCAGATGAGCATCAGCTCGCGGGCTGAGAAGGTATCGCGGTAGGCGACGGCGGCCTCTTTGTCTTCGCAGCCAAAGCAGCTGGCATACGCCATGGCGCGCAGCTGTTGCGCAATGATGACCAGCTCGGCGGCCACGGCCGGGGTGTCGAGCCCTGGTGCCCCAATGATGCGCGGGGTGACGCCCAGGCGGGCTTTGGCGCCCAGCAGTGCTTTCAGGCCGGTGTATTGGCCGGCGGTAACGGTGCCCACCACGTTGCTGGTGGTGGCCGCTTCGTCTGCGCCTTCTGCCACACGCACCACAACCACCAGCGGGCTGGCCTGGGCGGCAATAGCAGCCAGGGCAATGGCGAGGGTGCCCTCGGTGCCGGCATCGCTGATGGCGCTCAGCGGGTCGGTGATTAGCACCGGGGTGTTAAGCGGGAATTTTGCTGCGTTGGCATCTTCTGCGGTGCAGACCATACCAATGACAGCGGTGGCGATTGTGCGAATCGGGCGCGTGCCCTCGTTTACTTCGATGACGCGCACGCCGTGATGATATGAATCGGGCATGACCTGCTCCCTGCGCTGATGTGATGACTGACAGGGCCATGCTGTCGCGTGGGCGCGGGAATCGGTAGCGGTGGGGGTTGTAGCGGGCGGGCGTACAGGGTGTGGGGTGAAAACCCCGCCGGGGCGGGGTACTTCTCGACCGAAGCCTGGTTGATGCTATCAGGCTTTGATGATGTAGGGCAGTGATTCACCGCTGCGATCTGGCAACAGCGGATCTGCGCCGGACACACCAAAGGGGTTGCCCTGGGCAATCAGCATGGCGCGCAGGTTGTCGGCGGTGCCGGCGGCCAGTGCCGATCCATCGCACAGCAGCCAGCCGTCTGGCGGGGTGGCGCTGACGGCATAGACCACTTCAACGCCGGGCAGGTTTTCCCACATTTGCAGAACCTGGCTCATTGCTGTTGCTCCTCGATCAGGGCGGCCACGTCAGGGTTATTGGCCAGGAAGCTGGCCAGCTTGGCCGCTGCGCTGGCTTGCTCGGGTTGGCGCGGGCGGTTGACCAGGGCCCAGCTGGCACCCGTCCAGCGGGGCCATTTGTCTTCTGGCCAGTCCTCGGGCGGCGGGGTTTCCACCGCGCCGGCGGGCAGCAGGTAGACGCCGGGTTCCAGCGGGGATTCGTCGGCCTCGATGGGGGCTATAAGTAGGCCAGCGCGGTTGGTTTGATAAACGGTTTTGGTCATGGGGCGGCCTCAGAACTTGATGATGGCGAGATAGGCCCTGTTGCGTGGCCGGGTTTCGGTGCCGCCGGCGGAGCCGGTGTTGGTTTCTGAAACCTTGACGCGCTGGTCTGGGGCGCTGCCGTTGTCGGTGTAGCCGCCGATCCACTGGCCTGCACTGAATGGGTGCGCGTGGCTCTTGAACTCGTCGGCCTGCCAGCTGCCCAGCTCGCGGCCAGCGTCAACGCCACGGCCGTCATCCAACCCCCGGATAAACTCGCCTCGATCATCTGGCAAGTTGAAGGTGTTGAAGCCGTCACCGGCGCCATACCGGGTGCCAAGTACAGCAAACAACCGTGCATAGGCCACACGGCTCACGGCCGCACCGTTGCGCTTGAGCCAGCCGGCAGGCGCAGTGGTGCCGGGCCAGTAGGCGAGCGTGCCGGGCGGGCACAGCATATCTGATTCCGCTTTGCTGTAAACGCCGAGGTTGGCGCGGCCTGCTGCTTTGTCTGGCACGTCAGCTAGGTTCTGGTCACGCTCCAACGGTGGAGTGGCTGAGCCAGCCGGATTGTTCTGCACCATCAGCACTTTGCTGCCGGCTGGCCAGGCTTTGCCAAGGATGAGGGAGGTATCCTCATTGACAGGGTTGGTGGCCCACTCGGCTAAGCCCGCGCCCATGTTGATGCGCACCCCTTCGATGTACACGGCAAGCCCGCGTGTAGTGCATACGGCCAGGTCAATCTGTGTTTGCCCGGTTGCCAGCGTCTGGACCTCTTCGAGCGTATCAACGGTGATGTTGAACTCGTCCGGATCGCTCCAGATGATATCGCCATCGGCGTTGCTGGCCTTCTTCGCCACCTGGCCTGTGGTGCCTCCCGGCAACAGCGTGGCCATGGTGATGTTGTTGATGATCCAGCTCTGTGAGGCAACAGCGACGTTAGGGTCAATCTGCAGCGTCACTACCGTGGCGTTGGTGACCAGAAACTCGAAACGAACGATGGTGTCGGCAAAGGCGCCCTCAGCGGCGACGGGCTTATAGGTTTCCGGCAGGTTGCCGACCACAAACAGCCCGCCCAGGTCATCAAACAGCCCGATCTCGCGCAGAGTAAAACCGCCCTCAGTCGCGGGGATCACCAGCTCTGCCGTGTACTTGTTGTCGCGCTCTGGATCCCGATACACCCGGTTAACTGCCGCACGGAAGCGCTCGCGCACCAGGGCTGTCTGCTCCTGGGTAATCTCTACCGGGTTGCCGTTACCATCGCCCACCGCAATCTCGGTGATGTTGATCGGCTCGTTAGCGGCCTCTGCAGCGGCCATGCGCTGGAGGCCGTAGTCGGTATGAATGGATTGAAAGTCTGGCATGCCACTATTCTCCGACGGTTCAAAGGCTAAAGTACTGTGATGCCGCGCTGAGCCATACGAGACTTGCTTCGTAGGTACACATTCTGTAGTTGCTCAACGGTCAATGCCTTCTCGAAAATGGCCAGTTCGGCACAGTCAAACTCGTTTGTAGAATGGCCGCTGGTGTAACCGCTGTTACCAATACCGATAGGTAGCGCTGCAGGTACATAAACTCCGTCGACTTGATCAACAAAAGCGGCTTGCCCCCCTGCCATTACTACTACGTTGCCCGTATCTACAAAGTCGCGGGACATGGCAAAGAAGACCCACTGACCAGCAGTATTCGTGAGCCCGGTTGCTTGTGACAGATTCGTTTTCCCGCGCTGGTTGTGTGCCACCAAATTAGGGGTGGTCAGGAAAAGGCCACCGCCGCCAGCGCTTGACGGCTCCAAACTTCCCATAAACACAAAAGCTGACGCGCCTACCGCAGGCATTCTAAATACCCCGCAGATGGTGTCTTGCAGAGCCGCAGTTTCTGCCAGTCCGGAAAGCAACGCTTTACCAACGCCAGCGCTTAGCGTGAGGTAGTTCTCGGAGAATGTTGGCTGATCACTCTGCGCCACCATGGTTCTGCTGTTCTGGAGTCCGCGCAGGCTCGCGCTGCTGTTACCAAACTGCCATAGGTCGTACGCGCCAGGCTCGACAACGACAAGTCGCTCGATATCTGATTCGGGTATCACCGGCAGTTGCGGATTGTTTACCTCAAAGGGCAGCACTGTAAAAAGGTGGCTCATACTTATTCTCCTAGAGAGACAGCCTGCATCGAGAACGCAGGGCAAATATTCCATAGCGGCTTTTGAGCTCCGCTAATTGTGATTGCGTCAGCGCAACTATCTCGGAGGTTTCCGGATGCTCCGCCTGTCATTGTTAGCCCTGCGCCCAGATAATCCATTGCATAGCGAACAGTGACAGGCCCTTCCGGCTCTGCCGCCAGTGTAATCAGGACACTATCTGTCAGCGTTTCAATGCTCTGAATAACGACCACTTCTCCGCCATCCAGCACCTGGAATCCATCGTCCAAGGTTTCAGCTAAACCAGTACGGTCGATTACTAGGGGGCTGACCGGAACATCAAATCGAACGCTGATCTTCTTGCCGCGCTGAGTAGCAGAAACAGGGTTCAACCACCTTGGCTGGTGGCCGGACGCAATAGCTGCATATGCGCGACCAAAGTAGGCGCCGATCCACTTGTAGCCAACCGCAGTAAGATGAACATTGTCCGGCGCGTGTGGTAAGTGATAAGTGGGCGTGGCAAGAAAGAACTTTTCATTGCTCTGGGCAAGGCTGAGGTGGGCCAGCGCTATGTCTGGAGAGTTCTTTATTCCCCAGCTCAACTGGTAGGTGATCAAATAAACTGGGCTTGTTTGGCTAGTAAGCAGTTTTATATCTTGCTCAGCGTCTAACTGCAGTTGCTCCAGATCGGCACGATAAGTGGCGTAACTTGTGACGCCAATATCATTTTCCCCCTGCAACCAACAGATCGCGTGTACCGCGTGATCGGCCTCAAGTGCCTGGGCTCCTTCGACATGATTAAGCAGCACGTCATACCAGGCCGCCATCTTGTTCAATTGATTCACCCGGTAGCCACCGTGACCGGCAGATGAAGCGAGGATTACGTGCTCAGCTGGGTGTACTCCACTTTCTGCTAACTTTGTTGATGCATAGTTTGCTGCACCGGAACACGCTGTTTCTGCTCTTCCGTTGCTGCCATCTGGCGCAGGAGAAACGGCATCCTCCACCAGCGGTTTGAATCCGGAAAAATCCCATGCCAAGCCAGTCCATGCCCTAGGGCCGCCATTAAAAGTAAGGTTGAAATAGGGCTGGGCTACGGAGAGAACAGCCCCTGCTGCGGCACCAACAGAAAGCGATTGGCCATAGAAAATAATGTGGTTAACTGCCTTTGCGTCAATGGGCTGCGCCAATGGCAGGCTAACCGCCGGTTGTATGCCAAGGCTCGCGTTGGCTCCCACCATTTCACCCGTCAATGCATTAAAACCCAGTAACACCTTGTTGTTTGCGTCTGTGATGACAGGGTAGATAGGGCCGGGTCCGATGTAGCGAGCCGTCCCGGAATCCCCCAGTAGCTTTTCTGTCGCATCACGGCCGAGGCCTGCGGCATAAAGGCCTCCACTAACTTGATCAACTGCCAGCAAAACTCGGCCTACAGCATCGACAAGCAGCGGCAACAAATCTGATTCTCCGATGTACCAGGCACTGCCTGTTTGTAAAACCCTGGTGTCGGCCTTTACTTGCTCAACAGCCATGGTGCTGGGATAGCGTTTAAGCTCAGTTGCTACGCCGCCGGGGTCGTGTCGATAGTAGATAAATGAGATCCCTGTTTCGCTCGAGAAAATGCGGAAGTACCTGTTTTCAGTTCCAGCATCCACTGTGCGACTTAGACCATCTGCAACGTCTTCAGCTATGAGCACATCAAGGACCGCAGTATCCCGTGCGGCTTCAGCAGCGCCCGCAGCAGTCTCGGCACGCTCTGTTTGTGCGATTACCTGTGGCAGCAGTTTTGGCAGCACAGGAACGCTCTCTCCCTGAGACGTTTCATATTCATGTTCGCCGTTTGGAGCGTTGACGAACTTGTCGATGCGCTCTTCGTTTTCTTGGAAGCGGGCGACCGCTTGATCCAGGGGCAGATCGGCCATGGTTATGCTCCTATGCTCTGCGGCAAATCGGTGTTGGTAATGGTGTCGAGCTTGGCTTCGGCAGCCAAAAAGCCGGGGATGATGCCGGCGCTCTGCTCGTCGCCGTGACTGATGGTGATTTCGGTACCCATACCGATGGCCGATACTGTGAAAACCTCAACGCGCGATTGCACGATGGGCTGAATCTCAGTCAGGTGTGAGCGCAGGTTTTTTGCGCTTGCGACCACTTCGAACAGCAGTTCGATGTCGGCAAAGCTGTAGCCGCTCTGGTCGGCTTCCAGGATCAAGCGGTAGGTGTACCGCTCTGCCTGCGGGATCTGGTTAAACCACTCTTGAACTCGGGCCACAAAACCTAGCCCGCCGAGCGCATCCAGCACGGCGCCGATGGTGCCTTTCTTGCGGTGAACTGCCAGCGAGTTGCGAATAGCGCCGCGCTTTTGATCGGGCGTCCATGTCGGGCTCCAAACGTCTACCGATACTGCTTTTGCGAGCCAGGGCAATAGATCGCTTGGGCAGGTGTCTGCGTTCCAGATCTCCCGGAGGACCAGCGGGATGTGATCAACTCGGGCGCTGACCTCTTCCAGGCTACGTTCCTGGCTTGTGCTGTTGGGCGGCAGCAGTGAGGCGCTAGACATCGGGTAAGCTCTCAACGGTTACGCTGATGCCCGTGCAGAACGATGCCTCACCATCACCGTTGACTATGGATGCGGAAGGCGTGACCAGCTCAACAGATTGCACGCCTGGCTGGTGCAGGGCGGCCATTAGGCCGGAGTAGGTCACGTCATAGGCCAAACGGTGCACCGCGCTGGCATAAGCCTGGGCGGCCTCCAGCGCGGCTTGGCGGATTAACTCTGCGTCTGGCCCCGGAAAGACGGTGAGCACCGCCTCGATCTGATAGTCGGTAACTGCTGCAGACAGCACGCTTACCTGGTCGGTCATTGGACGGACCTCTTCGGCGTTAACCGCTGCGGTCACTACCTCAAGCAGCTGTTCGCTGGCGGTGCCGTTGGCTTCGCGGCTTAGCACATATACCGACACCAGCCCCGGCTCTGGACTGAATGCATTTGCATCGAGTACCAGACCGCTGGAATTGAGCGCCGCGAAAATGTAGCTGCCCTGTGAGCCAGCTGTGGTGAACCCTTCAAAGCTGAGCTGCACACGGCGACGCAGCGATGCGTCTGATTCATACACCGCAGGCACTGGCGGAATGGCCGTTGGGTCTGCCGGGGTGATCACTAGCCGCTGTAGCTGGAAATTACCCGCCAGCTGATCAAGATCTGTGCCTTCTGCATACGCCAGCATCACGGCCTTGGCGGCCTCGTTGATGCGTTGGCGCAGCAACAGCTCGTCATAGGCTGAAACCTGCAGCACCTTGTAGGCAGGATCTGACTCGACCAGGGCATCGAAGGTCGGATCCAGCTCGATCAGCCGTGCCAGTTTTCTGGCAAGTATGACCTCATAGTTCAGCGGCTCAACAACATTGGGCGGTGGGAGCTGTGACAGATCAACACCAGTGAACTCGCTCATCCAGCAGCCCCCAATTGCAACGGCACTTGCAGGTTTACTGCGTTGCCGGTTTCGGTGTTCTCGCCTTCCAGATCCAGCACGGCGGATCCGGCGGCGGTGTGTGTGATGTTCAACCGGCTAAGGCGCAGGCGTGGCTCCCAGCGCATCAGGGCGCTGGTAATGGCGCTATACAGCCGCACGGTGGTTGCCGGGTTTTGCGGTGAGTCGATCAGCGATGGCACCAGGCTGCCGTATTCGCGGCGCATGACGCGGGAGCCGATGGGGGTGGTGATGATGTCGGCGATGCTTTGGCGCAGGTGCTCAACGCCGCTGATGGCCTTGCCGGTGGTGCTCATGCCGTTCACTGCGGGCCACCTGTTGGGCCAGGCGCTGAGCTGCCGCCGGTAATCGGGTGGTTGTGCGTGTTGCCGATGTTGACGCCGCCGTGGGCGACCTGCAGGCCGTTGAAGAAAATCCCGGCTTCATTGATCACGATGGAGCTGCCGTTGCTGACCAGGCTGATGGCGGTGCGGTCTGCGCTGATCTCGGTCGGCCCGTTCACAAAGCGCATGCGGTGGGTGGCTTCGTCGTAACCGAACCAGGCGCCGTCGCTGAAATGGCTGCTGTGCAGGGCCGGGTTGCTGTGCGGGGCGGGGAACTGGTCGGAGTTGATGCCGACCAGTACCAGGCCTGCGGCCATCACGCCGCTTGGGCTGAGTACCAGGCACTGTTCGCCGGTGGTTGGGTGCTCGACATCGCGGCGGGATCCGGCGCGGTGCACAAAGTACGGCAGCCAGTCGGTGAGTAGCTCGCCGGATTTGACGCGGCAGCGGGCCTTGGCTGGGTCGGTGGCGTAGATCGTGCCCTGGCGCAGCAGGTTATCAAGTCGGCGGGTGAGGTCGGCGGCGTTCATGCCCCGATGGTGTCGCGTGTGCGCGAGGATGCCGAGGGCGCGGCCTTGTAGCTGCGGGCGTTACAGGCCCTGGCTGAGCTGGGCCAGCAGTTCGTCGCGGATCAGATCAAGGTCAGCGGCGGTAAAGCCGAGCAGTTCGCGCCGTTCGTACTGCACTTGCTGGGCGTTGCGGTTGGGGCGGTCGCGCAGGCCGTACTGGTGCACCCTGGCGATGCGAGCGGCGCGAGACAGGAAGACAACGGCCAGGCTGTTGGCATCGCTGCGGGCCTTGAGGTGCTTGGCGGCTTTCAGCCGGGTGAACATTTTGCGCTTTATGCGCCCCTGCTTGTCGCGCAGGCTGCGCTGTTTTCTCGGGGCGTAGGCGGTGCCGTCTGGGTTGCGTTGGGCGGTGATCCGCTGCTGCTGGCTGCGGCGCAGCTTGCGGGCAATGCTGGCTGTCAGCTTGCGCCGCTCTGCTGGCTTGAGGTTGGCCAGCAGGGGCGCGGCCCAATCTTCCAGGGCGGTGAGGTTGTCGGTCATGGGGCGGGGGTGTTCCACTCGGCCAGCAGCTCGCCGTTGCTGCCGTAAAGCTGCCAGCTTTCGGCCTCATAGGGCTGTTCCAGCTGCGGTTCTGGTGGGTGCTCGATGGTGAGCTCGCCGCCCTGCCCTTGCTTGACGATGACGCGCTCGGTCAGCGGGATGGTGACAGACAGATCAACGGCATCGTTGTTGAGCAGTTCAGCCTCAAAGCGCACCGCCTCTTTGCCCCGCTCCAGATTCTGCAGCAGCTCCAGCTGGTGCACCCGCAACCAGGCGAACAGGGCCACGGCGATGGTGTCTGGGTCGCCGGCGTAGTCGGTGAAAATCAGGTTCAGGTTGTAGGCCCATTCAAACGACAGGCCCACGGCAGCAGTGCACCGCATGCTGCCTTCATCGGCAAAGATCAGCAGCTTGTCAGGGTTCTGGGGCAGGCCCGGTACGGCGGCCATCAGGTGCGCTCTGAGGGATTCCGGCTTGTACATGCTGCGCCTCCTGGTACTCGATGATGGTGTCTACTTTGGCCGCGCATTGGGCCCAATCAGCTTCGGTTATGTCTGCGTCAGTCAGCAGGTGGCCGTTGATCTGCGGCTGCGTTGCTGACAGGGTGCAGGGCGTTACGGCGGGACAGCCAATCTTGATAAGCTGCGGCGCCTGTGATGGCGGGTCGCTCGCGCAGGCGGCGAGCAGCGACAGGCAGCTCAGTATCAAACCAAGCGCGTAATTCTTCATTTTCACGGGTCAGTTCCTCGATTTGCAGTTGGCGGTTTCTGAGCGCCTGCTGCAGCTGCTGCTGTCTGGCCTGCAGCTGCTGCTGTGCGGCGCGCTCGGTGGTGAGGCTGGCGTTCAGCTCGGTGATGACCTGCTGGCTGCGCTCGCTTTCCTGCTCAGCTGTTGCGGCGCGCTGGTTGGCCAGCTTGGTGTCGCCTTGGGCGAGCTCTACGCGCTGCTGCTGGATGAATACCAGGGCAGCGAGCGCGCCGAGCAGCACCAGGCCAAGGATGGTTTGGCGGATGGTGCTCATGCTGCGGCCTTGCCTTCGGCCAGTTCCAGGTGGCGCGCGTAGGCCTGCTGCAGCTTGGCGTCATACAGGTTGCGGGCATAGGCCGGGCCGTTGTAACCCTTGGCAAAGGCCGGCCACTTGCGCGCCTTGAGGGCTTTGTGCAGTTCCGGATCTGCCTCGATAAAGCGCACGAATGCATCCAGTTGGTTGGCTTCGCTCTGCTGCATGGCTTCGGCCATGGCCTGGGCGCTGGCATAGCCGAGGCTGACAGCATGAAAGCCCATGATCTGGTAAAGGCCCCAGCTGCAGGCACCGGCGGCGGCCTCGGCGTCGATCATGCTAGCCCTGGCCAGGCGCGGGTATTCGCTGACGCCGCCGGCGTAGCCGCCGGGCTTGGTGTTGATCAGGCCGGGGTGAATGGCGGCGAGCTCGGCCACCAGCTTGGCGGTGGCTTCTGCGTCGTCGCCCTGGGCGAGCAGCAGGCGGTGCATGATGTGCCGCTCGTACAGAATGGCGGCCTTGCCGTTGGCCAGGAAGCCCTGCCCCCGGCTCTCCACTTCGTTGACGGCTTTCACGGTGAACAGATCGGTGCCCAGGCGCTTGGCGGCGGCGATCAGGTCGGATTCTTTCAGCAGCTTGCTGCAGTCTTCGCCAGCCAGGGCCGCCAGCGTTTTGGGCCCGGCGATGCCGTCAACTACCAGACCGCGTTCGGTCTGCAGGGCAATGACTGCCTTTTCGGTTTCGGTGCCAAAGTCGCCGTCCAGCTCTACGGTGTGACCGGCGCGCTTGAGGGCGGCCTGCAGGTCGCGCACGGCATGGCCTTTGCTGCCGACAATCAACAATTTCATGGTGTGAACCTCATGAGGGCGGCGACGTTGCCGCGTGAGCGAATAACCAACACGCACAGCACCACGGCCAGCAGGGCCTGCCATGGGCTGACGGGGTGGCGGTACAGGATCTGGTCGAATGCGGCGCACAGCAGCGCGCCGATCAGCAGGCTTGCCAGCAGCGAGACGCCCCAGCGGTATCGGTAGCCGCTGCGGTTGAAGCACAGCAGGCGCAGGGCGGCGAGCAGGTAGGCCAGAACAATGATGATTGCGAGCATGTCAGCCTCCGTTACCGCGCTTAAACAGCGTGGCAATTTCCAGCTTGTCCACCCACTCCATGAGCTTGAGCCCCAGGGGGACAATGACAATGGCCCCGATGAAGGCGCCGGCGCCGGTGTCTTTGATTGGGGTCTGGTTGACCATTTCAGTGGCCATCAGATAGCCGACCAGAGCAGAGAAACAGAGCCCGCCAAGGCGCTGCCATGGCTTAAGCTCTTTGCGGGCGTAGGCGACCAGCGCGGCGCCCAGCAGGGCACCCATCAGGGCGTTACCGTCTACGCCGGGCAGCAAGCTGGCCGCGCCAATGCCCGTGCCGAGTGCGACGGCGGCGGCAGTGCTGGTGGTTGGTTCCGGCATGTGGTGACCTCCTGTCAGTCCCAAAGGTTGATTGCGGTTTGTTGTTCGGCCTGCTCGCTGACCTCGGGCATGGCGACCTGCTGCCCGGTGGGCAGGATCGGGCCCAGATCGGCCAGCCCTGGGTTGGCGTTGAGCACGGCCTCGGTCACGCCGGCGGTGCGGCCGTAGTAGCGCCAACAGATGGCGTCTACGGTGTCGCCCTGGATGGCGCGCACGGTGTCCATCAGATCAGCGCCACGGTGGTGCGGCGCTTGCCCAGCAGATCCCGAACCGCCCAGCGGGCATCGCGGCGCAATTCGTCAATGCTGGGGGTTTCTTTGTCGGCCTCTTTGTGGCCGGTGGCGCTGGTGTCGTAACTGCGGTGACGCTCGACCAGCTCGGCGCCGGCGGTGCACTGCACCGCGCGGGTGTACAGCACCACCAGGCGGCTTGCGCCGTTGATCTGGGCGGCAGGGACGCTGGCAAGGTCGGGGTATTGCTGCAGCTGGTCTGCCTTGTACTCGGCCAGCTCGCCGTTGATGGCAAGCATGGCGTTCACCAGGGCGGTTTCGAGCCGCTTGTCGGTGACAGTGCCGTCCATGCGCAGCGACTCGCGGGCGGCGTTGGCGTCGATGTCGGGGAACCAGCCGTCATTCGTGAGGGTAAAGGGGGTGCCGCTGCTGGTGGCAATGAATGCGCTCATGCTGGGGCCTCAGGTCGCCGGTGGGCGAGGTGCTGCAGTTGGGCAAGGAGTAGGAACCCTGCTGCAGCACCCCGCGCCGGCGGGTGCGTGGGGTACGCTCAGGTAGCGGCCGGCGGGGCCGCGTGTTTCTTCAACAGGGATTCGGTTTTCTCCAAATCCTTTTTACCGCCGCAACCGTCGTGCAGCTTGATGGCGGTGGCCAGGTGCTCTTTGGCCAGTTCCAGGGCGGCGCTGTTGGTTTCTTCGTTGCTGGCCCGCACGGCGCGGCCAATCGCCAGATGCAGCTTGGCGCGTACCTGGTCGGGCATATCGTGCGTGGCGGTCAGCGTCAGGGTGCGCAGCAGAATCTCTACGTCGAACTTTTCGTCAACCTTGAGGGCGGCCAGTGCGGCGTTGGCGATTTCCTCGGCCACCATGGTTCCAGGGGTGCGGCTGAAACGGTCGGGGAGTTTCATGCCGTGGGCGAGGATGTACTCGGCCATATCCAGCGCGCGGGCGTAGTTGGCGGCATCCAGCGTCCAGATCATCAGGGTGGTGATGACATCATCCTGGGCGCCCTGCCCTGCCGACAGCACGCCGTCGATGTAGGGGGTATAGGTTGGCAACAGCTGCGCCTTGAGTAGCCCTTTTGCCTTTTCCGACTGCACGTTTTTAAGGCGCAGGTGGTCTTGCTGGAGTTTGGCGAGGTGCCGCTCATAGACGGTGGCGTTAGCCATGGTTTGGGTCGGTGCAGCGGCAGCGGCCGCGATGGCGGCGCGCTTACGCTGTTGAACCCGTTGTGCTGGAGATAGACCCACGGGTTATACCTCGACGATGTTTTCGACCAGGGCGACTTTGGTCAGATCTTCAATGACGTAGGCGTCATTGGAAGACTGATAGTCAGCCACGCGGTTGTACTCGGGCTCGTCCTTGATGTGACGGCGGCGGCCACCTTCCTGCCAGTAGATCGACAGGTTATTCAGCGAGGTGACCAGCACGGTGCCGTCAGGGAAGTACGGCGCATCGTAGAGCGGCAAGCCGCCCAGGCGGGCTTTGGTGACGATCTCGTCTGCGGCCAGCTCTTCCTGGTTGGACGCTGCGCCCTTCTCGACCGCCTTCAACAGCTTGCTGCTCATGAGGTTGCGAGAAACGATAGCCACCAGATCCGGCGCGTTCTTGTGCTGCTCGGCCAGCAGGTTTTTGGCATCGGTGACCAGACCGTCCAGGGTCTTGTAGTCGCCGGCGGCGCCGATGGTGACCTGGCCGGATGCGTCGACCACTTCGTCGATCACGCGGTCAGGTGCGTTCAGGCGGATTTTCTGCAGCCAGCCGATGTTCACGTCTTCGCCGAGCGGGTTGGTCGCCGCGTCGGTTTCCACTTCGGCGGTGATCCCGTTAAACCCGACCATGATGCGGTCAAGGCCTTGGCGGTGTGCAATGGCGTTGGTCAAGCGCACCTGGAAATCATCGAACTTGGCCCACTGATCCAGCAGCTGATAGGCGAAGGCCGCGTCAAACTCGGTGAGTTTGCAAACGTAGGTGTCTTTGGTCAGCGCGTGGCGGTCTTTCGGCTGCCGACGATTGCCCCCGCCAGTGTTGGTGCGGCTGGCCAGCGGGCCGTTGACATCCAGCAGCAGCGATTCACCGCTCTGATCGTCAACGCCGATGACGTTGATCATCTGCAGCATGGAGTTGGACTCCTGAATGGCTGTTTCCAGCTTCTGCTGCACGGTCGGCTCTACGTTGAATTTGTGCACTGCCTCGGCCACGCCGTTGAGCTGTGCAACGTGGCTCAGGTAGCCGTTAAAGATGAGTCGGGTTGTGTTGCGCATGTGATGCTCCGTGCGTGAGTGTGATCAGGTGGTGCCGTCGATCAGAAAGTCGCCAGCTGCTTTCCATCGCCGCCGGTCGCTGCCGGGCGCTGGCGGTGCTGGTGGTTGGGTTCGCCTTCGAGTTTGGTTTTCAGGGCGCTGAAATCGGCGCTCAGTTGGTCAAGCGTGGCTTTCAAAGCCTGAACACTGCGCACCTGCTCCATGGCGCTGGCGTGTTCGGCCTGCTGCTTGGCGAACGTCTGGGCCTGCTCGCCCAGGGCGGTGGCGATCTGGGTGACCGCTTCGTGCAGGTCGCTGAATTGGGCGTCATCCTTGACGGACTTGTCCTTGCTCTTGCCGATCAGGGCGAGGACGGTATCAGACAGCTTTTTCATGCCGCTGACAGGATCCTCTACCTCGTCGAATTCAAGCTGTACCTCTACCAGTTCGGAGTACATGTTCTCCGGGTTCTCTTTGCGCTGCTTGAGCGGGCTGGCGTCCGGATGCTTGGCCGAGAACTGCAACATTTCGGTGCTGAGGCTGGCCGGGGTGTCGGTCACGCCCAGGCCCATGAGATAGGCCTTGCCGGTGTCGGCGAACTTCTCGCGCACTTCAATGCTGGTGTAGACCTTCTGGCGCGCCTTGTTCATGGCGATCAGCTCGGCGGTGGGCTCGATCTGGACATACAGGCCCAGGCGCTTTTTGCCGTTGTCTTCGAACTCTTCGGCCTTGACGGCCAGCACGTCGCCGTAGGCCTTGAACGGGCTGTCGGGCAGCATGCCGCGCATGTGCTCAAGCCAGATCCGCGCGCCGTACTTGGCTGGCGAGTAGGTTTCCGCCATTTGCTCGATCCAGCTCCGCTCGATGGTGCGGCCGTCGGTGGTCATGCCTTCAGCTGCTACGCGGAACCAATTGGATTTGAACTTGCTCATGCTGTGCCCTCGGTCTGTTTGCTTTGCCTGGTCGGTTTGGCAGTGCGATGAAGGCATGGTCGGCACCCGGCGCGCGGGCGGCAATCTGGCGGGGTTGTAGGCGGTTTGGTTACAACGTGCGGGGCGAGTTAAGGGCGTGGCCGGGCTGCAACATGGCGGGCATGAATACAGCCTTGAACGCCACCAACATGGACAGCCGCCGCCTGGGGAAATTTCTCTATTGGCAGGGCTGGCGCGTCACTGAAATCGCTGAGTATGTGGGCGAAAAAGAGCCCACGGTGCACAGCTGGAAAAAGCGCGACGAATGGGACAGGGCCGATAACGTCGAGCGGATCGGTGGTGCGCTTGAGGCCCGACTTGTACAGCTGATTTTGAAGGAAGGCAAGAGCGGCGGCGACTTCAAAGAGATAGACCTTTTGCACCGCCAGCTGGAGCGCCAGGCGCGGATCCAGCGCTACCAGGACGGCGGCACGGAAACCGACCTAAACCCGAAAATTGCCAACCGCAACACCGCTGAGCGAAAGCGCAAACCGCGCAACGAATACAGCGAAGAGCAAGCCGAACGCCTCATGGAAGCGTTCAGAGATTCGCTGTTCCAGTATCAGCATGACTGGTTCATGGCCCGCCATGAGCGCACCAGGGCGATTCTGAAAAGCCGGCAGATTGGGGCGACGTTCTACTTTGCCCGCGAGGCGCTAATCGACGCGATGGAAACCGGGCGCAACCAGATTTTTCTGAGTGCTTCGAAGAGTCAGGCGCACCTGTTCAAGCAGTACATTCAGGCCTTTGCCCGCGAGGCGGCAGACCTTGAGTTATCCGGGGATCCCATCGTGCTACCGAACGGGGCCCATATCTACTTTCTTGGCACCAACGCGCGCACCGCCCAGGGCTACCACGGCAATTTTTACTTTGACGAATTCTTCTGGACGTTCCGGTTTGAAGAGCTCAACAAGGTGGCCAGCGGCATGGCCATGCAGAAGCAGTACCGGAAAACCTACTTCAGCACCCCCAGTTCGATGGCGCACCAGGCGTACCCATTCTGGACAGGCGAGCGCTTCAACAAGCGGCGGGCCAAAAAGGATCGGATAGACATCGACGTGTCGCACCAGGCGCTGCAGATGGGGCGCCGGGGTGAGGATAAAATCTGGCGCCAAATCGTCACGATTCTGGATGCTGAGGCGCGCGGCTGTGACCTGTTCGACGTTGAAGAACTGCGCATGGAGTACAGCGCCGAGGCTTTCGAGAACCTGCTCATGTGCCAGTTCGTCGACGATGGCGCGAGCATCTTCCCGCTGGCCATGCTGCAGCCATGCATGGTCGATACCTGGGACGCTTGGGCAGAGGATTACAAGCCGTTTGCTGATCGCCCATTCGGTGATCGGCAGGTGTGGATTGGGTATGACCCGGCAGAGTCTGGCGACAGCGCGGGCCTAATCGTGGTCGCTCCGCCAGCGGTGCCCGGTGGCAAATTCCGGGTGCTGGAGCGCCACCAGTTCCGAGGCATGGACTTTGCCGCGCAGGCCGAGGTGATCCGCTCGATCACAAAGCGCTATTGGGTCACTTATATCGGCATCGACGCCACCGGCATGGGCTCGGGCGTGGCGCAACTGGTTAAGCAGTTCTTCCCGAACGTGACCACGTTCAGCTATTCGCCAGAGGTCAAAACCCGCCTGGTGCTCAAAGCCTATGACGTGATCAACAAAGGCCGGCTGGAATTCGACGCCGGCTGGACTGACCTTGCGCAATCGCTGATGGCGATCCGCAAAACCATGACCGCCAGCGGGCGGCAGTACACCTACACCGCCAGCCGTACCGATGACATCGGCCACGCGGATCTGGCCTGGGCGCTGTTCCATGCCCTGCAAAATGAACCCCTTGAAGGCCAGACCACGCGCAACACCGGCCGGATCGTCCTTTCTTCCTGATGGAGAACCACCCCATGGATCAGCAAGCAACCGCCGCCGCACCTTCAAAGGCGACCTGTTTCACCTTCGGCGACCCCACGCCAGTGATGGAAGGGCGCGAGATTCTGGACTTTGCCGAATGCTGGCTTAACGGCCGCTGGTATGAGCCGCCCGTCAGTTTCAACGGGCTAGCCAAGGCGTTTCGGGCGGGGATCCACCACAGCAGTGCGATCTATTTCAAGCGCAACATGCTGGCAGGCACGTTCATTCCGCATAAGTACCTCAGCCGCGAAGCGTTCGGCCGCTACGCGCTGGAAATGCTGACCTTTGGCAATGGCTACCTGGAGCGCAAAGAGTCGCGGCTTGGAACGCCGCTGACGCTCGATCCGCTGCTGTCAAAGTACATGCGCGTGGGCAGGGATCCGGGGCAGTATTTCATGGTGCACGGCTGGAAAAAGGAACACGAATTCGACGCCGGTTCGGTGTTCCACCTCATGGAACCCGACGTAAACCAGGAAATCTACGGCTTGCCGGAATACCTCAGCGCGCTGCAGGCAGCCTGGCTGAATGAAAGCGCGACACTGTTCCGCCGCAAATACTTCAACAACGGCAGCCACGCCGGGTTCATCATGTACATGACCGACGCTGCGCAGAGCGAGGATGACATCGACGCCTTGCAGGAAGCCATGCAGAACGCCAAAGGGCCGGGCAACTTCCGGAACCTGTTTGTTTACGCCCCCAATGGCAAAAAAGACGGCCTGCAGCTGATCCCGGTCAGCGAGGTGGCGGCCAAGGACGACTTTTTCAACATCAAGAATGTCACCCGTGATGACCTGCTGGCAGCGCACCGGATCCCGCCCCAGCTGATGGGCGTGGTGCCGAGCAACGCCGGCGGCTTCGGCAGCATCGCCCAGGCCGCCCAGGTGTTCGCAATCAATGAGCTGCAGCCACTGCAGCGGCGCCTGGCCCAGGTGAACGACTGGCTAGGCGAAGAGGTGGTCATGTTCAAAGACTATGAAATCCCGAACCTGGGCAGCTGATCCAGCCACCCAAAACCAAGGCCGCCCTGTGCGGCCTTTTTTGTGCCTACGCGGCCGAAGATGAAGCCGCTACCAGCCGATAACGCCCCAGCAAATCATAACATTTCAGACCTTCAACCACTACCAAAAACGGGCTACAGCCCAGAATCCACGCGGGTTCCAGACGAATGGCGGCACCCGATCCCGCCGCCCTGGTCGGATCCGCGCGGCATGACCAGGACGCCGCCACCTTCACCCCTGCCACCCCCTCCCTCGACCCGCCGCGCGCCCTCGTCCCCACACCTCACCTGCGGTCTAAACCTGTCGATTTTGTTGCACCCATGCAGCCCGCTGCAGGCCGCACAGGCGCTGCGCCTCCGGCAGGCAATGCGACGGGGTGGATTCATGCGGAATCATGCGCAGAGCGCGTTCTAGAGCGCCCCAAAGCGACCAGCAGCGCCGCAAAAACAGACGGGGTTCGGGAAACGGTAATTCGGTAATTTCTGGCAATGCAAAGCATGCAAGCCGTTGTTTTATATTGCTTTTTCCTGTTACCAAAGCGCGGTAATAGATGGTGATTTGAAAGGTAATTTTCGCGTAAGCATTTGATTTTAAAGGGATCACAAAACCTGAGTTATTACCAAGTAATAAGGTCATTTTCTAACCTCTGATAACCGTTTTATTACCTTCCAGTTATGTCAATTAACAGACTGATATACATAGGAATACTGATGCTTTTTATCGCTATCTAACTTTTATTACCCTTTCCCGATGCCCGAAATTCTGAGTGAACAGGCGCTCCAGCCGGCGGCAGTATCGAAGGCGCCGCGCAGATCCACACAGGCACAAAAAAAGCCGCTCTCGCGGCCTTCTCTGCAGTCTCTGTCACCTCAAACGTATGCTTAACGGACGAATCGGGCCCCCGCAACCAGGTTCAAAACCGCTGATTGGTTAACGCCGATCAGCGGTTTTTTTATTGCCTGATATTCATGCTTTCAGGCTATGCCTCTCGCGCATTTTTCTCCCCCGACCACTCCCCTATACTGCGACACGCCCTAACGCCGCACGCGCACGCCTGCCTGCCGTGCGACCCGCTTCTGTCGTCCCGAGGACGGCCTGATGGAGATGTTCATGTCGGAGACAGCCACACAACTGGTATTGATCGAACGCCGCGGCCATATCGGCCAGCTCACCCTCAATCGCCC
>Ga0105358_10000340_pt1 | contig 22542 bp, 18 predicted proteins | sample GOMGulsemesocosm_5_FD_83509 | JGI IMG/M metagenome (GOLD analysis project Ga0105358, IMG submission 83509) | Methane-oxidizing microbial communities from mesocosms in the Gulf of Mexico - GOM15C Gulf of Mexico | ecosystem: Environmental > Aquatic > Marine > Cold seeps | place: Gulf of Mexico... | reverse complement strand
TGTGCTTTAGGCTTAGTGCTGACCTTGAGTTGGCCGACCATATATTTATCTATAGTTGCTTTAGTGTTAGCGGCATCTTATCCGTTTATGAAGCGCTATACTCAGTTGCCACAAGTTGTATTGGGTGCGGCTTTTAGCTGGGGCATGATCATGGCATTTGCTGAAACAATGGGTGAGGTTCCACTTATTGCTTGGTTATTATTTGCGGCAAATTTATTGTGGACCGTCGCTTACGATACCATGTACGCCATGGTTGATAGAGAAGATGATTTAAAAATAGGCGTGAAATCGACTGCTATTTTGTTCGGCGACCATGATAAGCGCATTATCGGATTTTTACAGCTAATAGTATTGGCCTTGTTATTTACGGTGGGCGACATGCTAGCTTTTGGTTGGCCGTTCCAGTTAAGTTTAGTGATCTGTGCTGGTTTATTTAGCTACCAACAATTATTGATTGTTAATAGAGAGCGAAATAATTGTTTCCAAGCCTTTTTACATAATCATTGGGTCGGTATGATTATCTTTATCGGTATATTTGTTGAATATTTGTAGTTTTAGATAAAGAAAATTTAGCTTTCAATTAAGCCTTGATTAACAGCATAGCGGACTAAACCTGCAAAGGTATCAATGTTTAATTTTGTTTTGATATTCCGACGATGGGCTTCTACCGTACGAAAGCTAATACTCAACACTTTTGCTACTTCTTTGCTAGAGTGGCCCTGTGCAATGTAAGATAATATAACTTGTTCACGGGTGGTTAATTTCTCTCTCGCGACTCTTGATGGGTTTTCTATTAATGCTTTAGCAATAGAGCTACTAAAATGGGTTCTACCTGATGCAACGGTTTTAATTGCATAATAAACCTCTTCTGATGTGGTATCTTTTAGAATATAACCAGCGGCACCTGCTTGGATAGCATTATTAACGAACTCAACACTGTCAAGCATGCTAAAGATAAGCACTTTAGTCTCTGTTAATTGCTCAGTAATTATTTCGGTAGCGTCAATACCGTTCATGTTGGGCATGCTTATATCCATTAAAATAACGTCAGGTTTTAATGTTAGTGCTTTCTGCAGTGCATCTTTGCCATCCTCAGCAGAGCCGATAACATCAATATCAGGGTAATAAGATAAGCATGAGCTTAAACCATCTTGCACCATAGGATGATCATCAACTAATAACACTGATATTTTTTGTTGATTTTCGGGTGGTTTAATCATTATTTGTCTCACTGGTCGCTTGGTTAAAGTAGTTGGCAAAGCAACTTTTAGGTATTTTTGCGGTAACCCTTGTTCCTTTTTCTGTTGATATTACCTTAAAAACTCCCGAGTGATATTCAATACGCTCTGCTAAATTTCTTAGACCAATACCAAACTCATCAATATTTGCTTGGTTTTGTATACTAGCACTTGTATCAAAACCTTTGCCATTATCACATATGGTTAAGGTTAACCAAGCTTGATTAATTGCTAATTCAATAACAACGTTACTGGCTTTGGCATGTTTTTGAATGTTGGTGAGCGACTCTTGCACTACGCGATACAAGGTAGTGCTGATATTATCGGGTAATAGTTTTTTTAATTTTGGTGTAATGACTTGCACTCTAATGCCTGTTAATTCTGAAAATTCACTGGATAAAGCATCCATAGCAGCAGATAAGCCTAACTCATCTAATATTCTCGGATGAAGGTGGTGGGATATGCGGCGAATTTCTTGTATGGCGGTACTTAAGTTCTTTTCAGCAGCCAGCTGCGATTTTGGCTTTTCTTGATTTAATTGTGATAAAAAGATGCCTGTAGCCTCAATGGAGTATTTTATCGACACTAACATTTGCACTATACCGTCGTGTAATTCTCGTGAAATATGACGACGCTCTTCTTCTTGTAAACTAATAATTCTTTGTCCCAGCTCATTAATTTTTATGTCACTTCGCTGCTTTTGCCTTAAAGTAAAAATTAAGCCAATAACAAATAGAATAAAAATTGAGCCTAAAGCAACGCTTAATACAATTTGTTGAGTTCTACTAATATGCTGATCTATTTCTTGCTGGAGTTTACTGACTTGTTGATTAACGTCGTCTAAATACACCCCTGTACCGAGCATCCATTGCCATTCATCAAGAAAAACTGAATAGCTCATTTTATCTACTTTAGTGTCGGTAGAAGGTTTAGACCATTTGTAACGATGAAAGCCGCCGCCAGCTTGTGCCTTTTTGATTAAAATTTGTACTATTTTTTCACCGTTGTCAATGTCTAAATCCCACCAGTTCTTACCTATTCTCAAGGGTTCTTTGGGGTGAGCTATACCGACACCGTCGCTGCTATAAACAAAAAAATAACCATCATCGCCATTATAGAGCAAGTTGTTAAGTAGGCTTACTATGTTAGTTTGTGCTTGTTGGTCAGTGATTTTTTCGCCAGCAAACATGTGCTCCACTGATGAAACCGCAAGCGCAGTATAATTTTTTAGCTCTCGTTTTTTTTGCTCGATGAGGAAGTTCTCAACCGAATTTAAACTTTGGCTAGATAACTCTCTATATTCACTACTGAAAAAGAAAAATATCAATGTCGAGGTTAAAACCACCTGAAATACAGCAATATATAATAGCTTCAGTGGAAGGTTCATAAAGGTATTATTCCTATTGTTTTTTTTATTATTATTTTATGAGCAAATGAATGATGACAAATTTTTACATTTTCCTCTACCCCTACTTTATACCTAGGTATATCTACTAGCTAAGCTTAAGTGTTTGTACGAATAGTATGCAAAGGGAAAACCTTTATGATTATTGTCGCTGTAAACAATAATTAAAAACTAAAATTAAGCTCTGGGGAAGATAAATGTTAAATAGTAAAAAAACGTTGATAGCAAGTTGCCTGTTAGCGATGGCTAGTACTGCAAATGCAGGTTATGAAATTAAACTATCAGATGAAGATAAAGTCTCTTTTGGTGGCTACATTAAAGTAGATGCGCGTTATGTAGATGGTGATGTTGGCTACCGTGATTTTTGGTTAGGTGCAGGCACTGCCACGGCATTAACTGAAAGCAAATCTCGTGTTCGCTTATTTGCTAACGAAACTCGCTTTAATATGAAATACACTCATGGCGAAGTAATGGGCTTTATTGAGCTAGATTTTTGGGGCGGCGGTGGTAATGAAATTATCTCTAACTCTGCTAACCCGCGTATTCGTCATGCGTTTATTAAATATAAAGATTTGGTGGTTGGCCAAACGTGGACCACCTTTATGAACACCAGTGCTATTGCTGAAACTGCAGACTTTGCTGGTCCTGCAATGGGTTTAGCGTTTATCCGTCAAGGTCAAGTACGTTACACCATGGGTGATTTTCAGGTATCGCTTGAAAACCCATTCACTTTTGGTGGTGACGCTAGTATCGACGATGTACCTGATGTTATAGCACGTTATAACCTTAAAGGTGATTGGGGTAATGTGTCTTTTTCTGGTTTAGCGCGTCAATTACATACTGAATTAGGCAATACTGAAACAGGGGTTGGTTACTCTGTTGCCGGTCGTATTAAAACTGTTGGTAAAGATGACATTCGCTTCCAAGTACATGGCGGTAATGTTGGTCGTTACGTCGGTGTCGTGTCAGCGCACGATGTTGTTGGTGAAGAAGCAGAAGAAACGACATCATACCTTGCTGCATATCGTCATTTCTGGACAGAGGACTTAAGAAGTACTGTGGCTTATGGGCATGCTGAAGCAGATATTTCGGGTATGGAAAGTACTCAATGGAGTGTTAATTTATTCAAAAATCTAACTAAGCAATTGGCTGTAGGCGCCGAAGTGGGTAATTATTCAAGAGATGATCAAGACGTTGACTCAAATTATGCACAATTGTCATTAAAATATGTGTTATAAATAATATAGTCTTGAATATAAATATACACCTTTTGGGTTGTTAGCTTTTATTTAGGGCATTGAGGGAACAGTTGTTTTCTCTTTTTTATTAGTTAGATAGCCATTACAGACCAAATGCCTAGGTATAACTACCTAGTGAATATGGGCGTTAGTACGTATGGTGAAATTAGTAAAAGTCTTTAGTATTAGCAAGTAGTAAAAAACAATAATAGAAAAATAACAAGCAAACATATAAGGAAGGAAGATGAAAAAATCTGTTTTTATTAAACTAGCACTTGTTTTATCGCTAGGATTATCAGGGTTATCAGGGCTGGCCAATGCAGCCGATGATAAAGTATATCGCTGGAAAATGGCTGAAACATGGGGACCAAATTTCCCTATTTTTGGTGAAGCAACTAAAAATTTAGCCAAAACAGTAAAAGAAATGTCGAATGGTCGTTTACTCATTCGTGTTGATTCATCTAACAAACATAAATCACCGCTAGGTATTTTTGATTTTGTTAAAAGTGGCCAGTATCAAATGGGGCATTCAGCTTCATATTATTGGAAAGGAAAAAACTTTAACGCCCTATTTTTTACTACCGTACCATTTGGTATGACAGCGCCAGAGCAATATGCATGGTTCTATTACGGCGGTGGCATGGAACTAATGAAGAAGGTTTATGATAAGTACGGTATCTTATCCTTCCCAGGTGGTAACACGGGTAATCAAATGGGTGGTTGGTTTAAAAAAGAAATCAACAGTGTTGCAGACCTTAAAGGTTTGAAAATGCGCATTCCAGGTTTTGCTGGTGAAGTGTTAGCTAAATTAGGTGCTAAACCTACCAATATCCCAGCGGGTGAGCTTTACACCGCACTAGAGCGTAATACTATTGACGCACTTGAGTGGGTTGGTCCATCGTTAGACTTACGTATGGGCTTTCATAAAATAGCGCCTTATTACTACACAGGTTGGCATGAGCCAGGAGCTGAGTTACAGTTCATGGTAAATGAGAAAGCTTATAACAAGCTTCCTAAAGATTTACAAAAAATCCTAACGGTAGCAATGAAAACTGCTGCTTATGATATGTATATCCAGTCTTACCATGAAAGTGGTAAAAACTTAGCAACTTTGAATAAAGATTACCCGAACATTAAAATGCGCTCTTTCCCTAAATCAGTGATGACAGCAATGAAAGAAACGAATGATGTTCTATTGAAAGAATTTGCCGCTAAAGATCCAATGACAGCAGAAATTCTTAAATCAATTCAAGAGTATCAAACAAAAGCTCGTGCATGGACTAATTTATCTGATCGCGCATATTTAGACACTACTGATCCTAAGTAGTTATCTAATATGTTACAAGCAGTTGCCATTATTTAATAGATATTGTGGTAGCTGCTTTTTTTATGCTTAAAATGAATCGTTGTTATAATAGATAAATGATATAAAAAATGTTCTGGGAAAAATGATGAAAACTAGTTTAAAAATAATTGGCAAATTTATCGACATGCTTGGTAATTTCTGCAGTTTATTGATGGTGTTAATGATACTCAATGTTTTTTATGATGTAATTATGCGCTACTTCTTTAATGATGTAAGCATTGGCATGCAAGAGCTTGAATGGCACTTATTTGCAGCCATGTTTATGTTTGGTATTGCTTATACGCTAAAAGAAGATGCGCATGTACGCGTAGACATATTTTATGATGCCATGACCAAACGTAAAAAAGCTTTCATTAATATTTTTGGATCAATCATTTTTGCTCTGCCTATCACACTGTTAATTTTTTATTACAGTATTGATTATACCTTAGATGCTTACACTATGGGCGAGGGCAGTGGAGACCCTGGTGGTTTACCGCATCGTTGGATAGTACGCTCGGTTATCCCCTTATCTTCACTTTTTCTAGTTTTAGCCATTATTCATGTGGTGCTTAGCCAAATTCAAATACTAACTGACAATGATAGTAGTAATACAACGAAGCAAGAAGGAGAGAACTAATGACTGGATTGATTCTTTTTGCCATTGCGCTAGTTTGTCTATTTTTAGGCTATTCCGTTGCCTTTACTTTTGCTGGTATCTCATTAATTGTTGGTGCGTTAACCTTAGGTGTTGATCTATTCGAATTCATGCCATATCGCATTATGAGCATTATGGAAAATACCATTTTAATGGCCGTCCCTATGTTTATATTTATGGGCATAGTGCTGCAAAAAACAGGTTTAGCAGAGCGCTTATTAGAGTCCGCCGCTAAGTTATTTGGTGGTATGCCTGGTGGTGTTGCTATTTCGACTATTGTTGTTGGCGCCTTATTGGCCGCTTCTACTGGTGTTGTTGGCGCTAGTGTTGTTGCTATGGGTGTTATTTCTTTGCCGGTAATGTTGAAAAATAACTATCATCAACCGACTGCCGCAGGCGTTATTTGCGCGTCTGGTACTTTAGGGCAAATTATTCCACCTTCCATTATTCTCATTATTTTAGGTGACGTAATGGGAGTACCTGTTGGTGATTTATTTAGAGCTGCAATCGTGCCCGGTATGATGCTGATTGTTGGTTACGCGCTATATATAGTCATTTTAGGGAAAATCAGACCAGATTTTTGCCCCCCTATGATAGTTAACGAAAGTAAACGTGAATTATTAGTGCAAGCGTTAAAAGATATTGTGCCACCATTGACACTTATTCTTGCGGTACTTGGTTCAATATTTACCGGTATTGCCACACCAACTGAGTCGTCAGCTATTGGCGCCGTTGGCGCGGTTATTTTATCCATTTTCTATGGTGGCTTTTCTTTTGGTAAAATGCATGAAGTATCAAAAGAAACGGTAAAGGTTACCTCAATGGTCTTCGCCGTATTAATTGGCGCAACTGCATTTGCAATGGTTTTTAGTTACTCAGGCAGTGAATATTTAATTGAAGAATTCTTTATGGAATTACCGGGAGACAAGTGGACCTTTATCGCCTTAGCGATGATAGCGATTCTTATTCTGGGCTTCTTTATTGATTTTATTGAAATTGCTTTTTTAGTGGTGCCGATATTAACACCAGTCGCTATTGCCCTTAATATTGATCTGGTTTGGTTTGCTATTTTAATTTCAATGAACTTACAAACCTCCTTCTTAACACCACCTTTTGGTTTTAGTTTGTTTTATTTAAAAGGTGTTGCACCGAAATCCTTTAAAACCACCACTATTTATAAAGGGGTGATACCATTCATTCTTATACAAATAGCGGTATTGATATTAGTGTTGCTATTCCCTGAACATTTGATTTTTTCTTAATTGGGGCAGCGTTAAATCAAGCTGTCTTTAATTGAATGCAGGTGAACTTATATTGGTAGTACCTTCGACAAAATGGTCGAAACTTTGTTTGAGTACCTGGCCATTTGGCCAGTGTAACTCAACTTCACCCGATAAAGGCAGATACCTAGCAGTGTATAGTGTTCCCCAGCCATGCCAATCACTCGACTTTCTTAGTAATGGTGGCCGTAAAAAAATATCAACTAATGAGTTATTACTTTGCCTAGGATCAGCGAGTCGTGTTGATAAAAATTGTTCACGGGCATAACTATCGGCAATGGCGTCTATATCCTCAATAACTGCACCTTGTTGATGGTTAGTAGCAAAGGCTAAACGGTTAACTTTACTTGGTTCACCAGGGCAAAGAACCACTGTTTTTGCTATGCCATGGCTATCAACTAAGGTGATGTTATAGGCCATATGTACGGGAATATTATTAAGTACTGCTATCGCTTCACTAGTATTGCTGCAAAACTCTAATATGTACCTTAATACTAGCGTGATAGCAAAACCATCGCCATGTTTATAACGGCCGCCGTACGCTAGAGAAACGGCTAATCCATATTCATTCATGCCGTCAATTATACCCCACAAACAATCTGTCATGGCTATCACCCGAGTGCCATTCCAGTTGCTGTGTAATAATAACCGGTCACATAATTTTGCCGGAAAATCATAATTTCGTACTAACTCAATAGTGTCGGTTATTTTACATGCTTGAGAACAACCGGCGCGAAAAATGGGGGGCTTATACAAACTTAGAAAAGCACATGTTTGCTCGTCTGAACCAAAGGCATGACATAAACCATCATAAGTAGCCAATAGCTCAGGCATATACTGCGTTAGTTTTTCTCTGCCTTGGGTTGCGGTAATACGCTCCTGTGCTCTACTCATCCATCGCTGGTAGGCAGGCCAAGTTTGCGCGTATCTTAACGCCAATTTTTGGCCAAGAAAGAGCTCTTGCTGTGATGAAAATCCTAGCAAAGGCTTTAGCTTACTCATGATTTTATAAATTTCTTAAGCTGAGTGGCGGTGTCTTTTATCCAGCCACTGTTAACATTGTCAGCAATGATTTCCTCTTGTTCTACCTTTGCCTTAACCTCTTTGCTCTCATTTACAGGCACAGGCACTTGAGATGGCTCAGGCTTGTTATTTTCGCTACCACTATTGTTTTTGGTTAACTCCTCAAACAATTCGACATCACTTTGAGGTGGAATTTCAGCGGTTGTGTCATTAAGTGATGATGTATCAATTATTGTTTCTTGTTCTACTAATGGCGCAACAGCAAGTACATCCACTGTAGGAGGTATTGTTAATAAACTAGGCTCTATCGCCATTTTAGTTTTTTCTAGTTTGGATGGTTTTTGCATTTGCCCTAAACTATCTAGATAATTATTTTGATTTAAGGTTTGGTTATATACAGTAAAGTTAATTGTGCTGTCTCTAAAGCTTTTTAAAGGTTGACCAAGTCCACGTAGGCCAACTTCACGCTGGCGACGTACTAAATCAAAATCAAGCTCAGCCACTAAATACTCTTCGCTTTCTCCTGATTGGTGTATTACACGTCCTGCGGGGTCGATCAAGCAAGATTTACCCACACCACCAACACCTAGGCCATTAATGTCAATGATATAACTTTGAAAAAGTGCGCCGCTGCTCCGCGCAAGGTTTAATTCTATGTCTCGATCGTTTGTGCCCGTTAAAACTGGGTGTAATATAACTTCAGCACCCATAGAGGTTAAGGTTCTTAGTACTTCTGGGAACCACATGTCATAACAAATGCATAGACCAAAACGCCCAGCATTAGGCACATCAAAAATGATGAATTCGTCACCCGCTTCAATACCTTCCTCAAAGGGAAGAAAAGGGAATAACTTACGATGTCTGGCAATGACTTCACCTTGAGGGTTGATAACTGGCGCTGTGTTATAAATAGCATTATTACGCAACTCAAAAAATGACCCTGGTACTAACCAAATATTGTGTTTTTGAGCGATATCACAAAAACGTTGCTCTGTGGTGCCTGGCATAGTTTCAGCGTAGTTGTGTAAGGGACCGTGAGCTGCTAGTTCACTTACTAATACCATTTCTACCCATGGATATAAGCTCATCAATACATTTATACGCGCTTCAATGGCATCTACATTATTTCCATGGTGTAAATTCATTTGTATACCAGCAATACCAAATGGCTTCATAGTTTTATTCGTCCTAATAAGTGCTTATTTAATAAACTGTAGATTAACTTTGTTAGAATTTGAACAAAGAAGCCTAATTGTTTACATCAAGGGTTAACGTTTTTAATACCAATTGGTATAAGACTGAAATTTAACAAACTTTATTAAGAAGTTAAAACACCAAGCTATAGTCTTTTCTTGGTTACACATAACCTCAAGTTAACTTACGTATTAAACCAGTAAATTACCTCTTTCAAATATAGCTAGTGGTCAACACCTTACTTGTTAATAGAAATGGCTACTGTAGCGTTTTTTTGAATCATAAATAGAGATTAAAAGAGTTATTTACGGGTGTTTCTATCAAGCTGAAATTTTCATAGCCAATGAAACCATAACCTGAGTTTATTACCTTGCAATATATGGGAATGGCTCGATTGCTGCGTTTAATTTTAAAAAATGTATATTAATTGAGATAGTAAATATTTATTCAATATTGCTCCTAGGCCCATGATTGGCTGAGAAGTGTAGGCAGACAAAATTCCATGGTGAGATACCGAATTTGGAACAGGCATATTTACTGATCATTAATTGACGACAATAAACAATAAAATGCACTACAACAACGGAACAACGAGAGAATATCGCTATGAAAAAACTTAATGGTTTAACAGAAATATATAAATTTTTTCGCACCTATAAAAAGCCCATTTACTTTGTCTCTGCATCACCCTTTAATATCCTTGGTTTAGGACAATTAGTGCCGACATTACGCTACATAAACTACTTTGATTGCTTTGATGGTGTTCATCACCGTGTCTTTACGCCAAAAGACCGAGTAGCACCAGAATTTACCAGCTTAGAAGATGTGGTAAATTTTTTATTAACGCATCAAGAAACCAATGATTATATGGCTAAACAAGAAGCTGGCGGTCATATGCTAGCGGTAATGTTTGATCAGAAAACTGAACAAGTAGCCAAAGGTTTAGGCATTAATATGGCAATGCCGCCGCATGAGCTACGTAACCGCTTAGACTCGAAAATTGTCACCACTCAAATGGCTAATGAAGCTGGTGTTGCCAGTGTGCCTAATATACTCGGTCAAGCAGATAACTATGCAGCGTTAAGGACTTTAGCTAAATCGGCAAAACTAGGACAAGAGTTAGTAGTACAAACGCCTTATGGAGACTCAGGCAAAACAACCTTCTTTATTTCTTCTGAGAAAGATTGGCATCAGTATGCAAAATTAATTGTTGGTCAAGAAATCAAAGTGATGAAACGCATAGACCCACGTTGTGGTACGGTAGAAGCGGTGGCAACTAAGCATGGCACTATAGTTGGGCCAATTTTAACTGAATTAGTTGGCCATAAAGAGTTAACACCGTTCAAAGGGGGTTGGTGTGGCAATGAGGGCTTTGTTAATATTCTAAATACCAATGCTCGTAATAAATTAGAGCGTATGGTGAAAAAATTTGGTGAGCGTTTATATCAAGAAGGCTACAAAGGAACTTTTTGTATTGATTACCTTATTGATAAAAAAGATGGTCGTATGTATCTAGGGGAGCTTAACCCGCGTATTAGTGGTGCTTCACCTATTACTAATTTGCTGACACAAAAATATGGCGGAGCACCGTTGTTAATGTTTCATTTGTTAGAGCACATGGGTATTGATTATGAAATTAATATTCGGGAAATTCAAAAAAGATGGCGTGATTTTGATACATGGAGCCATGTTATTTTTAAGCATACCGGTGATGATGTCAGAATACTTAATCATGTGCCTCGCTCAGGTATTTGGCAAACAACAGACAACAACGATGTTGAATTGGTTCGCCGTACCGCTGACTGGAGTAATGTTTCAGGCATGAATGAAGCGTTCTTTTTACGTATTTTAGGCCCGGGAGAATATATTTATAAAGGGGCAGATATGGGAGTGTTATTGGTTCGAGGCCATCTGCAAACCAAAGCTGATAAGTTAACACCGAGAGCTAAAAACTGGGTGTCAGCGATGAAATCTCAATTTCAATCCTCGAGCTTGGATACTCAGGTTCATCCATCTTTAAGTGATCAAGATATTCTCACCAAGATCTTTTAATGATTTAATGGTAAATAAATTTATTAAAGGGGATGTTGTATCCCCTTTATCCAGACTTTCAAAAATAAGGATAAACTATGCTGTTATCGAAGCGCTCATTGGTAAATAAATCTTTTGCTGTTACGGCGATGATTAGTTCTATTATTTTATCATCATTGCCTGCTAACGCAGCAGCTCATGTGGACGAAACTTCTGCCATAGTTCGTTATAACACCATTCATCACCCTGTGATTGGCACAGGTGGTATGGTATCAAGCCAACGTATGCTAGCCAGCCAAATTGGTGCAGACATTCTTGCCAAAGGTGGTAATGCTATTGATGCTGCTGTTGCTACCGGTATTGCCTTAGCAGTAACGTTACCGCGAGCAGGTAATCTGGGTGGTGGTGGTTTTATGTTGGTGTATCTAGCCAAAGAAAATAAAACTATTGCCATAGATTACAGAGAAATGGCACCGAAAAGTGCCCACCGTGATATGTTTTTAGATGAAAATGGCAATGTTGATAATAAAAAGGCTCAGTTTAGTCACTTGTCTTCAGGTGTGCCTGGCACTGTAGCTGGGTTATCACATGCCTTAAAAAAATATGGCACCATGAGTTGGCAACAAGTTATTGAACCGTCGATAAAACTTGCGGAGCAGGGAATTCTGGTTTCATATGATTTATCGGAAAATTTGAAAAGTCGCCGAGTTTGGCTAACTTCAAACCCAGCCACAACAAAAGCATATTATAAAAATAAAGCGGTGCCTTACGATCCTGGAGAAACGTTAGTACAGCCTGATTTGGCTTGGAGTCTGAAACAGCTTGCAAAGTACGGACCTAGTTCTTTTTATCGTGGGGCAATAGCTAAAAAAATTGCGACAGAAATGAAGAGTAAGGGCGGCTTGATTACCCTTGACGATTTGGCCAATTATCGCGTCAGTGAACGCGAAGCGATAACAACCACCTACCGGGGCTATAAAGTAGTCTCTATGCCGCCAACTAGCTCTGGTGGTGTGCATATTGCCCAAATGCTTAATGTGTTGGAATACTTTCCTATGAGTGAATTTGGGGCAGGCTCCGCTGACTCGACACATCTTCTCTCTGAAGTGATGAAGCTTGCTTACGCAGACCGCAGTGAATACTTAGGTGATCCTGACCATTTTGACGTGCCAATAAAAGGCTTAACGAGTAAAGTTTACGCGAAAGAGCTCGCCAACCAAATATCGTTAACTAAGGCGAAACCATCGAGTGAAATAAATCCGGGAAATCCAGCGCCATATGAAAGCCCTGATACCACGCACTTCTCTGTTATGGATAAGCAAGGAAACGCCGTTGCTAATACTTATACGCTTAATTTCTCTTATGGCTCAGGTATTGTGATACCAGGGACCGGAATTTTGATGAATAATGAAATGGATGATTTCTCCTCGAAGCCTGGTGTTCCTAATGGTTTTGGTTTAATTGGCGGAGAGGCCAATGCGATCGCCCCGACTAAACGCCCATTGAGCTCAATGACACCTACCATGATATTTAAAGATGATAAACCTTATGTGGTTACAGGCAGCCCAGGGGGCAGCCGTATTATTTCAACGGTTCTTCAGGTACTTGTTAACGTGATGGACCATCAAATGAATATTGCCGCGGCGGTGAATGCACCAAGAATACATCATCAATGGTTGCCTGATCAGCTTGAATTAGAGCCGGGTTTTAGCCCTGATACCATTAAGCTGTTACAAGCAAAAGGTCAACAGGTCAAACAAGGTCGAACCATGGGCAGTGTACAGTCTATTATGTTTGAAAATGGCATGTTTTATGGTGTTTCTGACCCACGTAGGCCAGATGCTGGCACTGTTGCAGTGAAATAAGTTAGGGATGAAATTTAATTGGTGGTGAGGCTGTAAGTTATCCCCAAGCGTCCAGAGACACACACCTTCAAGTGGCTTGGGTATATAACTATGACTATCACCACAAAGCTGAAAAGCAGGAGTTTCTTTAATGAAAAGTATCTTGTTGATGTTATTTCTAGCTTGTCTATTGGTAGCATTTTCTGCTGTAGCGTTGACTGAAACACAAACTAAAAAACCTATAAAGGAACGCATTCTTCAAATAGGGACTATGCACTCCCCTCCTTTTGCGATCAAAAGTACTGATGGCAGTTGGTCTGGAATTAGTATTGAATTATGGCGAGAGATAGCGACAGAGTTAAATTTATCTTATCAACTTGAAGAGTCCTCATTACAAGAACTGTTAACGGGTGTTCAAAATGGTACTTTTGATGCGGCAGTTGCGGCAATAACCGTAACAGAAGAGCGAGAGTCAGTAATGGACTTTACTCATCCTCTTCATACCACAGGTTTTGCAATTGCCATAGCAGCCAACGAAGATAATAATATTTGGCTAACAACCTTTGGGCAGCTGTTTTCATGGCAATTTATAAAAGTCGTCTTCTATTTGTTTGTTTTACTTTTTGTTGTTGGCTGGCTTATGTGGCTGGTAGAACACAAACATCAAGCTAAAGAGGATGACAGCCATACTATACGACATATTAGTGAAGGTTTTTGGTGGGCTGCTGCAACAATGACAACAGTAGGCTACGGTGATAAAACGCCCTTAACTAAAATGGGACGAGCTTTTGGTGTAGTATGGATGTTTACTGCATTGATTATTGTGGCTAGTTTTATTGCTGCTTTTTCGAGTATTTTAACGGTACAAAATATTAGCGCTAATATTCAAGGGTTGAAAGATTTAAACAAAATGCAAGTGGCAACAGTACCCAGTTCCACCAGTGAAACTTTTTTGCATAATAATGGAATTTCTACACGAACATTTGCCAGTGTAAAAGACTGTTTAAATGCAGTCATCGAGGGTAAAGTTGATGCGATGGTTTATGATGCACCTTTACTGAAATATTTTTCTAAAACCGAATTTTATGGAAAAATCAAAGTATCTTCGGTTACTTTTGAACGTCAGGATTATGGCATCGCTTTATCTGAAAACAGCCAATTTAGAGAACCAATTAATCGTATTTTATTACGTGTTGTAAGGGGAGATAATTGGCAAGGGCAACTTAAACATTACCTTGGAGAGTAAATTATTAACCGCTATAAAGAAATTCACGGTTGAGTTTTTAATGTTTATCGCGATATTCGTTTTGCTCTAATACGCTATTGTTATTCAGGAATCAGCTTCTTTATTCCTACTCCATCTATACCAACATAAATATAACCGTCTTCACCCTGCAGTAAACTTCGCGCTCGGCCAATATCTTCAAACACCTTTTCTTGGCTAACAACTGTTTCACCTTCAATGGTCAATAAGACTAAATGGGAAAACTTCATTGAACCAATTAAGAGCTTTCCTTTTAATGACGGATATTTATCACTTGAGATATAGATCATACCTGACGGTGCTATTGAAGGTACCCAATAGAGCGCGGGTTGTGTCATGCCGCTCTTGTGGGTGATATCGGTCAGAGTTGTACCATTGTAATTGATGCCATAACTGATTTCTGGCCAGCCATAGTTTAGCCCTTTTTTAATCACGTTGACTTCGTCACCACCACGAGGGCCATGTTCATGTGACCAAATATTGTTGGTACGGGGATCAATACTGATTCCTTGTGGGTTACGATGACCATAAGAATATATAGCGGTCTTAGAGCCTTTATTATCTACAAATGGATTATCTAAAGGCACCCTACCATCATCGTGTAATCGATATATTTTCCCACCATCTTTCCTAATATCTTGAGGATTAACATCACGTTGCCCTCTATCTCCTACTGAGAAAAAGATAAAGCCTTTATCGTCAAACACCATACGGCTACCGTAGTGTTTTCCCTTTTTGGTATTTGGGTAAGCTTTATATAGCAATTTTTTATTTGTTAATGAAAGGGTTGAAATGTTTAAAGTAGCACGCATTAATGCGGTATTACTGCCTGAACTTTTACCTGAGTTGCTGCCTTCTTTACTAGCGTAAGTAAAATAGAGCCATTGATTTTTTGAGAAATCAGGATGAAGTGCGAGATCAAGTAATCCCCCTTGACCATTACTATGAATCTTGGGTAGTCCGGTGATACGTTTAGACAACAAGCGACCATTTTTTATCACTCGTAATTCTCCTTTTCGTTCACTGATCAGGATCTCTTTGCTAGGCAGTTGTACCATCGCCCAAGGTATAGATAGTTCATCAGCAACCAGTGATACTGAAATGTTTTTATCTAGGCCATTGGTTTGCATAGGCAGGCTATCGTATGCGTTACAGCAAGCACTGAACGCCAGCATCAATAGTAATATTTTTTGTATTTTCATTATTTTATCTTTTGGCCTTTAATAAAGTAGTGTTATTAATAAAGTGGTTGTAGTCAATGTTCACCGAACCACAATTAACAAGAGCCTGTCAAAGTTGTTTGTTTTTAAAAGTGTTTTTATTCAAGCCAATTTATCATTATTACTGATAATTGCATAAAAAACGTTATCTATGAGAACGAGATTAAATAAAATAAGTAAAAATTTTTTGTTAACTGTCCAAAATATTGCGGCTCATGCGTTATATAACTAGGTCAATAGATTAACTATATGACAAAATATTTTTTAATTACATGCCTATGTAGATTGATCAGGTTCAAATGTAGGTTGGGCTTCAGCCCGTCAAATTGACGGCATAAATGCCGACCTACAGGTGAAGTTGCAATGGTTTTCTTTTTCCTGACTGAAGTGCATAGGCATGTTTATTTATAACGGAGTAAAAAATGAAAAATAATACCTATATGTGCATATTACGTAGCGAAACAGGTGGCTGTGAACAGTCTTCACCATCAGAAATGGAGATAATGTATGCGAAATATCAAGCTTGGCAGCAAAAATTTTCTGACAACATATTAGACATGGGCAATAAATTAGGCACTGTTGGTAGCGTTGTGAGGCACGACGGTATCACCGAAGGGCCATTTATTGAACTGAAAGAGATTATTGGTGGTTATATGATGCTAACAGCGACAAACCTAGACGAAGCGATTGCGGTAATTAAAGCAAGTCCAATGGTTGCAAATACCGGAACAAGTATTGAAATAAGAGAAATTTGCACACCTTGAAGTCACAAAAGCAAATAGAGCATTTATTCCGCCACGAGTACGGTAAGCTTGTGGCGTTATTATTGCGACGCACGGGTATGCAATATATTGACGCGATTGAAGACTCGGTACAATGGGCAATGACACAAGCACTGGAGCTATGGAGCAGAGATAATACACCTAGCAAACCTTCCGCTTGGCTTTACCGGGTTGCCTATAATCACCTTCTTTCTGAGTTTCGGGCGACAAAACGCAAAGATCTTCTATTAACCGAGTATTTGGCAATAGAAGAAAACAACATCTTTAAGGATGAAGAGGTTCCTTTTTCGGGTGAAGTGGGAGACTCAATGTTACGAATGTTGTTTGTAGCATGTAATGAGGTCATCCCGATTGAATCTCAGTTAGTATTTACCCTAAAGAGTTTATGCGGTTTTAGCATTAGAGAAATTGCGCTGCGGTTATTTATTACTGAAGCAAATGTTTACAAACGCTATAGTCGTGCTAAACAATACCTCAAAAATCAGCCTATCGAGTTAGATAACTTGACTGATAAAGAAGTAGTTGCTCGTCTATCCTTGGTACATCGGGTATTGTACTTAGTTTTTACCGAAGGATATTTATCTTCACATACTGACATGGTAATTCGGCAAGACCTCTGTGAAGAAGCCATTCGCTTGGTAAGGTTATTAGTCGATAGTAAATTTGGTAACGTTCCTGATAGCCATGCGTTACTGGCGCTAATGTATTTCCATCTTGCCAGAATTAAAGCTAGACAGGATGATTGTGGCGCCTTGCTTTTACTCGAACAACAAAACCGTAACCAGTGGGACAGCCAACAAACGACAATTGCGATGACGTTTCTAGCACAATCGGCCAATGGTGATATTATTTCACGTTATCATGTTGAGGCTGGGATTGCTGCTGAACATTGTTTGTCGCCGTCATTTAGCCAAACACGGTGGGATAAAATTGTAGCATCGTATGAATTATTAGAGCGCATTGCACCGTCACCCCTACACCAGCTAAATCGAGCCATAGCAACCGCAGAATGGCAAGGCCCTCAAGCAGGTTTAGCCATATTGAAGTCTGCTAACATTCCAAATTGGCTTAACCATTCGTATTACTGGTATACGGTGCAAGCAGATTTATTGTTTCGTTGCGGCCAAAAGGTTTTAGGTAAAAAGCAGGCTGAGCTAGCAATAAAAGCAGCACCAACAGATAGTATTAAGCAGTTATTATATAAACGATTGCTAGAAAGGCGGAGTTTCTAGTTTATAGTAAGGTCAATTCTTGTCGTTGTATCTGTTTTATCACTAAATTATTTAGTACCCGTTTAAGCTAAAAGCCACCGATGGCGTTTCGCCTATGATCGCTCACTTTTCCACAAAGACAATTGTTTTAGATATTAAAATCAGCTTAAAATTAAACTGTTTTGCGTGTATTGAAGACATAATGTCTTAGAATATCATTAATGATACTCTTAAAAGTGTGGACAAATTTACTGTATCACTCAGTCGTTATTTTATACGAAAGTTAGACAAGTCTATCTTTCAAAAATGGTATCAAGAATAATTGACGAATTTGTTCTTTCTACACCATCTAGATTGCATATGATTTCTAAAATAGCGCTTAAATCTTGCAATGTTTGTACTTCAATTATCATGAGTAAATCAAACTCGCCACTTATCGAGTATATAGTACTAATTTGATGTATTTTTCTTAATGCAATACCGACATTCTTTCTTAAATTGGGTTTTACTTTCAATGATACATTTATTGAAGTTAATTGATTTTTATATTCTTTACCTAGCTCTATGCTATATGACTTAATAATTCCTTTATTTTCTAGCTTGTTAATTCGGTTTTGTATCGCTGTTCTAGACACATTCAAAGATCTTGCGATATCTGAAACGCTTGCCCGTGCATTGCATCTTAGTATTGAAATTAGCTCTTCGTCTTTTTCGTTAATCATACAATTTTCAATGAATAGGGTTATGTTGGTGTTAATTTAACATTTTAATGGTTCTAATTGTTATGTTTGTGGTTCAAAGTGTGCATTTGTCTACTGTATTTATATCAAAATGAAATAGATAATAGGTGTTAACACTCATTTAATTTATCAGAGCCACTCATGTCAAAAACATTTCATATCCACATGCAAAATCAAATTGATCAAGTAAAAGAAGACGGTTTGTATAAAAACGAACGAGTGATAATTAGTGCGCAGAAGTCAAAGATATCGATTGATACAGGTGAACAAGTCATCAATTTTTGCGCTAATAACTATTTAGGTATGGCAAACCATCCTGAGCTCATTGCTGCTGCAAAAGAAGGTCTAGACGACCATGGTTTTGGCATGGCCTCAGTACGTTTTATTTGTGGTACTCAAGATATTCATAAAACGTTAGAGCAAAAACTGAGTAACTTTCTGGGTATGGAAGATACCATTCTATATTCATCTTGTTTTGATGCTAATGCGGGGTTATTTGAAACCTTATTAAATGCGGAAGATGCCATTATCTCTGACGCATTAAATCATGCCTCTATAATAGATGGCGTTAGGCTTTGTAAAGCCAAGCGTTTTCGTTATGCCAATAATGACATGAATGAATTGGAAGCTCGTTTAAAAGACGCAGATGCAGCCGGCTCACGCTTTAAGTTGATTGCTACTGATGGTGTTTTTTCAATGGATGGCTCTATTGCCAATCTTAAAGCGATATGCGATTTAGCAGATAAATATAATGCCTTGGTAATGGTGGATGACTCTCACGCGGTCGGCTTTGTCGGAGAGCAAGGCCGAGGTAGTCATGAATATTGTGACGTGATGGGACGAGTAGATTTAATTACGGGCACATTGGGTAAAGCTATGGGAGGCGCCTCAGGGGGGTATACATCAGGAAAAGCAGAAGTCATTGAATGGCTGCGCCAACGTTCGCGTCCTTATTTATTTTCCAACTCATTAGCTCCAGCCATTGTGAATGCTTCAATTAGGGTGTTGGAATTATTAGCCATTAGCGATGATTTACGCAAAACCTTAAAAGATAATGCACACTATTTTCGTTCTAGTATGGAAGTTGCGGGATTCACTTGTTCGGGTGCTGATCATGCCATAATTCCCGTGATGCTTGGCGATGCCAAAGTTGCAAACGAAATGGCAAATCGCTTGTTAGATGAAGGTATTTACGTTATTGGTTTTTCCTTTCCTGTCGTTCCAAAAGGCTATGCACGAATTCGTGTACAGGTTTCAGCGGCTCATTCCAAAGAACAATTAGATAAAGCCATTAATGCATTTATTCGCATAGGTAAAGATATGCGCATTATTGATTAGGTGTATACCCATGTTACCTCAAGATGCCAGATTCAGCTGGAATTAGAAACGTCTTTAGGTAAGGCATTGATTGAAGAGAATGGTTGTTCTCCTTGTCGAAATCAATAACGTAGCATAAAGCGTTTCTAAACCAGCCCCTTGGGGATGACTGAGCAAATCATGCTCTTCGTTGCATCTATTTTTAATGGAACAACCATTAATAAAAAGATGTGCCTTGATCATAAATCGCTCAGTCATCCTGAAACTCGTATCTTGAAGTATCATGGGTATATAACAATGAAGTCATTAGCAAAATTAAAATCTGAGCCTGGTATCTGGCTTACTAAAACTAAAAAACCTGAATGTGGTCATAATGACTTATTAATCAAAATTAATAAAACGGCTATTTGCGGTACAGATATTCATATTTACAACTGGGATGAATGGTCACAACAAACGATCCCCGTTCCTATGGTTGTTGGTCATGAATATGCCGGTGAAGTTGTTGCTATGGGTCAGGAAGTTAAAGGATTTGAAATTGGCGATCGCGTTTCAGGTGAAGGTCATATTACTTGTGGGTATTGCCGAAATTGTCGAGGGGGACGTACCCACTTATGCCGTAATACCGTGGGAGTAGGTGTTGATCGAGCGGGAGCTTTTGCGGAGTATTTGGTTATCCCTGCATACAATGCCTTTAAATTACCCGATGAAATTTCAGATGAGCTAGCTGCTATTTTCGATCCCTTTGGTAACGCTGTGCACACGGCGTTGTCGTTTGATTTAGTCGGTGAAGATGTTTTGATTACAGGGGCTGGTCCAATAGGTATTATGGCGGCGGCGGTAGCAAAACATGTTGGTGCTCGGCATGTTGTGATTACAGACGTTAATAAATACCGATTAGATTTAGCGCGAAAAATGGGAGCAACCCGTACTGTTGATGTCAGCAAAGAAAAACTTAGCGATGTTATGGCAGAACTTGGTATGAGTGAAGGATTTGATGTCGGTATGGAAATGTCGGGTGTGCCCATGGCATTTACCGATATGCTAGAAAATATGAATAACGGTGGAAAAATCGCCATGCTAGGGATCCCAAGTAATATGATGGCTGTTGATTGGAGTAAAATTATTTTTAAGGGGCTTACTATCAAGGGTATTTATGGCCGAGAAATGTTTGAAACTTGGTATAAAATGGCCAGTCTAATTCAGTCTGGTCTCGACTTAAGTCCTGTTATCACCCATCGATTCAATGTTGACGATTTTCAACAAGGTTTTGATATAATGCGGTCCGGGCAGTCAGGTAAAGTTATCTTAAATTGGAACTAGTTTTTATTACCAGTAAAGTTAATTTTTTGAATAAAAAAGCATATAACTGCACCAGTCACACAATATATTGATAAATACATAAATAGAGCATTATTGCTGAATAAGGTCATTGAAAATGAGGCAATAATGGGTCCTGAAAATCCACCAATAGCATAAGCTAGCATTAGTGCACTGCTAGATGCCACTGCTCTATCATCACTGAGGTGGGCATAGGTCGCGGCAACACTAACCGGATATAAACACGCAATAGGAGCGCCTAATACAATACCTAAAACAACCAAGGGAACCACAGTGTTTAATAATAATAAAAGCTGTGCTGCACCAGCAGTAATGAGTAGTAAAACAATTAAAATGCGTTCTCTTGAGTATTTGTCTGCTAATTTACCAATTGTACTTTGCAGTGACACGCCTGAAAAGATGATTGCTGACATAAAAATTGAAATATCTAATGTTGAAATTTGCACGTTTTTTGCGTAAATAGGGGCAAGGTTAAATACCGTGCCAATGGCGTTACCGGCGCACACTGCTCCAACAATACCACATGGTGCTATTCTTATTAGTTCTAAAAGTTTAACCGGTGTATTGAGTGTCACGGTTGGGTTTTCTATTCTAACCAGTGTTATTGGAATGAGTGCACAACAGGATAATAGGGCTGCGATCAAAAAAGTCGCAGAGAAATCGCCAGGCACTAGGTTTATCAATAATTGTCCTGTTCCCATGGCAAAATAAAAAACGACTTGGTGAAGTGCCATCAGTCGACTTCTATTAGTGTTTTGACTCAGGGAATTAAACCAGCTTTCTATAACAATTAGCATTACTGCAGCTGATAAGCCACTCACAATTCTAAGTAGGGCGTAAAACACTACACTGTGAGTTAAGCTATGAATGATAGCTGCAGATATTGCAATAGCACCAAAACCGGCAAATGTTCTTATATGTCCTACCCTAGCAATGGCTTTTTTTCCTTGGTAACTGCCAATAACGAGACCTATAGAATAGAGTGCCATTACTTGACCAACCATATTGGTGGATATTTCGTTAGCTGATAGGCTTAAAGGAATGGTGATCCCTAATAAACTAATTGCCTGCATCTGAGCAAATAAACTCATCATAAGGGCTATAATCGTTACTACAGTGGGTTTATCATTAACGCGATATCTCATTGGCGGCTTTTAATTGTTGGCTTTTTTCTATTGTACCTCAATAGACTTCGGAGTCATTGACTGAGATCATAAAGCACCGCAATAGCCTTTAAAGCACACTTACACGGATTTATTTGAATAAAATGTTAGGGTTACTACAGAAAATAACAGCTTTTTTAACTTAAAAGGAACGAAAGACGAAACTAGTGACGTCGGAGTCATTCGTTTGTTTTGTTTATTTTGTTTTTGTTTATTTTGTTTTTGTTTTGATATTTATATTTCCATTA
>Ga0105358_10000335_pt1 | contig 22606 bp, 22 predicted proteins | sample GOMGulsemesocosm_5_FD_83509 | JGI IMG/M metagenome (GOLD analysis project Ga0105358, IMG submission 83509) | Methane-oxidizing microbial communities from mesocosms in the Gulf of Mexico - GOM15C Gulf of Mexico | ecosystem: Environmental > Aquatic > Marine > Cold seeps | place: Gulf of Mexico... | reverse complement strand
TTGATTTCCTCTTCTCCAGGGTGGGTTTTCTTTCTAATCGGTAAAATACTGGGGCCAGGAATGAACACATTACTGACCACATTAGTAGCATCTAGTTCGTCAGCAAGCATTGTTGAAAAGGATTCAATAGCCACCTTAGAAATACCATAAGCGCCCCAGTAAGCGTTACTTTTGCGGGCGGAAGAGTCTGAAATAAAACTGATGGACGGCTGTTTAGATTGATGTAAAAGTGGAAGGCAAACCTTACTGAGTAAGGCTGCCGAATTTAGGTTAACCTGTAGAACTTTCTGCCATACTGAGCCATCTTGGCTGCCAATGGGGCCTATGATTCCCATATTGCATGCAACATTAACTAGTCCATCTAACCTTTTGAATTCATTATAAATAGAACTAATTAATTGCTTGTAAATATCTTCATCTGTTTGCTCTAAGTCAAATGGAATAATGGCAGGTGTTGGATAACCAGCCTGTTCAATTTCATCGTATAGAGCCTCTAATTTTTTTTCATTACGGCCGGTTAAAATAACCGTTGCACCCAGCTTAGCAAGTGCGATCGAGGTTTCTCGCCCTAAGCCGCCTGTCGAACCGGTTATAAGGTAAACGTGGTCTTTGAGCTGATTTTTATGTGTTTCTAGAGAAGTGACAGATACAGATTTATTCATCTTTTATATTGGGTAACGATGTTGGCTTACGGGTTGATTTTTCAATCGGTTCTATTTCTGGCATTGATTTTCGTGTCTCTATACCAAGATCTTTGAACTTACGTGCATTTGGAAAGACTTGACGTTCTAATGAGCCGATAGCCTTATTGTAATGGTCGACACTTTTATCCAGTGAACTGCCAATTTTACTGATGTGCTCTACAAAGGTTGCTAGACGAGAATACATTTCCTCACCGAGTTTTCGAATGGCTTCAGCGTTCTCAGTGCTGGCTTGTTGGCGCCAACCAAAAGCAATGGCTCTTAACAATGCGACTAAGCTGGTTGGTGTCGCCAAAATAACGTGTTGGGCGAGGGCATCCTCAAGCAATGAGTGATCTTGTTCAAGCGCAGCACTGAGAAATTGGTCGCCGGGTATAAACAATACAACAAAATCAGGTGTGTTTTTAAATTGTGACCAATAGGCCTTTTTCGACAATTCTTTGACTCGATCTCTGACTTGCTTTGCGTGCCTGATAAGGTGGCTTTTACGTTCCGCATCATTACTTTGTTCAGTGGCTGATAAGTAGGCATCCAGAGGGGTTTTGGCATCAACAACAATATCCCGTTGATCAGGCATACGAATAATCATATCAGGGCGCATAGCGCCCTCAGCAGTATTTAGATTCTCCTGTTCAAAGAAGTCACAGTGTTCAACTAGCCCCGCCAACTCAGCAAGACGTTTTAGGGTTAGTTCGCCCCATTGTCCACGTACTTCAGGGCGCCTTAATGCTTGAACAAGATTTCTTGTTTCGCTTTGTAACTGATTCTGGGTTTCAGTCATGTTTTGTAAATATTGACTAATTGAGCCGTGCGTTTGTTGTCTATCGGCTTCTAATTTTTTTAGTTGCTCATCTGTCTGCTTAAGAATTTCTTTGATAGGTGAAACCATCTCGCTAAAGGCTTTTTCTTTTTCACTTAAGCGTGATTCTGCAGTATTTTGTTGTTTACTAAAGTTTTCTCTAGCGAGTTTTAAAAACTCTTCGTTATTTTCTCGTAATGCCTGACTGGATAATGCAGAAAAGCTATCGCGAAAATTTTGTAGCATGGTGTCTTCGTCAGCTTTAGATTTTTCGCTTAGTTCCTTTTCAATAGTCTGGCGCGTTTCATGGCTCATTAACCTGTTCTTAAGCGCTGAGTTAGCACGTAACATAATGAAGTAGCAGGCAATAAACCCAATGATTGCTCCGCCAAAAATTAGAAAAATATCATTAATTTCAATCATAATTAATGGCTCTATTTAAGTGAATGACAGTAGTGATTTTAACAGGTCGGCTGGTTTATCAACCTGTTTATCTGCCTGCCAATCGTTAATATTATCCGTGTCAGGAATATAGCCGAATGCACAGGCAATTGTTTTTAAGCCGGCCAGCCTACCAGCACGAATATCACGTTCTGCATCACCAATGTAAATAGCGTTAGTAGGTAAAATATTTATCTGTTTACAAGCCAAGATAATAGACTCTGGATGAGGCTTTGGGTTTTTAACTTGGTCACCACAAACAATACAACTGGCTCTATCAATTAGCTCTAACTCAATTAATAAAGGAAGAGCTAAGTATTCAGGTTTATTAGTAACGATACCCCAAGGAATTTGGTGCTTTTCTAAATGCAGCAAAGCTTCATCTAAGCCGTTAAATAGTACAGATTCATTAGCAATGTTTTGCTGGTAATGCGCAATCAAAAAAGACTTTATTTCTTCATGCTCTACGCTGGTTAGTCTAGACCCAAAGCCCAGTTCTATTAGAGCATTAGCACCATTCGAGACAATAGGCCTTATGGTTTCGTACGGTAGTTCAGCTTGACCGTTTTGCAGCAATGCAGCATTTAATGCAGCGGCTAAATCGGGCGCGGTATCAACTAAGGTTCCGTCTAGGTCAAATAATACTGCATCAACCATCCAGTCATGTATTGCAACAGACATAGTTTGTTAACTAAACACTACCAACTTTTTTAAATACACAGATGTAATTAACGCTAATATCATTCGACATGGAGAATGATTTGCTGAAAGGGTTGTACTCAATACCACGGCTATCTTGCAGTTCTAGCCCAGCTTGGCGAGCCCATAAAGCCAGTTCGGACGGCTTAATAAAAGTAGCATAATCATGTGTGCCTTTGGGCAGCATACCCAGTACATACTCAGCACCTATTATGGATAATAAGTAGGACTTTGGATTTCTATTTAAAGTTGATAGAAAAACGTAGCCACCAGGTTTAACGAGTGTTGAGCAAGCATCGATAATTGATATAGGGTCGGGCACATGTTCCAACATTTCCATGCAGGTAACGCAGTCAAATTCGCCGGGCTTTTGGCTTGCTAGGTCCTCTACACTCATGTGTTGATAGTTTACAGAAACGCCACTATCTAAACTATGTAGGTCAGCAACGTCTAATAACTCTTTACCTAAATCAACACCTGTTACGTTAGCGCCTTTTAGCGCCATTGATTCAGATAAAATACCGCCACCACAGCCGACATCTAATACATCTTTACCAGACAGAGAAACTATTTTATTGACTAAATTAAGACGAAGTGGATTGATTTGGTGAAGTGTTTTGAAGTCACCTTCAGGGTCCCACCAGTGAGAGGCCATAGAGCTGAATTTTTCGATTTCACTTGGGTTTACATTGTCTTGTGTCTGTGTCATTTAGCTATTTTACACCGCTTTATTGGGTTGATGATGAAACGGGCTGATTTTTCCTTGCCACTGTTTTATTTTATCAATTAATGCGGCTTCATCAATGGTTGTCAATTCGTGATCCCGCATCAACCGTTTCCCAGCGACCCATACATCGCAGATTTGAGAGCGGTTTGCGGAATAAATCAGTGTGGAAATAACGTCGTAAATAGGTTGGGTTTCAATACTATTTAGGTTTATCGCGAATAGGTCAGCTTGTTTACCCAGTTCAATTGAGCCAATTTTTTTGTCTAGCCCCAGGGCTTTCGCGCCGTTTATCGTTGCCATGCGTAATGCTTGTTTAGCGGGTAGGGCATCTGCTTTATTATTGAGACCTTTAGTTAATAACGCTGCAGTTCGTGTTTCACCAAGCATATCAATGTCATTGTTACTGGCTGAGCCATCAGTGCCAATAGCAATATTAATGTTGGCATTAAGCAACTCAGCGATAGGGCAAAAACCGCTGGCGAGTTTTAGGTTTGATTCTGGGCAATGAATAACATTTACATGGTGTTCAGCCAGTAGTTGGATGTCAGATTCACTCAAGCTGGTCATATGCACAGCCATTAAATCGGGGTTTAGAAAATCAAGATTTTTTAATCGTTCTATAGGGCTGATGCCATGCTCGGTAATGGATTGTTGAACTTCACTTTCGGTTTCGTGCGCATGGATGTGCATAGCCAAGCCCAATTCATCCATAATCGGTTGAATAGTTTTTAAAGACGTATCGCTAACGGTATAGGGTGCATGTGGTGCAAATGTAAAATTAATGAGATCGTTGGTATGGAAACGTTCTTGGACGGCAAGACCCTTAGTGATGTATTCATTTAGGTCTTTGGCCCAACGAGTAGGAAAATCTATTATTGGGATACCAATACATGCCCTAATACCGATGTGTGATGCGCTAGCAGCTGTTTGGTCAATAAAGAAATACATATCGTTAAAACAGGTCGTACCGCCTCTAATCATTTCAGCAATGGCAAGTTCTGATCCATCTTTTACGAATTCGCCATCGGCTAATGCTGTTTCAGCAGGCCAGATGTGCTCGTTTAACCACTCGTCCAGCGGTAAGTCATCAGCAAGACCTTTTAACAGGCTCATTGCAGCATGCGTATGTGCATTGATAAAACCAGGTACCAAAGCGTGATCATTTAGCTCTATTAGTTCTGCTGGACTGTATCTGTTGGCCTGTTGTTGCGGCAAAATATCAATGATTGTGTCATCCTGAAGAATGACAGCGTGATTTTCCAGTACGCTATCATTAGCATCAACAGTTATAATCCAACGGGCATTAATTTGAAGGCTTACTTGCATAAATGATTGAACCAGAAACGTTGTTATATGACACCATTCGTCCAGTGAGATGGCAGAAAAATGGTTTGCGCTTATTAGATCAGCGACAATTACCTGATGAAGAAGTATATCTACATATAAGCGGCACGCAAGCCCTGTATGAAGCTATAAAAGACATGGTTGTGCGTGGTGCACCGGCAATTGGAATAGCGGCAGCCTATGGTGCAGTTTTGGCAGCAAAAGAGGCTGTAAATGATGTGCCTGAAGAGTTTGAGAAAGGTTTTCATAGTCGTTTAAATTTACTGGCATCATCACGACCAACAGCGATCAACCTTTTTAATGCGCTAAATGCTGCAAAAAAAGTTCCTGACCCAGTCAATAATTTATTGAACTGGGCGCATACATGGTTAGACGATGATATTGCCGCGAATAAGGCGATGAGCATACACGGCATGAGTTGCTTTGAGGAACAAACCCGCGTGTTGACACATTGTAATGCCGGTGCGTTAGCAACAGGCGGTTATGGTACGGCACTAGGTGTTATTCGGACAGGCTTTCAGCATGGGATGCTTAAATCAATATATGCTGGTGAAACACGGCCTTGGAATCAAGGTGCACGGTTGACGCTTTGGGAGTTTCAAAAAGACAACATTCCAGCCACATTAATTGCTGATAGTGCAGCGGCGTCATTAATGAAAAGGCGTGAGATTGACTGGGTCATCGTTGGAGCAGACAGCATTTGTATGAACGGAGATATTGCTAACAAAATTGGAACTTACTCATTGGCTGTTTTAGCTAAACATCACGATGTAAAAGTGATGGTAGTCGCACCGACAACAACGTTTGATTTAAAGGCGAACTCTGGCAATGATATTATTATCGAACAGCGTTCAACAGATGAAATTTTGCCGAATAATTATAAAAAAGATATCGTTGATGCGTTAAATCCCGTTTTTGATGTAACGCCCGCTGAGTTAATATCCGCGATTGTGACCGAAAAAGGGGTGATTGAATCACCAGATGCCAGTAAAATGCAGGCTTTAATTAATCAGCGTTAAAGGTGATTTGATGACTCAACTTCTGGCAATAGCAGCAGGTGGATCAGTAGGTGCAGTGATGCGCTTTATTGTGTCGACTGGCATTTATAGCTGGCTTGGTCGAGGGTTTCCTTACGGTACATTGGTTGTTAACGTTATAGGTTCGTTGTTAATGGGCTTACTGTACGAGCTGTTTTTACAGCGTTTATCCGTTTCTCCAGAAGTTAGAGCTGTATTGCTCGTTGGTTTTTTGGGTGCGTTCACAACGTTTTCAACCTTTTCAATTGAAACGATTAATTTGATTGAACAAGGTTATTTAGTAAAGGCCATCGTTAATGTTTTAGCGAGCGTTATTTTATGCGTGCTAGCTGCATGGGTTGGTCTGCAAATAGCGAGGCAATTATGAAAACAGAAGCAGTGAGAATTGCTCGGGTTTATTTAACCGAAGCGGATCATCAACTGAATGATATTATGCAATACCTTCATGATAATGAGAGTATTTCGGGCGCAACTGCATATAGAGGCGTTGAAGGGTATGGCTTGTCAGGGAAGATGCATGACTCATCGTTAATTGATTTGTCGTTCGACCTGCCTATAACGGTCGAATTTTTTGATGAATCAAACAATGTGTTGATGGTTATTAAGCACTTAAAAGAACACTTTAATGTCAGTCAGACCATTAGTTGGTTAGCTGAACAACACCAATAAACTTAATTTAAAGGAAAGCTACATGCTTGACCCTCAGCTTTTAAGAAACAACCCCGAAGATGTAAAAACAGCCATGCAACGTCATGGTGCCGACTTAGACCTTGATGTTTTTAACGCGCTTGAAAGGCAGCGAAAAGAAATTCAAGTGAAGACGCAAAACTTACAAAATGAACGGAATAAACGCTCTAAGTCGATTGGTATGGCGAAGGCGAAAGGTGAAGATATTCAACCTTTATTAGAAAGCGTGTCTCAGTTAGGTGATGAGTTAAAAGCTGCTGAAGCCGAGTTGCAAGGGATTCAAACTGAGTTACATGATATTCAAATGTCATTACCCAACATCCTTGCCGATGATGTGCCGATAGGTAAGGATGAAGAAAACAATATCGAACTTCGAAAATGGGGTGTTATTCCGCAATACGATTTCGATGTTAAAGACCATGTGGATTTGGGTCAATCACTAGCAGGTATAGATTTTGAAGCAGGTGCAAAAATTGCCGGTTCGCGCTTCGTCACCTTATCTGGCTCATTAGCAAGGCTTCAGCGAGCACTGACACAATTTATGTTGGACACTCATGCCGACCAGCACGGATATAGAGAAACGTATGTACCGTATCTCGTTAACAAGGAGAGCTTGTTAGGTACTGGTCAGTTGCCTAAATTTGAAGAAGACTTGTTCAAAATGGCGAATGATTCACCGTACTACTTAATTCCAACAGCAGAGGTGCCGGTAACGAACTTAGTGCGAAATGAAATTGTAGCAGCTGATGAAATGCCGCTTAAATATGTTGCGCATACACCATGTTTTAGGAGTGAAGCGGGTGCGTATGGTAGAGATGTTAGAGGTATGATTCGCCAGCACCAATTTGAAAAAGTTGAATTGGTCCAAATAGTAAAAGCATCAGAATCTGAACAAGCACATGAAGAATTAACATCTAACGCGGAAAGTATCCTGCAAGCACTTAATTTACCTTATCGATTAATGCTACTTTGTTCTGGCGATACAGGTTTTTCAGCAACAAAAACATATGACCTTGAAGTGTGGTTGCCGGGGCAAGATACGTACCGTGAAATTTCATCATGCAGTAACTTCAAAGATTTCCAGGCGCGCCGCTTAAAAGCCCGCTGGCGTAACCCTGAAACAGGCAAACCAGAATTGGTTCATACAATTAATGGCTCTGGTTTGGCAGTAGGCCGAACATTAATTGCTGTGATGGAGAACTATCAACAAGCGGACGGTTCTATTAAAGTCCCAGATGTATTACAGCCTTATATGGGGAATATTACCTCGATAACATTGTAAAAATAAAAAGCATAAAAAAAGCCCCTTTTTAGGGGCTTTTTTTATGGATAAAACTAAACGTTAGTCACGGCCGTTAATTGCGCCAAGAATATGTAAAAGACTAGTGAATAAGTTGAACAAACTAATGTATAGCGAAACAGTGGCCATAATATAGTTTGTTTCACCACCATGAATAATGGCGCTAGTTTGATAAAGAATCATGCCAGACATCAGCATGATAAACATTGCTGAAACACCTAATGAAAGGGCGGGAATACTAAAGACCATTGCGCCGATTCCAGCTAAGAATGCTACTAAAATGCCAACCATTAAAAAGCCAGAAATAAAGCTAAAGTCTTTTTTAGTGGTCAACGCATAGCCTGATAAGCCTAGGAATATAACACCTGTGCCGCCAAGTGACGTCATGATAAGTTCATGGCCATTTGAATAAGCTTGCAGATACATGTTTAGGATAGGACCTAATGTCATTCCCATAAAACCTGTTAAAGCAAACACACAAACAATACCAATGGCGCTATTTCTAAATTTTGAAGTTAGCCATAATAGGCCAAAATAGCCCACAAGCGTCATGATCATTCCTGGGTGTGGAAGGTTTAAACTCATGGACAATGCTGCTGATCCTGCGCTGAAAATTAATGTCATCGCAAGCAACATGTAAGTATTTTTCAATACCTTGTTTGTCGCAAGAATGCTTTCTTCGCTACGTGAAATTGACTGGTTAAATTGGTTCACTAAAATACCTCATTTATAATTAACAAATGCTTAGTTGATGAGACTCTATAAAGCACATAAGGTTCAATCTTACGTCTTCGGGAAAATACTTCAAGTCTTTTAGTAATTAGGCTGGAAAAAAAGTTCATACTTCAGTAATATGCGCGGCTTGGAAGCAAATCTTTCGATTCGCTTTATATAATCGCTTAAAACTGGAGAGATGGCAGAGCGGTTGAATGCACCGGTCTTGAAAACCGGCAAGGGGTCAAACCCTTCCAGGGTTCGAATCCCTGTCTCTCCGCCACCTTTAAATATAAATCATTTCTTATAATTTGATTTATACTCTGTATCTAACAAATAAAAAAGCCCCAACAATTGTAGATTGTTGGGGCTTTTTTATTTGTTAGCCACTCCCTCTGCTAATAGTAGTTCGTCCATGCAAAAGCATCCTGCTCTTTTCGTGTTTACTTATAGGCATCTTATATCGTACGAAACCACCCCATTCATATTTAGTGGGCTTTTGTTGTTATTTACCTTTAGTTAAATGGATATATATTCAGTATGTATTGATTATTTTCATTAAAAAAAGTATTATATTATAACAACTGTTAGGTAGAAAGTTGTGCTCCTCACTAGCGAGGCTTTTTAGCCTCGCATTTTTTTGTCAGCCATATATGATTATGGTTCTTTAATGGTTACTGGAAACAAGATGTCAGAAAACACAAAAGTCGAATTACCACTTAGCGGAATTCGTGTATACGAAATAGGCACTAGTGTTGCGGCACCATTTGGTACTTGGATCCTAGCTGCTATGGGTGCAGAAGTGATCAAAGTTGAGCCTGAAGGGCGTGGTGATGATTGCCGACACTGGGGGCCTCCATTTTGGAATGGGACGTCCGCAATGTTTCAGGCTTTAAATAGAGATAAGAAATCAGTGACGGTAGATTTAAGTGATCCTAAGGACAAGGCTTGGCTAAGAAATGAAATGGTTAGTAAGGCCGATGTTGTGTTACAGAATATGCGCCCTGGTAAAGTATCAAGCCTAGGCCTTGGTGCTAAGGAAATGTGTAAAGAAAACCCAAAACTTATCTATTGCAATATTTGGGCGTTTGGTGAAACTGGTCCGATGGCCGACAAGCCAGGTTATGACCCTCTTATGCAGGCGTACAGTGGGTTAATGAGTTTAAATGGTGAAGAGGGTCGCCCCCCCGTACGAATTGGAACATCGGCGATCGATATGGGTACAGGTATGTGGTGTTCTATCGCTATTATTGCCGCCTTATTCAGCCGCCAAAAAACAGGCGAAGGCTGTATTGTTGATACAGCATTATATGAAACAGCACTCAGTTGGATGACTTATCATATGGCGGGTTATCACGCGACTGGGAATCTACCTACACCGCAAGGATCGGGTGTGCAGGGTATTTCACCTTATCAAGCGTATGAGTGTTCTGATGGTTATCTTGTCGTTGCAGCACCCAATAATAAATTATTTGATTTACTGAAAGGTGTAATGGGTAGTCCAGCCTGGGCTGATGAAGAGCACTTTGAAACCAACCCTAAGCGATTCGAAAATAAGGTAGAACTGAATCGCCGGATGACTGAAATTTTAGTAAAAGAGCCCCGTTCACATTGGCAGAAAAAGTTAGATGACGTGGGGATTCCTAATTCACCTATTCAATTGGTTGATGAAGTATTAAATGACCCACAAACACAATCATTAGGTATTGTTCAAGAGTCTGTTGAAAATGCAATGAAGCTAGTTGGTCTGCCTATTAAGTTCAATGGTCAACGGCCACCGTTACAAAATGAGGCGCCGGCATTAGGTGCTGATAACGCCACTTATAAAAATTAACGGAGAAAAGATAATGAAGGAAATTTCTATTCCATTAGGTAATGATTACGCTGATATTCGTGATGCCGTTAGTAAAATTTGTGCTGACTTTCCGGGTGAATATTGGCGCAAACTAGATGCTGAGAGCGCATATCCTGAAGAATTTGTTAATGCGCTGACCGAATCTGGTTTTTTATCAGCCTTGATTCCTGAAGAGTATGGCGGCGTTGGCCTTCCTTTACGTGCTGCAGCAGTCATCATGGAGACGATTCATGCGTCTGGTGGATCCGCTTCAGCTTGCCATGCACAAATGTATATTATGGGCGCAGTACTAAGACACGGAAGCGAAGAGCAAAAACAAAAATACTTACCTAAAATTGCTACTGGCGAGTTAAGGCTGCAAGCGTTTGGCGTAACAGAGCCAACGTCTGGTTCTGATACGACTAAGTTACGAACTAAGGCGGTTAAACAAGGCGACAAATATATCGTTAATGGTCAAAAAGTATGGACCAGTCGTGCTTTTCAATCTGACTTGATGTTGCTATTGGCTAGAACAACGCCTCTTGAAGAAGTATCAAAGCCAACAGACGGCATGTCTATCTTTTTGGTTGATATGCGTGAAGTTGTTGGTAATGGCATGGAAATTCGTGCGATTGACGCGATGATTAACCACAACACGACGGAAGTCTTTTTCGATAATATGGAGATTCCTGCAGACTCACTGATTGGTGAAGAAGGTAAGGGTTTCCGTTACGTCATGAGTGGGATGAATGCTGAGCGAGTGATCATTGCGGGTGAAAGCATCGGTGATGCGCGTTTCTTTATCGAGCGGGCAAAAAATTACGCCAGTGAAAGGAAAATATTTGGTGGCCCGATTGGTAAAAACCAAGGTATTCAATTTCCAATTGCCAGAGCGTATGCAGAAATTGAGGCCGCTGAGATGATGGCTAGAAAAGCAGCGGTGCTTTTTGAAGCTGGTGAACCCTGTGGTGCCGAAGCTAATATGGCAAAAATGCTATGCGCTGAGGCGGCCTGGAATGCGGGTGAAGCTTGTATGCAAACGCACGGTGGATTTGCCTTTGCGCGTGAATACGATATAGAACGAAAGTGGCGCGAGGCAAGGCTGTATCTGATAGCACCGATTTCAACAAATATGATTTTAAGCTACATTGGCCAACACGTACTGGGTATGCCGAAGTCATATTAATTATAAAAATGATAAAACAATAGGAGAACACAATGGGTAGAGTAAATGGAAAAATCGCTTTAGTAACGGGTGGGGCAATGGGTATGGGACGTACTCACTGTGAATTATTAGCAGCTGAAGGTGCCACGGTCATCGTGACGGATATGAACGAAGCCGAAGGTAAAGCTACTGTCGAAAGTATTATTTCAGAAGGTGGTAAAGCTGAGTTTCATTCATTAAATGTGACTGTAGAATCCGAATGGTTGAGCGTAGTAGAAAAAGTAGTCGCGTCACACGGTCAAATTGATGTTCTTGTTAATAATGCGGGTATTTTAATTGTTAAGCAATTAGAAGAAACCACAACAGAAGAATGGGATCGCACTTTTGATATTAATGTAAAAGGTGTTTTCTTTGGCACAAAGGCTGTACTTCCTGCAATGCAAAAAGCAGGCGGAGGATCTATCGTTAATATTTCCTCAATTTATGGCCTAGTTGGCGCTCCTGTTTCAGCTGCTTATCAAGCAACTAAAGGCGCTGTTAGATTATTTACTAAAGCAACGGCGGTTGATTATGCGCAATATAATATTCGCGTAAATTCTGTTCACCCTGGTGTTATTGACACGCCAATGACAAAAGATTTGTTACATGGTGACGAAGAAACACGTCAAGCGATTTTAGGTACAACGATTCTTGACCGACCAGCTCAACCTAAGGAAGTGTCTTATGCTGTATTACACTTGGCAAGTGATGATTCATCCTTCATGAATGGTTCTGAAATGGTAGTAGATGGTGGCTATACGGCCGTCTAGTTAGGAGAGCGATAACGCCGTGAAGAAACTGAATTTCAGCCCTGTTTTAACGGGCGAAAAAGAAGCTCTCTTAAGAACTGAAGTACGTTCTTTTTTAAGAGATTATGGATCATTTAATGTTTCAAATATTATTGATTCATGGTCTATTTGTGACCCAGAGCTTAGCCGTGCACTAGCCGCTAAAGGTTGGTTAGGCATGACGTGGCCCACAGAATACGGTGGGGGCGGACGTAGTTATCTTGAGCGTTATGTCGTGATCGAAGAACTATTGGCCGCCGGTGCTCCCGTTGGGGCGCACTGGGTAGCCGATCGTCAAAGTGGTCCTCTTTTGTTGCGATTTGGAACGGAGGAACAACGCCAATACTTCTTACCAAAAATAATTCAGGGCGAGTGTTTTTTTGCGATTGGAATGAGTGAGCCTAATAGTGGGTCTGATCTTGCGTCCATTAAAACACGTGCAGAGAAAGTTGATGGTGGCTGGCTGATTAATGGCTCTAAAATTTGGACTAGCTGGGCTCACGTTTGCCATCAAATGATCACCTTATGTAGAACGGCTCCACCGTCTGATAATCGTCATGCCGGTATGAGTCAGTTGATTGTTAATCTTGACCACGAAGGTATTACAGTTCGCCCCATTATCACATTGGCTGGTGAAGCGCACTTTAATGAGATTTTTTTTGATGATGTTTTTGTTCCAGATAATCGACTCATAGGTCAGGTTAACGAAGGGTGGAGTCAGGTAGTTGCAGAACTAGCATTTGAACGTAGTGGGCCAGAACGTTTTTTAAGTAGTTATCAGTTACTAGAAGCATCGATTAAAGAACTTCGAGAAGCTAATGTAACTCAACAAGCAGAACCTATTATTGGTCAGTTTGTAGCTCGATTGATGGTATTGCGCCAAATGTCGCTCTCTGTCGCAAATCAATTACAAGAAGGTAAGTTGCCGATTAATGAGGCGTCCGTGGTTAAAGATTTAGGAACCTCTTTTGAGCAAGAGTTACCAGAAGCGATGCGATTGATACTCGCAACTGAACCTCGTTCAACTGCAAATGGCGGTGTTGCACGGTTGTTATCTGATTCAATATTAAAAGCCCCGTCATTTTCTCTGCGTGGCGGCACGCGTGAAATTCTTCGTGGCATTATTGCCAGAGGCTTGGGTTTACGATGAATGAATTAGCACAATTAATTGAAGAGTCAGCCACTCGTCTATTTGAAGATTTTTCAAATGGTAATGGTCATGAATTAATGGAAGCAGGGCAGTTTCCCGAAAAACTTTGGGCAGACTTCTTAGCAGATGGTTGGCTGACAACACTGTTATCTGAAGATGATGGAGGTTCTGGACTTGGCCTTGCGGGTGGTTGTGTGTTGATGAGACTTGCTGGGTATCACACAGTACCGTTGCCAGTAGTAGAGTCATTAATTGCCGTTTATCTAGCGGCTAAATCAGGTGTTGAACATACTGAAGAGTTATTGGTGCCTGTTGTTCTATCTGAACCGATTAATGGTCAGTCTGATATTGCCTTACTGGGGGTTCCATGGGCTCGGCATGCAACATCATTATTAGTTGTTTTTCCAAGCGATAACGAGACGCGCGTTAGCATTCTTTCTTGCCAGGACGTCACGATTACATCAGGTCAAAATATGGCAGGTGAGCCACGTGATGATGTGATTTTTAACCAGGACCAGCTAAATAAAAGTCAACAATTGCACGGTATTACAATTCAACAGATTGACTCTTGGCTTGCACTGAGCCGTGCCGCTCAAATGACAGGCGCATTACAACACGTATTAGAAATGACGGTTGATTTTGCAAACGAACGTTCTCAATTCGGTCGTCAAATCGGTAAGTTTCAGGCGGTGCAACAGCAAATGGCTGTTCTGGCTGAAATGACCAGTGCGTCAATTTGTGCTGTTGATGCAGCCATAGACCATTTAGAAACTGAGCAAGAATGGGAACTTATCGCCTGTGCAAAAATCACTGTAGGTGAATCTGCTGGCTATGCGGCTAAAACGGCCCATGCCGTTCACGCAGCCATTGGTTTTACCCAAGAGTACCCATTACAGCTTAGTACGCGCCGGTTGTGGTCTTGGCGTGATGAATGTGGCAATGAAGCGCAATGGTCTGCAAAATTGGGGCAGCATTGCTTTGATCTAAAAACAGATAATTTGTGGAGTTGGTTAACGACACAAACAGGTTAAGAACAGAGGATAAAACAGTGACAACAGACGTAATAAGTGAAGTAAAAGATGGTATTGCTATATGGCGAATGAACCGTGTTGATACGCGAAATGCAATATCAGATGGCAATATGATTAATGATTTGGTGTTATTAGCGGAGCAAGCACAAAAGGACAGTCAGATCAGAGTGGTCATTTTAACCGGTAACGGCCCAGCATTTTCTTCGGGTGGCAACGTTAAAAAAATTCGTGAAGAAATGACTGAGTCGGATAAAACACCACATGAATTAGCCGCCTGGTACCGCGAAGGTATTCAACGAATTCCTTTAGCTTTTCAAGCTTTAGATATCCCTATTATCGCCGCTGTTAATGGCCCTGCCATTGGCGCGGGGTGTGACCTTACTTGTATGTGTGACATCCGAATTGCAGCCGAAAGTGCACGCTTTGCAGAAAGTTTTGTAAAGTTGGGCATCATTCCGGGTGATGGCGGTTCTTGGTTGTTACCCCGTGCAGTTGGTTTGGCAAAAGCGTCTGAAATGGCGTTTACGGGTGACCCAATTAGTGCAGAAGAAGCGCTAAAGTTTGGTCTTGTTTCAAGAGTCGTTCCCGATGATCAGCTAATGGATGAAGCAATAGCTTTGGCGCAACGTATTGCCGTTAACCCACCCGTGTCAGTCCGTATGGCGAAACAATTAATACGTGAAGGACAGCGTACAGATTTAGATACGCACCTACAAATGGCGGCTGTAATGCAAGCAGTCTCACACCGTACTGAAGATCATCGCGAAGCGATGAATGCTATTTTTGAGAAACGCCAAGGTGAATTTAAAGGGCGTTAAGTTGTTAATGTTGAAAATTTAATTCAAGAGTTGGAGAAAATAAAATGATGATGAAGGATAAAGTAGTATTAGTCACAGGAGCGGGTCGAGGCATTGGTCGTGCGATGGCTATTATGATGGCTGAAGAAGGCGCAAAAGTGGTTGTTAATGATCTGGGTGCTGGTGTTGGTGGCGAAGAAACGGGCGAAAGCCCAGCTGAAGAAGTTGTTTCAACGATACGTGCAGCCGGCGGTGAAGCGGTTATTAATGGTGATAATGTCGCTAGCCTTGAAGGTGCAGAAGCGATGGTCGAATCTGCTATAGATAACTTTGGCCGGATAGATACAGTGGTCAATAATGCAGGTATCTTGCGTGATCGTATTTTTCATAAAATGTCTCCGGAAGAGTGGAACGCTGTCATTAACGTTCATTTAAATGGTAGCTTTAACACGGCACATTTTGCAGCTAAACATTTTAAGCAGCAAGAAAGTGGTAGCTTTGTTTTTATGACCTCAACCTCCGGTTTAATCGGTAATTTTGGACAGGCAAATTATTCTGCTGCCAAAGCAGGTATTGCAGCACTTTCTAAAAGTGTTGCTCTGGATATGCAACGTTATAACGTGCGTTCTAACTGTATATCACCTTTTGCATGGAGCCGAATGATAGGAGCTATTCCTGTTAATACACCTGAGCAAAAAGCCCGTGTTGATAAATTAAAAGAAATGACACCGGATAAGATTGCATCAATGGCTGTTTACTTAGCAAGTGATTCTGCAAGCGATGTGTCAGGTCAAATTTTTGCTGTGCGTAATAATGAGATTTTCCTAATGGGACAATCAAGACCTTTACGCTCAACGCACCGTTCAGAAGGCTGGACACCACAAACTATTTCAGAGCATGCCATTCCAGCATTGAAAAGCAGTTTCTATCCGTTAGATCGCTCTGCTGATGTATTTTCATGGGATCCAGTTTAAAACTAAAGTGATAAAAAAGATGTAAGCAAGGAGGGGTAATGACAACAAACGATTTGAGTTATGACTTTGGTTTAAGTGATGTTCCTTTAATGGGCAAAACGATTGGTGTGGCGTTTGATGAAACAGTCGCTCGCTGGCCAGATAAATTGGCTGTTATTAGTCGTCACCAAGGGGTACGTTGGACCTACAAAGAATATAAAGAAAAAGTCGATAATCTTGCTAGTGGACTGGTGGAGCTTGGTCTGAAGCCAGGTGATCGAATTGGTATTTGGTCCCAAAATAATGCTGAGTGGGCGGTAACACAGTTTGCAACAGCAAAGGCTGGCTTGATTATGGTCAATATTAATCCAGCTTATAAAAGTGCTGAGCTTGAGTATGCATTAACGAAATCTGGCTGTGTTGCCTTGGTGACATCGGCAGAATTTAAAACCAGCAACTATATTGATATTTTACATAAGCTAGCACCGGAAATAGCGATGTGTAAACCTGGTCAATTGGAGTCAAAAAGGCTGTCAGTTCTAAAAACCATTATTCGTTTGGGTGAAGATAAAACAGATGGGATGTATAACTTCAATGACGTGATGGAAATGGGCTCAGAAGATAGTGCTCAAGAGCTCGGACGCTTATCAAAAATATTGCAGTTTGATGACCCGATCAATATCCAGTTTACCAGTGGCACAACAGGTTCACCTAAAGGCGCAACCCTCAGTCACCACGGTATTATGAATAATGCGAACTTAACAGGCATTACGATGGGCGTTTCGGTGTCTGATATTGTCTGTATCCCAGTACCGATGTATCACTGCTTTGGTATGGTGATTGGTACATTGTTGTCAGTCGTTAGAGGATGTACTGCCGTCATGCCAGGTGAATACTTTGATCCCACAAATGTTATGGAAACGGTTCAGGATGAGGCTTGTACCGTCTTATACGGCGTGCCGACAATGTTTATAGCAATGTTAGGCCTAGAAAATTTTAACACCTATGATGTGAGTTCACTACGTACAGGTGTTATGGCCGGTTCACCATGTCCTGTAGAGGTAATGAAAGAAGTTATCAAAGAAATGCACATGGATAAAATAACGGTTGCATACGGTATGACTGAGCTAAGTCCAGTTTCAAATCAGTCATTGATGGACGATTCGTTTGACATACGTGTGTCTACGGTAGGTAAGTCAGCCCCACATGTTGAGGGCAAAATAGTTGATGAAAATAACCGTATTGTAGCGAGGGGTGAGATTGGTGAATATTGTGCCCGAGGATACAGTGTGATGATTGGTTATTGGGATGATGCAGAAAAAACAGCAGAATCCATTGATGCAGCTGGCTGGATGCACACAGGCGACTTAGCGACCATGGATGAAAATGGTTATGTCACCGTAGTAGGGCGATCTAAAGATATGGTGATACGCGGCGGTGAAAATATATATCCAAAAGAAATAGAAGACCTTTTATACCGCCATGAAAAAATAGCTGATATTCAAGTCATTGGTATACCCGATGAAAAATTTGGTGAAGAGATATGTGCTTGGGTGAAAGTTGTAGCTGATCATCAATTAGATGAAGAGGAGCTTAGAGCATATTGCAAAGAGGAAATGGCGCATTACAAAGTGCCTCGTTACATAAAATTTGTTGATGAGTTTCCGATGACGGTTACCGGAAAAATTCAAAAATTTGTCATGCGTGACGTAATGAAAGAAGAATTAGGGCTTTAAAATAAAATAAGTTACATTAACTAAAGGAACTAACACTATGAAATATGAAGATTTTCAACATTTATTGTTTGAACGTAAAGATAACGGAGTTCTATTGGTGACAATTAATAGACCTGACGTAATGAACGCGACTAACGCACGTTTGCATTGGGAGTTAACCAAAATTTGGGCTGTTATTCAAGATGACGACTCTGTTAAAAATGTCGTGGTAACTGGTGCAGGTGACCGTGCATTTTCAGCGGGTGGTGACTTAGACTGGGTGTCAGGAATGGTTGGAAATCCAAAGGCAGTTGAAGGTGTTCGCCAAGAAGCAGCGGACCTTGTTTATAATATTTTGAGTTTTGAAAAGCCAATTATTTCTGCAATTAATGGAGTTGCAGTGGGCGCGGGTCTGGTGGTTGCGATGTTGGCGGATATTAGTATTATTTCTAAAGAAAAAGGTAAATTCACCGATGGCCACGTGAAATTAGGGGTGGCAGCAGGAGACCATGCAGCTATCATCTGGCCTTTACTTTGTGGTATGGCAAAAGCGAAATATTACCTAATGACGGCTGAATTTATTAATGGTGAACAAGCCGAACAAATGGGTATGGTTAGTTTATGTGTACCGCACGATGAATTGATGGATGAGGCCTTTAAGGTAGCAAATCAATTAGCAAAAGGTAGCCAGTCAGCGATAAATGGAACTAAAAATACATTAAATGGTTGGATGAAAATGGCGTCACCAATTTTTGAAGCGTCTTTACGCGAAGAAATGCTTAATTTCTTAAGCGATGATGCAAAAGAAGGGGTTGCTGCCGTACGTGAGAAAAGGGCGCCTAACTTTCCATCTGCACAATAAAGTACTACAAAAACATATGGCTAAAAGATTTAATTAGTAGGTATTTCGTTCGATAATTAGGGGAAAGCTACTAGTTAATTAGCTAGAAATGAAAGGAGCTCATAAGAGCTCCTTTTTTATGGGGTCGCTAAATATTGAGTGGTAGAATAAATTTGAATTTAATTTTATAGAGAATTTTAATTATGAAGATTGACCCAAAGACGCATGATAGATTTTTTAATATCCTAAAAGCAGTGGTCATCCCAAGACCAATCGCTTTTATATCATCTCACTCAAAAGCAGGTATTCTGAATCTAGCACCGTTCTCATTCTTTAATGGTGTTTGTTATGATCCGCCTACGATCAGCGTATCGATTGCACGTTTTGCAGGCGCTAAGTCAAAAGACAGTCTTGTGAATATTGAAGAAAATGGTGAATTTGTCGTTAATTTAGTGAACCGAGATATCGCGGAAGCGATGAATAAAACAGCAGCTGAATATCCAACAGAAGTGAATGAGTTTGAAGTGTCGGGTTTAACTACGGCACCCTCCGAACTAATCACACCCCCTCGTGTTGCTGAATCTCCTGTAAGCCTCGAATGCCGATTGATACAAGTTGTACCGGTTAATGAAGGTACGCGAAAAGAGTGTGGATTAGTGATTGCTGAGGTTGTTTATTGCCATATTAACGATGAACTTTACGATGGGCGCTATGTGGACATGGTTGGTTTAGATGTTGTTGGACGATTGGGTGGCCATAGTTATTGCCATGTGGATAACTTGTTTGATATGAAGCTACCGGTTTATAAGGCTGATGAGTAAAGCGCTTTATTAAAGCGCCGATGCCCCACCATCAACTGAGTACACACCACCAGTGCAATAAGAAGCCTCATCACTACATAAAAACGCCATTAATGAGGCCACTTCCTCGGGTTCTCCATAGCGCCCCATAGGCATCATTTTGTTTAGCTGTTTTTTGGCTGCAGCTTCTTGCCCAGGTGCAAACCCAGTTTCAAGGGAGCGCATCATCCTAGTTTCAATAGGTGCAGGGTTAACGGTGTTTATACGAATACCTTGAGCCGCGTATTCTTGTGAAACACTGCGCATCATGCCAATAACGGCATGTTTACTGGTTACATATGGAGAAATATTGGCTGTTCCTTTTATACCAGCTAGTGAGGAGGTAATAACAATATTACCGCCACCGCTGTTAAGCATTGCAGGAATAACATATTTTAGGCCTAACCAGACACCTCGTATATTAACAGCGATGACTTGATCGAAGCTTTCAATAGGGGAGTCGATAATAGGGGCAACCACACCCTCAATACCGGCATTGTTTATAAAGCAGTCAATCGAACCATAAAGCTCTATCGCTTTGTTAACGTAACCTTCGACCTGATCTGCTTGAGTAACGTCAGCCACATGATATGAGACCTTCTGGCCACCATTAATGCAGTTAACTGCCTCCTTCAGGCTTTTCTCTACCAAATCAACCAGCAGTACGTTAGCGCCTTGTTGAGCAAATAATGTTCCAGCTGCTAAGCCTATTCCCCCAGCCCCACCCGTAATGATAACGGTTTTATTTTCAAATTTGCTCAATGTGTTCTCCAAGTTTTCAATATGAATTGATATGAAATTTTTGCCTCAACTAAAGATATATTAATGGTTTGTTAATTAGCTGAGATGACGGGTTTGCGTAATAAAGATTGTATTGCCGACTCAAGGCCTGCTAATGTTAAAGAGTACATGCGATCATTAATTAATTCGCGTGTAATTTTGTTTGAAGGCCTTCTTTCCCAATTATTTTCTGGATCTGGGTTTAGCCAAACAGCACTAGGAAAAGCGGTTAGCAATCGTTTCATCCACACTGCGCCTGTTTCTTCGTTCCAGTGTTCAACACTACCACCAGGGTAGGTGATTTCATAGGGACTCATATTGGCATCACCAACAAAAATTATTTTATAGTCACTAGGGTAGCGATTGATGATCTCTATTGTAGGTGTTGCTTCGTCGAAACGACGCTTATTATCTTTCCATAGGTACTCATACGTGAAATTGTGGAAGTAGTAATACTCTAAATGTTTGAACTCTATTTTGGATGCTGAGAAGAGTTCTTCACAAATTCGAATGTGATCATCCATTGACCCACCAATATCCAATAACAGTAATACCTTGATGGCATTATGACGTTCTGGAACCATTTTAATGTCTAAGTATCCGGCATTGGATGCAGTTGATCGAATGGTATCGTCTAAATCTAATTCTTCCTCAGAACCTTGTCGGGCAAATTTTCTTAATTTACGTAAAGCGACTTTTATATTACGTGTATTTAGTTCAACGCTATCATCTAGGTTTCTAAACTCTCGTTTATCCCATACTTTTGTAGCGCGTCTGTGACGAGACTCGTGTTGACCGATTCGAACGCCTTCAGGATTATAACCATACGCACCAAAGGGTGACGTACCTCCTGTGCCAATCCATTTGTTGCCACCGTGATGTTCTTCTTTTTGTTCTTCTAATCGCTTTTTAAGCGTTTCCATTAATTTTTCCCAGCCGCCGAGTGATTGGATTTTTTGTTTTTCTTCTTCGGTTAATAGCTTTTCAGCTTGTTTACGTAACCATTCTTCAGGAATCTGACTAAATATTTCTTCTAATGAATGATCGTGTTCAAGCCCATTGAATGTTTCAGAAAACACTTGATCAAAACGATCGTAATAACGCTCATCTTTAACTAATGCAGTGCAAGATAAATAATAGAAGGCTTGTATGTCAAAGCTGGATATTCTTTTTTCAAGCGCTCTTAGTAAGGACAGCAGCTCAGTGATGCTAACGGGTAAGCCCGCTTTTCGTAAGTCTAAAAAGAAAGCAATGAACATAGGATGATATTTACTGACCCTGTTTACGTCTATTGATAAACGCAATTCGTTCAAACAAGTGTACATCCTGCTCGTTTTTTAATAAGGCTCCGTGAAGCTTTGGCAAGATATTGTTAGTATCCGCTTCACGTAGGGTGTTTGCGTCTAACTCTTCAGACAGTAACAATTTAATCCAGTCGAGTAATTCTGATGTTGATGGTTTCTTTTTAAGGCCAGCGATTTCACGAACTTCAAAAAAGATTCCAAGCGCCTCGGATAATAATTCTTTTTTTAATGATGGAAAGTGTACATTCACAATCTGCTGCATGGTTTCTAATTCGGGGAAACGAATGTAGTGGAAGAAACAGCGTCTTAGGAATGCATCAGGCAACTCTTTTTCATTGTTACTGGTAATAATAATGAGCGGTCTATGTTTGGCTTGAACCAATTCCTTGGTTTCATAGACAAAAAATTCCATACGATCCAATTCCTGCAAGAGGTCATTTGGAAACTCGATGTCAGCCTTATCAATTTCATCAATCAGTAAAACAGCGCGTTTTTCAGAAACAAACGCTTCCCACACTTTACCTTTAACGATGTAATTAGCAATATCGTGGACGCGGTCATCTCCTAACTGAGAGTCGCGTAGGCGTGAAACGGCATCGTATTCATACAAGCCTTGGTGAGCTTTAGTGGTTGATTTAATATGCCACTCGATCAATGGTGCGCCTAGGGAGTTAGCAACTTCAAGCGCCAGTTGTGTTTTGCCGGTTCCAGGTTCGCCTTTTATTAACAAAGGTCGTTCTAGTGTGATTGCAGCATTGACAGCCATACTAAGTTCTTCTGTGGCTATGTAATTACTGGTGCCTTCAAAGTGATTGTTATCCATAAATTTATGCGTTGAATTTGAGAAATTCGTATTGTAGAGGGTTATAAGCTAATTTAAAGAGGGTTTTGTTCAATCAGCTGTTTCGCAATAATAATGCG
>Ga0105358_10000331_pt1 | contig 22718 bp, 23 predicted proteins | sample GOMGulsemesocosm_5_FD_83509 | JGI IMG/M metagenome (GOLD analysis project Ga0105358, IMG submission 83509) | Methane-oxidizing microbial communities from mesocosms in the Gulf of Mexico - GOM15C Gulf of Mexico | ecosystem: Environmental > Aquatic > Marine > Cold seeps | place: Gulf of Mexico... | reverse complement strand
CATGTTTTACTCAGAAACCCCGCAGGGCTGGTTTATAAACATTTTATGCTGAATTTTACATTTTGAAATAACTTGGGTATATACTCACATGCTAATCCCCAAACAACTAAAGAAAGCCAATGAACGATAGCCAATACAATTTAATTGCTGAAGATCTATTACTTGCCGTTGAAGAGGCAATTGAAGAATGCGGTGTTGATATAGATTATGAAGGTGTTGGTGGTTTATTAACGCTAACCTTTAAAAACAACACTAAGATCATTATAAACAAACAAGCGCCTTTACATGAAATTTGGGTAGCCACTAAATTTAATGGTCACCATTTTTCATTTATCGATGAACTTTGGACAGATAAACGTGGCGGTGGTGAGTTTTGGCAATTTTTATCTACTGCAGTAAGCAAGCAAGCTGATACTGAAATAACCCTAACAGCACAATAGCATAACCTTTGAGAACAAAACCTATGACGACAGTACGAATAGCAACACGTGAAAGCGCCCTAGCCTTATGGCAAGCTGAATATGTTAAAGCACAATTAGAACACTTTCATCAAGACATTAATGTTGTACTTGTGCCCATGACCACCAAAGGCGATATTTGGTTAGATACGCCATTGGCAAAAATAGGTGGTAAGGGTCTTTTTGTTAAAGAACTTGAAGTTGCTATGCTTGAAGATCGCGCTGACATTGCTGTTCATTCAATGAAAGATGTCCCTGTAGACTTCCCTGACGGTCTGGGTTTAGAAGTCATTTGCCCTCGCGAAGATCCCCGTGATGCTTTTGTTTCAAATACATATGCTAAGCTTAACGACTTACCTCAAGGCGCTATTGTTGGCACCTCAAGCTTACGTCGCCAATGCCAATTAAAAGCAAAACGCCCTGATCTTGATATTAGAGACTTACGCGGTAACGTAAATACCCGCCTAAGAAAGTTAGATGAAGGGCAATATGATGCCATTATTTTAGCTGCTGCTGGTTTAATTCGTTTAAAAATGGGCGAGCGTATTGCGCAAACTATTGAACCAGAAGAAATATTACCTGCTAATGGCCAAGGCGCTGTTGGTATTGAGTGTCGTATTAATGATGACACTATTAAAGTCTTATTAGCGCCGCTTGAATGTAGCGCAACCCGTATCCGTGTATTAACAGAACGCTCGATGAATAAAGCATTAGAAGGTGGCTGTCAGGTGCCAATTGCTAGTTATAGTGTTATTTCAGCTGATGGTAAAGACGTTCACTTACGTGGTTTAGTTGGCGCAGTAGATGGAAGTGAGATAATTAAAAGTGACATTACTGGCCCTATTGAACAAGGTGAGGCATTAGGTAACACCCTAGCACAAGAATTACTTAGCCGCGGTGCCGATAAAATTTTAAAACAGGTTTATGCTATGGCCAATTCTGACAACTAACCCATGCTGACAACTCATAGCGCCTGGCCGCTTAATGTTTTAATTGCGCGGCCAATAAAAAAAGCACAAGCATTAACCTTATTACTGAACAAACAAGGCATTGCTTGTGTGAGTCAACCGCTATTCGACTATCAGCCGTTAGCTGATCACAAGCAAAGTAAAGAACTACTGACAACTGCCAACATTATAATATTTGTAAGTGTTGCCGCCGTTGAATTTTCCCATGCTAACGTCATATCAACACACTGGCAATATCAACATATTATTGCCGTAGGTAAAGCAACAAAAGCAGCGCTACAAGCATTAGGGCTTGAGAATATACAGTGCCCTTTTCAAGAAAATAGCGAAGGTATATTAACCTTAAGTGTACTAAATGAAGGCCTATTAAATAAAAATATCACCATAGTACGTGGTAATGGTGGTAGGGAACACTTGGCAGTGGAGTTAATTAAGCGTGGCGCATCGGTAAATTATCTTGAAAGTTATCAAAGAATATGGCGAATATTCCCTAAAGATATAAACAAGCAATGGTATCAACAACAAATTAATTGTATTGTCGTTACCAGTAACGCACTACTAGATAAACTTGTACATTTAACACAAGCTACTAACGTAACGATAGAAAATAAAACAACTAAGCACTGGCGAGAACAGTGTGTTTGGTTAGTCGCTAGTAAACGTATTGCCAAGCATGCTCAACAGCTTGGTTTAACAAATATTATACAAAGTGACGGCGCTAGTGAAGAAGCAATTAATACTGCGCTACAAGCATTAAGCATTTATGAAAACTTTCGGGTCAAAAGATTACCGAAATGATTCGCTTTCTAGCGATTAATGAATAATTATTAAAATTCAATAATGGAATGAAAAATGACTGATAAAAAAACGCCATTAACCACAGAACAAAAAAAAGAAACAAGCTCTAAAGCGCCTACGACTAAAGCTGCGGCTACGGCTAAAAAAGTTTCAACAAAAGAAATAACTGATAGTAATCAAAATAAAGTATCGAAATTAGCAATCATTGCTATTTTTATTGCTTTGGGCAGCACAGCTACTCACTATGTTTGGCAGCAACAACAAAGCCAATTATTAATATTGGATCTTTCTCAACAGATTGATCAAAAAAGTACGGCTACATTCAATCAATATCAAGCTGAAACGAAGCAGGCACTGACACAATTAACAACTCAAGTTAACAATAACAATCAAGTAGAAAAGGTAGCTGAACTTAATGCACTACTCAGTCAACTTGAACGTAAAGTTAAGCAACGTCAACCCAGTGATTGGATATTACATGAAGCTGAATACCTCATCCGTATTGCGGCAAGAACCTTATGGTTAGAAAGTGACACCACGGCAGCTATTAATTTACTCAAAAATGCCGATGCCCGCTTAGCGGCTCTAAACGACCCTACTTTTTTACCCGTACGTGAACTTGTTCATCAGGATATAAAATCACTTGAACTGATGCCTACCTTGCAAACTGATGAGGTTGTTTTAACGTTAATGGCATTAAACAGGCAAATATCAATACTGCCTTTAGCCATGGTTGATATTGGTATTGAAACTAATAAAGACTCCAATGAATTGTCAAATGATATTAATGATTGGAAAGCTAATTTAACCAAAACATGGGAAAAATTCCTTAATGACTTTATTCGTGTTCGTCAAAGAACAGGGATGATAGAGCCACTGGTGTCACCAGAGCAACAACAACATTTAAAACAAAATTTAAACTTAAAAATTCAATTAGCTTTATGGGCAGCAAGTGAACGTAAGAGTGATATTTACCAGAAAGCATTAGCCGATATGCAACGATGGTTTACTGAGTTTTTTGATCTGAAAGAGTCAAGTAATCAACACTTTTTACAAGCATTAACTGACTTACAAACAAAACGCATTAGTTATGATTATCCAAGTGAGTTAACGTCTTTATCTGCCGTCAGGATAGCAATAAGAAATCAGACGGCTACACTTGTACCTTTACCGACGAAATCTGAAACTTCGCCAACTAAAACTGCCGATAACGCTACAGAAGCACTGACAGAGAAAGTAAAGCAACCTGAGGTTGTAAAAACGGAATCTGTAGCTTTACCAAAGCAAACTCAAATTACGCCGACTAAAACTACTGATGACGCTACAGAAGTACTTACAGAGAAAGTAAAGCCATTTGAGGCAGCAAAAGTAGAACCTGAAAAATCACCCTCGTCACCAAACCATCAGGATGTTCAGCCTAAAGTTGAGGGCATCAAATGATCCGTTTTATTATTGTCATAATATTATTCTTTACTGTTTTAGCCCTTGGTCCATTATTAATTGATGAAAAAGGCTATATTTTAATTGCCATGGGTGAAACCATTATAGAATTAACTATAATTTCAGCTGTGATATTGTTTTCTCTATTCGCTACCACCATTTTTATTCTCTATAAAACACTACGTGGTGGCTTAAATATAAGCTTCAAAGCATTTAATATATTAGCTTTTGCTAGTAGAAGACGTGGCATTGCCAATTTCAACAAAGGCCTTGCTGCCTACATGTTGGAAGATTATCAAGGTGCAGAGCTGCTATTTGCTAAAAGTGCCGAGCCGGCAAAGCGTCAACAAAGTGCTTATTTACTTGCTGCTGCTGCCTCAGCAAAACAGCAACATAATTCCAATACCAACCACTATTTAGCCTTGTTAGAACAAGAGACTGAAAAATTAACCGTTTCCGATTTAACCAGCGTTATTGTGAAAATAAAGCTGTTAATGAATCAAAAATCAGACGATGGATATAAAAAAGCACGTCTATTAATTGATAAAAATCATAAACTAATCACTCAGGACACTCAGCTATTAGTACTAGAAATTGATTTATGTTTAATTGAAAAGCGCTTTGAATCGGCGGTAGATTATTTAAGTATTGTCCGCAAAGAAAAAACGATTACTGATGAAACGCTGCAAGCATGGGAAACAAAAGCCTATTATGGTGCTTTCAATCACATTATCAATAAGCAAGGTCCTACAAGCTTACTTGATTATTGGAAGTCAATTGGCCGAAAAATAAAGCAGCAAGAAACCGTTTTATTTGCTTATTGCCAGGTTTTAGCTGAAAACGAAATCACCGAACCATTAATCAAGCTTATTACACCAATATTGAAAAAACAGCCTAATGACCGCTTTCTTAAGTACTTACGCTCATTGTCTATTAAGCAAAATGAGCCGTTAATCGAAGTAGCTCAAAAAGAGCTTCATCGTAATAGCCAAAGCCCCCAATGGCTTAGTTGTTTGGGGCACTTAGCGCTAATGAGTGAACAATGGTTAATGGCAGAGAAGGCTTTTGGCAGTTTAATTAAACTTGAAGGGCAACAATACGACAAACAAGATCTACAAGCTTTTGCCAAAGCGCTGACAGAAGAGGGCCAGCACCAGGCAGCAAATGAAGTGTGGGTTAAAGTGCAAGCCTATAGTTAACTTGTTGGGTCTCGCTACGCTCGTGCCGACCTACAAAAGCTAAGCTATTTTATTACTTAGGTCGGGCGGTGCTTGCTTCCACAATTTCAACCTTTCTACCCGTGTGACACCAAAATACAACATAGCCGAAGTTCAGGTTATTTAAATAAAAGCAAAAGCATCCGCATACATATGATCGAGTAATGCGCCATGCTCAATAAAGTCACTACGAATAACACCAACCATTTCAAAGCGTCCTGCAAGGTATATATCATACGGCTCTAGGCTAACGATATCATGCATGGCGGCTTGATGAACTAAGCCTGTTTTTCCTTGCCATTTGTTGCTAGCATTTTTATCTACGTTTTCGCTAATATTTTCAATAACAGGAATAAAATTAGCATACGGTAATTTAGCAATTATCGCTGCAGTTTCTTCAAGCTCATAAGCCGCATCTAACTCACGTAAGCCCCAGTACACCATAATATGGCGTTGTGATTTTTGCTCTGCGAGGTATTCAAACATGGACTTGATATAAGAAAACCCTGTACCACCAGCTAGCAACAACAATGGACGTTCACTGTCTGTACGTAACTGAGCATTGCCAGCAGGTATTTCTATAGTAATAGACTTATTACCTGCTTGTGCAGATTTAATACACTCTATCACTTGCATAGGATAGCTATCGGCAACAAAAGCGCCTATTTGCAATTCGATCAAGTCACTATTTGGGGAACTAGCAATAGAAAAGGGTCGCTTGTCTTCATCACTCATCACAAAATTTAAATACTGCCCAGCAATAAAGTTTACTTTTTCAGCGGGTTTTAACAGTACCTTAAACACATGAGCCGTAAGTGAAGTTAATGACACTATTTGACAGCTAATTGTTTTCATTAATATATCTCTTTAGTTTTATTATTCAGTTTTATTGTCTACTTCAGGGATAATTGCTAAATCATCCCAAATATCATCTATCTGTTGTTTTATTTCGTCAGTCATTTCAATAGGGACGCCCCATTCTCTGTTTGTTTCACCCGGCCATTTATTAGTCGCGTCTAATCCCATTTTAGATCCTAAACCTGACACTGGTGAGGCAAAATCTAAATAATCTATCGGGGTATTTTCAATTAACACTGTATCTCGACTTGGATCCATACGCGTAGTCATTGCCCAAATCACATCTTCCCAGTTTCGTGCATCAACATCATCATCGCAAACAATGACAAATTTTGTGTACATAAATTGTCTTAAAAATGACCAAACACCCATCATAACTCGTTTAGCATGACCCGCATATTGTTTCTTAATAGTGACAATAGCTAAACGATAAGAACAGCCTTCTGGCGGTAAGTAAAAGTCTTGAATTTCAGGAAACTGCTTTTGTAAAATAGGGACAAACACTTCATTTAATGCCACGCCTAAAATAGCAGGCTCATCGGGTGGCCTGCCGGTATAGGTACTATGGTAAATTGGATTTTTGCGCATAGTGATATGCGTAACGGTAAACACGGGAAAGTTATCAACCTCATTATAGTAACCGGTATGGTCACCATAAGGACCTTCTGGCGCTGTTTCTTCAGGATCTAAGTAGCCTTCTAAAATAATTTCTGCTGTTGCAGGCACTTGTAAATCATTACTTATGGATTTAGTTACCTCCGTCTTCGAACCACGTAATAAACCCGCAAAGGCATACTCTGACAAGGTGTCAGGCACCGGTGTTACTGCACCTAGAATAGTTGCAGGATCAGCACCTAAAGCAACAGACACAGGGTATTTTTCTCCGGGATTAACTTGCTTAAACTCTTGAAAATCTAAGGCTCCACCACGATGAGATAACCAACGCATAATGACTTTATTCTTAGACAATACTTGCTGACGATAAATCCCTAGATTCTGACGTTCTTTATGAGGACCTTTGGTAATGGTTAAGCCCCAAGTTATTAATGGTGCAACATCACCAGGCCAACATGTTTGAATCGGCAATTTGGTTAAATCAACCTCATCACCACTTAACACAACTTGCTGACAAAGTGCTTTTTTGATCACTTTAACGGGCATATTCAGTACTTGCTTATAAACAGGAATTTTACCTAGAGCATCACGAAGACCCGTTGGTGGCTCTGGCTCTTTAAGCATAGCCAATAATTTACCCACCTCACGTAAAGCCTTAACATTTTCTTGCCCCATAGCAAGTGCTACTCTGTCTGGGGTACCAAATAAATTAGTAAGTACGGGCATACTATGAGGTTGACCATGTTCATCTACCGCATTCTCGAATAATAATGCTGGGCCTTTAGCGCGTAACGTACGATCGCTAATTTCGGTCATTGCTAGATGAGTAGAAATAGGTGCAGTAATTCGTTTCAATTGCCCTATTTTTTCAAGCTGACTGATAAAGTCACGTAAATCGTTATATTTCATAAATATCTCAGTATAAAGCAAAAAAAGTTTCGAGTAGAGCACCACGCTGTTCTCGTCACTTATTTACAAAAAAACCAGTCGTGGACTGGTTTTTCAATAACACTAATAATGGAGTGTTTTATTTTCGCTTCATTGAATCAAAGAATTCATTATTGGTTTTAGTCATAGCTAGTTTATCAATAAGAAATTCAATAGAACCTATTTCATCCATTTCATGAACAATTTTACGTAAAATCCACATTTTTTGTAATTCATCAGGCTTAGTAATTAATTCTTCACGACGGGTACCACTACGATTAATATTAATTGCTGGGAAAACGCGTTTTTCTGAAATCTTACGCGAAAGGTGCAACTCCATATTACCTGTGCCTTTAAACTCTTCGTAGATAACTTCATCCATTTTAGAGCCGGTTTCAACTAACGCTGTGGCAATAATGGTTAAACTACCACCTTCTTCAATTTTACGCGCCGCACCGAAGAAACGTTTAGGACGATGTAAAGCATTAGCATCAACACCACCCGATAGAATTTTACCTGACGAAGGAATAACTGTGTTGTAGGCACGGGCTAAACGAGTAATCGAATCAAGTAAAATTACCACATCTTTTTTATGTTCAACTAAACGTTTTGCTTTCTCAATCACCATTTCTGCCACTTGTACGTGACGACTTGCTGGTTCATCAAAGGTAGAAGCAATAACCTCACCTTTCACCAAGCGTTGCATTTCAGTTACTTCTTCTGGACGCTCATCAATTAATAAAACCATTAGCTCTGCATTAGGGTAATTATGAGCAATGCTTTGTGCGATATTTTGCAATAATAAAGTTTTACCGGCTTTGGGCGGAGCAACAATTAAACCACGTTGGCCTTTACCAATTGGCGAGGCTAAATCAATAACACGCGCGGTAATATCTTCGGTAGAACCATTACCACGTTCCATGGTAAGTCTATCGATAGGATGAATGGGGGTTAAGTTTTCAAATAAAATCTTATTACGGGTATTTTCAGGGCGATCAAAATTCACTTCCGTTACTTTTAACAAAGCAAAATAACGCTCGCCTTTTTTCGGTGAACGAATTTTACCTTGAATAGTATCACCCGTTCTCATACTAAAGCGGCGGATTTGACTTGGCGATACATAAATATCATCTGGGCCGGCTAAATAGGAGGAGTCGGCAGAACGTAAAAAGCCAAAACCATCTTGTAAAATTTCTAAAACACCACCACCAAAAATATCATTATCGTTTTCGGCATGCTTTTTTAAAATAGCGAAAATTATGTCTTGTTTACGGGTTCTAGCAAGGTTGTCTAGCTTCATCGTTTCAGCTAGTTTAACCAATTCATTAATGGATTTTTCTTTCAGTTCGGTAAGATTCATAGGGGGTTTCTTAAACTATTTTAAGTAATTATGTCCTGGCGATTGCCGATGACAGTTTATTGTAAATGTGTTTTATAATCTTTTTAGCTAAAAACAAGCGAATAAAGTAGTAAAAAAAGATAATAGAATAGGGATATAGAAATGTTATTTTATACTCAGAAGTTAAATTTAGCATTAAAAGTGAACTAGGTAAAGTCACTCGTTAAAATGTAAGTAATTATTTTAAAAAACACGCAAAAAAAAACCTGAAGTAATTTCAGGTTTTTAAGGTATTCAATGATTATTTAAAGATTTTTATCTAGAAACTCTTTTAATTGTGTTTTTGATAAAGCGCCCACTTTAGTGTCGACTATTTCACCATTTTTAAACAGTAACAAGGTTGGAATTCCTCGTACACCATATTTAGGTGGCGTATCTGAATTTTCATCGATATTTAATTTACCCACCGTAACTTTACCATCATACTCTACCGCTATATCATCAAGAACTGGCGCTATCATTTTACAAGGGCCACACCATTCCGCCCAAAAATCAACTAACACTAAACCTGAAGCTTTTAAAACATCGGCTTCAAAACTATTATCAGTTAGCTGAACTATTTTATCGTTCATCTCATTCTCCATTACTTATGATTATGACTTATGGCATTTGTGCCATGCTATTAAATTTTTATATTATACATTTATGAGGCTATGTTACCTATTTTTCAAGTTTGTTTTCTTTTATATTCAGTTAACGTCGCTAAAGTTAGTTATTAACCAACTATGATGTTAAGCTGTCGCCATGAAAAAAACACACTTAACAGAAACAAAATTCGCTGACTTAAATCTTGCTCCACAAGTAGTAACCGGATTAGAAGCCATGGGCTTCCAACATTGTACGTCCATTCAGGAACAGTCTTTACCTATCTTGCTTCAAGGCACTGACATAGCAGGCCAAGCTCAAACAGGTGAAGGTAAAACAATCGCATTTTTAGCTGGAACATTTCACCAGTTATTGCAAGTAGAAGCTCCGAAACATAATCAACCCCGTGCTTTAATAATGGCACCAACACGTGAACTTGCTATTCAAATTCATCGTGATGCTATTGAAATGGCAAAAAGTACCGGACTACGTCTGGGTATTGTCTATGGTGGTGAAGGTTATGAAAGTCAACGTTTAGCATTAGAGCAAGGCGTCGATGTTTTAATTGGTACCTGTGGTCGCTTATTAGATTATTTAAAACAAGGTATTTATAACTTAAGTAATATTGAAGTTATTGTACTTGATGAAGCCGACAGAATGTTCGATTTAGGGTTTATTAAAGATATTCGCTATATGTTTAATAAAATGCCTCCTGCTAAACAGCGTTTAAGTATGCTGTTCTCAGCAACATTATCATTTAGAGTTAAAGAGCTTGCTTTCGAGCATATGAATGATCCAACCAGTGTAGAGATTGCACCCGAACAAAAAACAAATACTCGCATTAGCGAAGAGTTATTTTATCCTTCTAATGAAGATAAAATGGCTTTATTACAAACATTGATAGAAGAAGATTGGCCTGAAAAAGCGATTATTTTTGCCAATACTAAACATGTTTGTGAAAAACTTTTTGATCACCTTGTTGCGGATAAATTAAGAGCGGGTTTATTAACCGGCGATGTTCCTCAAAAGAAACGTTTGAAAATACTAGAGCAATTTACCGACGGTACTTTGGATATATTAGTGGCAACTGATGTTGCTGCTCGTGGTTTGCATATTCCATCGGTTACGCATGTTTTCAACTATGATTTGCCCGATGATTGTGAAGATTATGTACACCGTATTGGTCGTACAGGTCGTGCTGGTGCATCTGGGCATGCTATTAGCTTAGCTTGTGAGCAATACGTATTTAATTTACCTGCCATTGAAGAGTATATTGATCACTCGTTGCCAGTAACAAAGTACTTACATGAAGCTTTACTTGATGACTTACCTAAAGTAAGTCCACGCCCACGCCGCTATAAACCTGGTGGTAACCGACAAGGAAGCCGCAGTAACTTTAGATCAAATGGTAACAGTAACTCTCGTCCTCGCCGTTAGTCCTCTTTGTGTTTAAATGACTATGAAAGAAAAAACACCACAGTTTAAAGCAGAATATACGAATTCGCATTATGCTGTGGTCGATTTAGGTTCAAATAGCTTTCATTTACTGATTACCCAACTCGTTAATAACCAAGTTAAGATTGTAGCCAAAATCAAACAAAAAGTACGTTTGGCTGCCGGTTTAAATAATAACAATGAATTAAGCCTCAGTGCGATTGATCGTGGTATTGCTTGTTTAACTTTATTTACCCAACACCTCAAAAACATTCCTGTAAGTAATATTCGTATTGTTGCCACCGCTGCTTTAAGAATAGCGATAAATCGTGATGCTTTTTTAACCTTGGCTAATAAAATTTTACCGTCAGAAATTAATCTACTGAGTGGAGAGCAAGAGGCTAAAACTATCTACAGTGGCGTTGCCCATACCAGCCAAGGCAAGCTTGAACAAAAACGCTTAGTTGTTGATATTGGTGGTGCGAGTACTGAATTAATTATTGGTCAAGGCTTTGATGCGAAACATGCCATTAGCGTAAATTTAGGCTGTGTTAGTTTTAAAGAAAAGTTTTTTGCTGATAACTTATTAACGGATAAAAACTTTACCGCTGCTATTACTGTAGCAAGTGAAATTGTTACCCCTCTCTCTGCTAATTTCCTCAATTTAGGTTGGCAATCTGTTTTAGGTCGATCTGGCTGTATGCAAGCGTTAGCCGAAATCCTTCATGGCAGACAACAACCGATTATAATTACTGCCTATTTTTTACATGAAATAAAGCAAGCGCTTATTCACTGTAAAGCTATTGAGAATATATCTGATAATATAGCGTTTTCAGGATTAAGAGCCGATAGAGCACCCGTGCTGGCAAGTGGCTTAAGTATTCTCATTGCTTTATTTAAGGTTTTTAACATTACCGAGCTAACGCTTTCTAATGGAGCACTTCGTGAAGGATTACTTTATGAAATGCTTCCTCCCAAAAATTCGTAGCTCATAGTTTGACGCCTTACTATTTTTCTTCTTTCAACCACCTTGCCACTTGTTTAGCAAAATACGTCAATATACCATCAGCACCCGCGCGTTTAAATGCTAATAAACCCTCCATTACGCAAGGCTTTTCAGCTAACCAACCATTTTGAATGGCTGCCATATGCATGGCATACTCACCACTTACCTGGTAGGCATAGGTTGGTACTTGAAAGGTGTCTTTAACACGGCGTACTATGTCTAAATAAGGCATTCCCGGTTTAATCATTACCATATCAGCACCTTCACTAATATCCTGTGCAACTTCATGTAAGGCCTCATTACTATTAGCGGGATCCATTTGATAAGTATGCTTATCACCACCTTTTAAGTTACCTGCTGAGCCGACAGCATCACGGAATGGACCATAGTAATTAGATGCGTACTTGGCCGAATAGGCTAATATTTTGGTATTAACGAAACCCTGTGCCTCTAACCCTTGACGAATAGCACCAACACGACCATCCATCATATCCGAGGGCGCAATAATATCAGCACCTGCTTGTGCATGTGATATCGCCTGCTTAACTAATATCTTTGTTGTGATATCGTTCAATAAATAACCAGTTGGACCAGCTTTATTCTCATCACTTTCACTTAAAATACCATCTTGTCCATGGGTAGTGAACGGATCAAGCGCTACATCGGTGATAACTGCTAACTGTGGAAATTTTGCTTTTAATGCTCGTACAGTTCGCTGGGCTAAACCTTTTGCATTGTATGCTTCTTCTGCCATTAACGATTTTTTCTCATTCGGTGTCACCGGAAAAATAGCAATCGCAGGAATACCTAAATCAACAAGTTCTTGTGCTTCTTCTAATAATAAATCAATACTTTTTCGCTCTACTCCGGGCATCGACGTGATTTCTTCACATTGATTTTCACCTTCTAAAACAAATACCGGATAGATTAAATCATTTACTGTTAATTGGTTTTCTGCCATTAATCGACGGGTATAATCATCTTTACGCATACGACGCATACGGCGTGCCGGATATTGGCCAAAAGAGGCCTGACCAAAAGTTGACTGGCTTATATTGTTATTCATAGTTTATTCCTGGAGATTGGTGCTAATTACTCAATACTATCTTTAATACTGCTTTTAAATGCTGTTTTTAAATAACCGAGTCTGATTACGTCCATTATCCTTTGCCTGATAAAGTGCAGTATCAGCGCTCTTAAATATCTGTTCAGGTTGCACGTCATCTTGCTGCATATAAGTAAAAATACCACTACTAATTGTCAATGATATTTCAATGTCTTGATGAATGCATGCCTGTTGCGCAACAGCCTTTCTTAGGGCTTCAGCCAAAGCCATCGCCCCTTTTTGATCGGTATCAGGTAGTATTAAACAAAACTCTTCACCACCATAACGAAAAGCCATATCACTACTGCGTTTTAAGCTTTGTTTAATATGATTACTAAGCCAAACTAAACAGTAATCACCGGCTAAGTGTCCATAATTGTCGTTAACCGCTTTAAAATAGTCTATATCTATAATTATCAAGCTTAGTGAGGTTAAATTACGTTTACTACGACGATACTCAGCCAAAATTTTCTGATCATAAAATCGACGATTAAATAATCCCGTTAGCTCATCCAGGGTGTTTTTTTGTTCTAGTTCACGATTAGCTTCTTCTAGCTCTTGTAAGGTGATATTCAGTTCCAAAGTACGTTCTTGAACTCTTTCTTCTAGTAAGTCCTGACTTTTTTGTTGCTGCTCTAATAGTGAATGATAAGAGTTTTTTGCCGATAAAGCTGCTTCATTTGCTTTAGCTAATTGACCTGTTAAAGATTTTTTCTCTATTAAATCTTTCCGATAAGAGGTATAAAAAACAATCAGCATTATGGCCAAACCAACAACAAAGCCAATGGTTAATCCTTGAAAAAGCAGTTCATTACATTGAAGAGTTGGGTCGGTCACAGCGAGTTCTTTATAGGTTAAAAATTTTACGAGCATTAAGACTAGTTTGACAAGCTATTTCATCTGCGTCAATAGCTGTTACATCTGCAATTTTTTGAACTATATAGGGTAAGTAACTTGGCTCATTGCGGCTACTTTTAGGACGAGGTCTAATTGTTCTAGGCGTTAAATAAGGGGCATCTGTTTCAATTAACAAACGATTTAGTGGAATTAATTTAATAACCTCTTGTAGCTCTTTTCCTCTACGCTCATCACAGAGCCAACCGGTAATACCTATATACATGTTAGCTGCTATACATTGTACTAATTCTTCTTTATTACCGGTAAAACAGTGGGCAACCATAGCGGGAATTCGATGAATAAAAGGCTTTAGTTCCGCGAACCAAGGAGAGAAGGCATCACGCTGATGCAAGAATAATGGCATATCAAGATCTGCCGCTAAGCTAATTTGTTCTTTAAAAACTTTTAACTGTTGCTCTGGTGCGGAGAAGTTACGATTAAAATCTAAACCACACTCTCCTATGGCTTTAACATGGGGTTGTTCTGCTAACTGAATTAATTGGGCTAAATAATCATCACTAACGCCATCAGCATCGTGAGGATGAACTCCTGCTGTACTGAATAGGGTATTAGGAAATTGTTGCTGGTAATACTTGCATAAAGCTAAAGCCTGCTGACTTTCATAAACACTTGTTCCTGTAATCAAGAGCTTTTCAACCCCTTGATTTTTAGCTCGAAGAATAAGTTCGTCTCGATCTTTATCAAAACGCTTATTGGTTAAATTTACACCTATATCAATCAACATTTTTACTACACAGCGTCCTCATCTTCTTTATGATATAGCGAGGCTATTAAAATGCCGACTTCGAATAACAATAACATAGGGATTGCTAACATAGATTGCGAAATAATATCAGGTGGTGTCAACAACATACCAATGACAAAAGCACCTACAGCCATATATGGGCGTTTCTTTCTTAAATCATTTGGGCTAGTTACCCCTGTCCAACACAATAAAATAATCACTACCGGTATTTCAAATGCGGCACCAAAAGCAAAAAACAATTTCAAAACAAAATCTAAGTAGCTACTAATATCGGTAGCAATCACTACACCTTCGGGGGCAACTGAAGTAAAAAAAGCAAAAACCACAGGGAAAACGATAAAGTACGCAAAAGCAATACCGCTATAAAACAATAAAGTAGAGCCTAACATCAGGGGTGCAATTAATCGTTTTTCATTACGATATAAGCCCGGTGCAACAAATGACCAAATTTGATATAAAATGTAAGGCATTGCCAGAAAAATAGAGAGGACTATGGCAAGTTTAAAAGGAGCGAAAAATGGCGATGCTACATCCGTTGCAATCATTTGTGAACCAGCTGGCATAGTTTGCAACAGGGGTTGTGCTAAGTATTGATAAATATCTTGAGCGAAATAGGCTAAACAACAAAACACCAACAATATACCAAGCACTGCGTGTAATAAACGCGCTCTTAGTTCAATTAAATGGTCAAAAAGCGTCGTACCTTTCTCTGTTGCTAAAGGCTCTGCCGTCTTTGGCTTTGAGGATTTTGACTGTTCTACCGATGAATTCATTTGTCCTGCTTAACTTCATACTTAATATTCGGCGTGCTTTTTTGAGACGTATCTGATGACTCAATATTTTGAGCCTGATCTGTTTGGGTTTTATCTATTTGAATATTATCTGTTTGAGTACTACCTGATTGAGTATTAGCTTCTGGTTCAGTACTAGCGGTTTTACCTATAGTAGATTGGCTCTCTAATGAAGTGCTAATAAATGAGTCCATCGCGTTTTTATCAACCTTTTTAAAGGGTTCATTGACCATCGCAGCAGCTTCTTTCAATGACTTAACCGATTCAGCGATTTCGGGACTTAAGTTCGTCATATCCGCCTGCTCTGCTTTTTTAAGGTTTGCATGTAACTCATGAACTCTGAACTCTTCTGAAAGCTCAGTTTTTACCGAATCACTAAATTTACGCACGCCAGTGACCCAACCTTTAAGAGTTCTGATTGCTACAGGCAAGCGATCAGGGCCAAGTACCACTAGACCCATAATAGCAATAAGTGTTAATTCCCAAAAACCAATATCAAACATTAATTACGCCTGACTATTGTCTTTTTGGCTTTCTTTCGATTTGCTAGCTTCTTGTGCAGTAGTAGTACTGTTATCACCTAACGTATCTGAGTTTGCTTCAACTTTATTAGCTGAATCCGTGTCAGCTGAATCTTTATCTTCACCTATAGCATTTTTAAAGCCTTTTACCGCCGAGCCTAAGTCGCCACCTAAGTTGCGCAATTTTTTAGTACCAAACAATAAAACAACAATTACGGCAACAATTAATAATTGCCAAATACTGATACCACCCATAACAAACTCCTATAATCTAATTACCTTCATTATACCCAAATGAAATCAGTAAACGAGTAAAAGAATGCGTCAAAACAAAGTTTAAAACAACATATTACCGAATGAAGCTGTATTATTTTAATGAATATTACGTTCTGAATTCAAATTACAGGCAGAAAAAAACCGACCTCAGTCGGTTTTAAAAACACTAAGTTAAATCAATGCTATAGCACCATAGTATTTTTCAGCTTGTTTAATGCATTTTTTTCTAGTTGTCGAACTCGTTCAGCTGAAATTTGGTATTTATTGGCTAACTCTTGCAACGTTGTTTTATCTTCACTCAACCAACGCATTTTAATAATATCTTGGCTACGATCATCTAACGCAATTAATGCCGTAGATAGGCGGTTATTCGCATGACTTTCCCAATTATCATTCTCAACTTCAATCGCTAAGTCTGATTGTTTGTCTTCCAAATACTGCGCCGGCGAAAAATTACCCGTACTGGTATTATCGTCATCATCAGAAGAAAGCTCAAAAGCCTGGTCATGGCTGCTCATGCGATTTTCCATTTCTAAAACATCTTTAGTACTAACACCTAACGTTTCAGCAACAGTATTCACTTCAGCATTACTAAACCAACCCAAGCGTTTTTTATTCTTACGTAGATTAAAAAACAATTTACGTTGTGCTTTAGTGGTAGCAACTTTTACAATGCGCCAGTTTTTCAATACATATTCGTGTATTTCTGCTTTGATCCAATGCACCGCAAATGAGACCAAACGGACACCTACTTCAGGGTTAAAACGTTTAACCGCTTTCATTAAGCCCACATTACCTTCTTGCACCAAGTCGGCTTGTATTAAGCCATAACCTGAATAGCCTTTGGCAATATGAATAACAAAACGTAAATGCGACATGATCAGCTTTTGTGCTGCTTGTAAATCATTTTCATTATAGAGGCGAGTAGCAAGATTATGCTCCTCTTCAGCGGTTAGCATAGGAATGCTGTACGCCGATTGCATGTACGATTCAATACTACCACTTTGTGGTAAAATAAGTTGCATTGTATTACTCATATATAAAAACCTCTTTTCTTAAGCTTTTCACTTGTTTTTCGCTCACTATTTTAACATAAAATGGCTATTTTAACTAGCTACACTATACGTTTTAACTACCTATACTATTCTAGGGGCGCCAAATGCCGACGAACATTAGCTTAATAGAAAGGACAAAACAAGATGATATTTCATTTTTTTAATGAAATATTTGTTAAAATTTGTTAATGCGGTATTTTTAATATGTATCAAGATAAAAGTTTAGTCTGCATTAGGCTCGATTGCTCTAATATGTTTACGTACCGAAATGTAACTACCGACTAAACCAAGCAGTACAGCAAAGGCAATAAGCATTAATGCTTCACTCAATGCTAACCCCTGTAATTGAAAATCACTTTGATATAAATCAGTTAGTTTACCAATAGCGTTGGTTAAATACTGTGCTAACAAACTTACGGCTAACCAAGAGAGTATACCTCCAAAAACACCGTACCAAGCACCACTATAAAGAAATGGTCGTTGAATAAAACTATCGGTTGCACCCACCAATTTCATAATAGCAATAGCATCTTGCTGACTCAAAATAGCAAGTCGTATGGTATTGCCAATAATAAGCACCACAGATACACACAACATCAAAGCCACACCAATCACAATATCTTTGATTAACTGAGCTATTGCTTCTAGACGTGTAAGCCACTCTAAATCAAGTTTACCTTGATCAACTTCTCGTTCTTGCATTAATTTTGCTAACAATTCATTAGCGGCATTTGCCTGACTAGCACGCTTTGTTGGTGTCACCAAGATAGTTGCTGGTAAAGGGTTTTTTTCTAAGTATTCAAGTGACTGACCAAAACCTGAGAGTATTTTAAACTCTTTTAATGCTTGTTTTGCTGAAATATAGTGTACGTCACTTACTTCAGGATACAATTTAAGTCGTTTTACTAAGTTTTTAGCGCTTTTATCATTGATTGCTAATTTCAAAAATAACGTTATTTGCGCAGCACTGTCCCACTGCTCGCTTACCTGTTCGGCATTTTTAACAAACAAGTGTAAGGTGGCGGGTAAAGCTAAACTAATACCTAACACAAAAACTGTCATCACAGAAGTAAACGGCGTACGCCATAAGTCGCCTAAGCTACCTACCGCTTGTTGAAGATGCCTAATAGGTAAACTTAATAACTGTCTTAAAAAATTATTGCCTTGCTTTAAGTTACTAGAATAAAAATTACTCATTCATGCCCCTTTGCGCTGCAATACTTGATGCAGTGATCCCATCGGCACTTAATCCTTCAACAATGCCATCATTAATCATAGTGCCTTCTTTTAATGTTAGCGTACGGTATCTCATGCGAGCGATTAGCCCTAAATCATGGGTAGCAATTAATACTGTAACGCCTGCGGCATTAAACTCTTCAAATAAGCGAATAATATCTAAAGATAATTTGGGATCTAGATTTCCAGTAGGCTCATCAGCAAGTAAAATAGGGGGTTTATTAACAATAGCGCGGGCAATACCTACACGTTGTTGTTCACCGCCAGAGAGCATGTGTGGAAGACACTTTAGCTTAGCGCTTAAATGCACTTTATCTAAAGCGGTTTCAACACGTTTTTTAATTTCTTTGCGGCTGACTCCTTCAATAATTAGCGGTAAAGCAACATTATCGAATACTGTACGATCTTTTAACAGGTTGTGGCTTTGAAAAATCATTCCTATACCACGGCGTACATAGGGAATTTTTTTATATTTAATTTTGGCAAGTTCAGTGTTATTCACTAAAACACTACCTGAACTTGGCTTTTCCATCATAGAAATAAGCTTCAACAAGGTACTTTTACCCGCACCTGAATGACCGGTTAAAAATGCCATTTCACCCGTTTCAAGGGTGAAGCTCACTTGTTTTAGGGCGAGAAAACCACCGGAATAGGTTTTATTAACATTGTTAAAACTGATCATAATTATTATTGTTTTTAGCTATTTGCTTTTGCCCAGTCTATTACTATTTATCAAAGAGCGCATCAATAAAGTCATCGCCATTAAATGGACGTAAATCATCTATACCTTCACCAACACCTAGATAACGAATAGGAAGACGGTGTTTATCGGCAATCGCAAAAACAACACCACCTTTGGCTGTACCATCCAGTTTAGTTATTGTTAAGCCTGTTAAACCAATCGCTTCATCAAATAACCTGGTTTGACTTAACGCATTTTGGCCAGTGCCAGCATCAAGGGTTAGCATCACCTCATGGGGGGCATTTACGTCAAGTTTCTTCATTACCCGAACAACTTTCTTCAACTCTTCCATTAAATGCGTTTTATTCTGTAAACGTCCCGCAGTATCGGCAATTAATATATCGACTTTACGTGCTTTCGCAGCACTTATTGCATCAAAAATCACCGAGGCACTATCAGCACCCGTATGCTGAGCAATAACAGGAATATTGTTACGATCACCCCATACTTGCAATTGCTCTACCGCTGCGGCTCTAAAGGTATCACCAGCGGCTAACATGACTGATTTACCTTCTGCTTGAAATTGCTTTGCTAACTTACCGATAGTGGTGGTTTTACCAACACCATTTACGCCCACCATGAGCATAACAAAAGGCCCCTCACTATGAGGGATTTCTAACGGTTGACTAACATCTTTAATGATTTTTTTCAGCTCAACCTTTAATAACTCATATAAGGCTTCTGCATCTTTTAACTGCTTACGACTAGCACTTTGTGTTAGTGAGTCAATGATTTTTGTGGTGGTTTCTACACCTACATCTGCCAGTAACAAATGTGTTTCTAATTCTTCAAAAAGCTCATCATCAATTTGTTTCCCACGGAATAAATCAAATAAACCACCACCTAAATTTTTTCGAGTTTTACTCAAACCTTGTTTTAAGCGAGCAAAAAAACCAAGCTTCGCTATTTTTTCGGGTTTACTTACTTCAGGTGTAATTTGTTCTTCTAATTTTTCTACCGCTTCCGGCTGACTATCTTCTTCCTCAAGCCCTTTTGATTGCTCTTCAGGTTGATCTATCAACGGTTCTGGTTCTATATCATTAGAAATAAGTGGCTCAGGAATGACTACCTCGTCTTTAACAATAACCTCATCAAGAATAACTTCTTCAAGAGCTATCTCATCAGTAGTCGCTTCACTCAGCTCGGTATCAACCACTAACTCAGATGCTACTGTGCTTTCCTCAATAGCTTGAGAGCCCTCTGGTGTGGCCTGATCTTTTTTATTCTGACCAAAACCTAACCAGGACAACATACCTTTTTTCTTCTTAGACACTTTTTTAGACCTTTTACTGTTCGATATAAGTAATACTAATCTCGCTGACAATGAAACGAGTACAAATTACGTTATTTGATTGGTATTGAGACCAAAGATACCCATGTCCCTTCAAGGTGCAGAATTCAGCATCTTGAAATATCACGGATATATAGATAAAATCGCCGTTATATTAGCATTTAATAGCATAGCTGTCAGTGATATGAATCAAGGTAAAAAACAACAGGGTAAAAAAGCGGTAACAGGCAGTATTCGCATTATTGCCGGTAAACATCGAGGCAGAAAATTACCAGTATTAATGGCCGAAGGATTACGTCCCACCACCGACAGAGTAAAAGAAACAGTGTTTAACTGGCTAATGCCCTATATAAACGATGCAAATTGCTTAGATTGTTTTGCTGGTGCTGGCAGTTTAGGTTTTGAAGCATTATCTCGCGGCGCAGCGCACGTTACCTTAGTTGAATTAAATAAAGCTGCAGTTAAGCAGCTAAAAGCAAATAAACAATTACTTAATGCTGATAATGTTACTGTAACCAACGCTCATTTGCTAAATTTTCTCAAATCATCAACCAAACAACACTATGACGTAATATTTATTGATCCGCCTTTTAGGGAAGGTTTGGTTACGCAGACCGCTAAATTATTAAATACAGGTTGGTTAGCTAACCAAGCATTAATTTATGTTGAAATGGAAGTTAATAGCAGTCAACAGCTACCTAACAATTGGCAATTACTCAAAGAAAAAACAGCCGGACAAGTGACTTACCGACTTTTTCAAAATACACAATAAAGCAACTGGTAGAAAATAATAAGTTGACGTAGAAAGCGTTATTCTATTGCAATACCAAGGTTAGATAATCCTTCTGATAACACCATTTGGGTTGCTAATTGACAAGAGCGTTTAGATTCTGCAGCAAATTTTAAAAAATCAAACAGTTCGTTTTGTGTCTCTTTTTCCCAAATCATTAACGGGTGATCTTCAATACTTTCCGCTTGAATATCTCCATTGCCTTCATCAATGAGCAATAATTCAACATAGTAATTAACGCTATTTTGCGATAAACGGCTAACACTGTTGATATCTTCATGGTCTTTATCCGTGCCGTTAGTCTGCATTAGTTGCCATAAAGACATTATCGCCATACACACATCAAGCGCTGGAAAAACACCAAAAGAATCAAATACTTCAGGATCTGGTGTTTGCTCTTCTAGTTTTTTTAACTGAGCATTAATATTTATTTTTATCTTACTATTTTTGTCTAACCACTGCCATATTAAATCAAGCTGATTACGTAATAAGGCGTAATTACCAAACTCACTGCTTTCACTAAACATCTGATAATTAGGTAGCATGCGCTCTAATAGAGCACTAGCAAAAGCAATTTGTTGCCAATGACTTAGTTTTGCAAAGGGAAGGTGTATACTCATATTACCTCGAAATATTCTTTTAAGCTGAAATTAGAAACGTGTCTAAATCAGTTCGTTAGGGATGCCTGAAATTTCCTATTGAAGCCGCTTGGGCATATAGCTGTGTTACTTCAATATGTCAGATTCAGTTAGAATTAAAATATCATGGGTATAATAATTACTTTTCGTTAACTATTTTGAGTTAACTGCTTTTGCGCATATTCAAATTTTAATCGATATTCTGTTAATTTATGCTCTAATTCACTAGTTTTTTCAATAAACTCCTCTTTTTGGATATTATCTTGGGTGATCATGTCGTTATTTTCATCACGTAAGTATTTAATCGTTTCTCTTACTTGGTTATTGTCTTTTTCTTGCTTTTCACGGTTAGCATTAAAACGATTAAGGATATTTTCTTGTCCTTCTTGCGCTAACGTTACCTGTGATTTTAACGCAGATACTTCTTTTTGGTACAATGCGATATCCGCTTGCTCCGTTTTTAAGCTATTAGCTAATTCTTGATTTTTTATTTCTAATTGGTTAATTTGTTGTTGTGATATTCCTTGATCTCGCTGCTGCTGTTGACGCTGTAAATCATTTTCTTTTTTATCTGCTAGTAGTTGTTGCTGTATTTGTGACTGTTCATTATTCAATTGCTTTATCGTTTGTTTATAGTTTTGCTCTTCTTTTATTTTCTGCTTAATTTTTTCATCAAAACCGACTAATTGTACTTGCTGGTCAGCCACTATTTTTTGTTGTTTTTCTTCGGTTATTTGAGATTGTTGTAGCTGCCCATTAAGTTGAGATAATTTTTGCTCTGACTCCTGTATTAAGCTAGTTGTTTGTTGTTGGTATTGCTTTTGAATGCTATCAAAATCAGTCACTGAAGTATTTAACTGCTTTGTTAGCGCTTTAATTTGATTTTTTTGTTCCGTCAGACTATT
>Ga0105358_10000323_pt1 | contig 22927 bp, 20 predicted proteins | sample GOMGulsemesocosm_5_FD_83509 | JGI IMG/M metagenome (GOLD analysis project Ga0105358, IMG submission 83509) | Methane-oxidizing microbial communities from mesocosms in the Gulf of Mexico - GOM15C Gulf of Mexico | ecosystem: Environmental > Aquatic > Marine > Cold seeps | place: Gulf of Mexico... | reverse complement strand
TTTTAAATTTTAAGGATGAAATCTCAAAAGCAAAGCAAAATGAAGGTTTTTTTAAAGAAGAAGAATTTGTATCCTTAAGACTTCCCAATGGAGGGATTATTCCTATATCTTTAACATTTAGTATGATTAATAATGACTTAAATGAGGTAGAAGGTGTTTGTATAATGATTGTTGATTTAACCCAACAAACTGTTGAAAAAAATCAATTACACCAAAAACAACTAGAAGCTACAGAATTATTAATTAGAGAGAGGGTTTTAAAAGAGATTCTTGATATGGGTAAAGACATTAATCAAAGCCTAATATATAATAATGCAATAGAAGAACGTCTTCATACTGTAGTAAATCGTATAGTTCAATTTGCAAATTTTAAAATTGCACATATTTCATTAAAAGAATCAAATAAATTATATACTTTAGTTAGTTCTAAAAATAGCTTGCTTTATCTTAATTATCCAAATGAAATACCTAACAATGATCCTTTCTTAAATCGATTATATCAATGTTTTGAAAATAAGAATGTTGATTTATGGGAAAAAAGTGATGGAGATTTTCCTTCAATTTTTAATAAAAGAGTTAAGAATATACCTATTCATTCTGTATTAATTCTACCCTTATGTATTTCAAGAAATGAAGACTCTGTTGGAGTAATAACAATTGCAAGTAGTGATGAATTTGCTTTTGATATAGATATCATTAATTATTTTGAAGAGTTTGCAAATGATATTGCTGTTGCAATTAGTTTACAAAGACATAGAGATGAGATTGAAGAGCTTAAATTACAACGTGAGAATAATTATGAGCAAACAATTCTTTCTTTTGTTCAAATGATTGAAGAAAGAGATATTTATACAAAAGGTCATTCTGAAAGAGTAGCAAATTATTCTAAGTTAATTGCCTTAAAATTAGGCTTTTCAGAAGAAGAATCTATGACTTTATATCGTGCAGCCATTCTACATGACATAGGAAAGATTCAAACTCCTGATCAAATTTTATTAAAACCTGAAAATCTAAGTGAAAATGAATACCCTCTTATTAAAGAACATGTAAATTCTGGGGTTAGAATGCTTAAACACATTGATATGTATAAAAATATGATTGAAATTATTGCACAACATCATGAGCATTATGATGGGAATGGTTATCCTCAAGGCCTCAAAAATAATGAAATTTTAAAAATGTCAAGAATTATGAGTATTGCTGATGCATATGATGCAATGACAACAAATAGAATATATCGAAAAAGGTTAAGTAAAGAAGAAGCTTTAATCCAATTGTCAGAAAAAGCAGGAACACAATTTGATCCAGCTATAACTTCTGTTGCACTAGATCTTTTTCATAATATCGAAATTCCAAAAATAAATGAATTAACAGAAATAGAGCCTATAAATGAACGATCAATGTATTTCTTTCAAGATAGCTTAACAAAATTATATAATGAAGAGTATTTAACATATTATATTCAACATAATTATGAAAATTTACAATCTAAAAAAATGTATGTACTAAAGATTAAGGGATTAAAAGAGTTTAATAATACAAATGGATGGACAGAAGGTAGTAAAATAATAGAGAAAACTTCAGAGATTTTATTAAGTTATATTAGAGGAAGTGAATCCATAGGGTTTAGAGCACATGGAAACAAGCTTTTGATTATTGATAAAAATTCTTTTAATATTAAAGATTTTTCTAATAATATAAATGAACTTTTTGCTCAAAAATCACTATCTTTAAATATAAATAAATACGATTTAGATTTAATAGTAGAAGAAGGTGTAGATATAAAAAAATCTATTGATAGTTTTATTTGTTAATGTAAGGAATTATTATGCCCAATAATAGATTAAAGTCAATTGTAAAAGAACTTATCGAAAATTCTCAAGATGAAAATTTAAAAAAAAATTTAAATGAACTTAAAAAGTTATGGAATGAACAATACACCTTAAGTACAAATAATCAAGAAATCTTTCATTCTATAGTGGATAATGTAATTGATGGAATTATTACAATAAATAAAAAAGGAATAATCCAAACTTTTAATAAAGCTGCAGAAAAGCTTTTTATGTACAGTTCAGTAGAGGTTATAGGAGAAAATATAAATACCTTAATGCCTCCAACCTTATAAGAGTGAACATGATGGTTATCTCCAAAATTATATGACAAGTGGACAAGAAAAGATAATAGGAATAGGTAGAGAAGTTTCAGGTCTAAGAAAAGATGGTTCAACTTTTCCTTTAGACTTATCTATAAGTAAAATTAACTTAGGGGAAGAAGTTATCTTTGCTGGAATAGTACGAGATATCTCGGAAAAACGTTTTCATCAAGAAGAATTACAGCAAAGCCAAGACCGTTTGCAATCAATTGTTGATAATGTTTATGAAGGTATTATAACAATCGATGCAAAAGGTACTATAAACTCATTTAATTTAGCTGCGGAAAAAATATTTGGGTATAAGCAAGATGAAGTTTTATCTAAAAATGTAAAAATGCTTATGCCTGAACCATATCATAGTGAACATGATGGTTATCTAGCTAATTATATGAATACTGGGAAAGAGAAGATTATAGGTAAAGGGAGAGAAGTTAAAGGAAGAAAAAAAGATGGTAACCTTTTTCCTTTATTTTTAGCTGTAACACATACAAATAATCATGGGAAACCTTTATTTGTTGGGATGGTAAAGGATTTAACTGAACAAAAACGTTTAGAACGATTAAAGAATGAATTTATATCAACAGTTAGTCATGAATTACGTACTCCTTTAACTTCAATACGGGGTTCACTTTCTTTGATAGATGCTGGAGTTGTTGGTACTGTAGATGAAAAAGTATCATCTCTTATTCAAATTGCATTAAATAATAGTGAACGTCTGATCTTATTAATTAATGATATTCTAGATATAGAGAAAATAGAATCAGGTGAAGGAAACTTTGAGTTAGAAAAAGTAAATTTAAATGAACTTCTTCGAGATTCTATAAAGTTAAATCAAGGTTTTGCAAGAGAACATGAAGTATTCTTAAGTGAAGATAATAAAGATGACTTTTTTGTATATGTAGATAAAAATAGACTACAACAAGTAATAACAAATTTAATTTCAAATGCAGTTAAATATTCTCCAAAAGGAGATACTATTTTAATATCTACAATAAAAATGAATCGACACGTACGTTTAAAAGTTCATGATAATGGAAGTGGTATTCCTAAATCTTTCAAAAAAAGAATCTTTCAAAAATTTGCACAAGCTGATTCTTCTGATACAAAACAAAAAGGTGGTACAGGGCTTGGTTTAAATATTTCAAAATCTATTATTGAAAAATTTGGGGGAACACTAGGTTTTCAAAGTTCTAAAGAAACGGGTACTACATTCTTTTTTGATTTACTAATATCGGATAACAACAAAAGAAAAAAAGAAGATGATTCACGAATATTGATTGTTGAAGATGATTATGATATTGCTAATCTTCTTTCAACAATAATTCAAGAAGAGAATATTAATTGTGATATTGCCCATAGTGCAGAAGAAGCAAAAGCTTTATTATCTAAAAATAAATATCAAATAATGACTTTAGACTTAATGTTACCTGATCAAGATGGCCTTGAATTATTAGAAGAATTACGTAAAGATGTAACTTTAAAAAATCTTTCTGTTATTGTTATTTCAGCTAAGGAATTATCTTCTGTTAGTTTAGAAAACTCTTGTGCTTTAGAAATTGTTGATTGGATTAATAAACCTATTAATAAAGAATATTTAATAGGATCATTAAATACAGTTATTAAAGAAAATGAAAAAAATAAGGCCCATATTTTACACGTTGAAGATGATCCTGATATAGCAAACTTAGTAAATATTCTAGTAAAAGATTTGGGAAAAATTGATCTTGTAGTAAATAAAAAAGAAGCATTACTTCAATTAAAAAAAGATATTTCTTATGACATAATTCTTTTAGATATGTTATTACCAGATGGTTCAGCAGAAGAAATATTACCTTGTATTAAAGAAAATTATCCTTCTATTCCTGTAGTTCTTTTTTCTGCACAAGAAGTAAATCATACATTAAAAGAGCAAGTTACTAAAGCCTTAGTTAAATCACGTACAACAAATAGTTTGTTACTTAAAACAATTAAAAAGATTCTAAATAAGTAAAGGAGAAGAGATGAATAATATTAAAAAAATACTATATGTCGAAGATGAAGTGGATATTCAATTAATTGTAAAAATTGCATTATGTGATATTGGTGATTTTACTGTTGAAATCTGTAGTAGTGGAAAAGAAGCACTACAAAAGATAAACAAATTTAATCCAGACTTAGTTCTATTAGATGTAATGATGCCCAAAATGGATGGTCCTGAAACTCTTAGACAATTGAGAAAAATAGAAAAATTTGCTTCTATTCCTGTAATCTTTGTAACAGCAAAGATTCAAGAACAAGAGATAAATGAATATAAAAAACTAGGAGCACTTGATATTGTTTCTAAACCTTTTGATCCTTTGACATTAGCAGAGCAAATTAAAAATATGGTAGAGAAAAATGAACCCTCTTGAAAAAATTAAATATCTTACAATAAAATATAAAAAAGAGTTACCTCAAAAAATATCTTTAATTAAAAGTGTTTTTAATGTATCATTAGAAAAAGGTTTTACAGATAAAGAGTTTATATCTTTTTATAGAAGTATACATAATATAGTAGGTAGTGCTGCAACTTTTGAAATAAATGAGATTAGTAATACAGCAAAATTAATTGAGACAGAAATATATCCTTATTATAAAAGTAAAACTAATCCAAGTATTGAAGATTTAGAAAAACTTAAAGAGTTAATATTAAAATTAACTGTAATAAGTAATAAGATAGAGCAAGATTCTATTTAAAATAGGTTAAAAAATGAATTATAAAAATAAAACATTAGATAAAATATCCCTTCCCTCAATAATTATAGATAAAGAAGGAATAATTATTGAAGTAAATAATCTATTTTTTAAAAACTTTAATTACAAAATTGATGGCCTATCAAATAAAAACTTTTTTACTTTTTTCCTTCTTGAAAGAATGGGAAAAAGTAAAGAAGATATATTAATCTTAGAAGAATTAAGTGTCAATTTTATATCTAAAAATGAAAAAGTATCATATAAAGTTTATATTAATAATCTTAAAAATGGAGAATATTCTCTTATCTTTGTTAAATATGGCAAAGAATTTAAATCTTTATTAATTAATAATATGATGAATTTATCAGAAGAAGGTATTTTTATTACAGATTCAAAAATGAATATTATTGATATAAATACATCATTTTGTAATTTCATAGGATATAAAAAGTTTCATTTTCTTGGAAAAAGAAACTTAATCACTGAAATATTTAAAATTGAAAAAAAAATCATAAAAAAGATTTTCCATATCTTACTTAAGAATAATTATTGGGAAGGTGAATTATATTATATAAATAAGAGTGGTGAAAATTATCCAGCAAATATTAAAATTAAAGTTATTAGAGATAATAAAAATTTAATAAAAGGTTATATTGGAATAATCATTGATAAGAAAGAACAAAAACTATCTGAAGAACAATTTGAATACCTTGCATATCATGATATATTAACAAAGTTACCAAATAGGTTACTCTTATTAACTAAACTAGACCAGACTTTAAAAGAAGCTAAAAGAGTTAAACATTGTGTCGCATTACTTTTTTTAGATTTGGATAGATTTAAAAATATTAATGATAGTTTTGGTCATTCAATGGGAGATGAATTATTACAAAAAGTTGCATTACGTTTAATTAGAAGATTAAGAGATATAGATGTTATAAGCCGTTTTGGGGGAGATGAATTTGCAATTCTTCTTCCTAATATAAGATTTCCTGAAGATGCTGGATTTATTGCACAAAAAGTAATTGATATTATAAGTGAACCGTGGTTATTATCAAATGGTATAGAGGTTCGTGTAGGAGTAAGTATTGGAATCAGTACTTTTACAGATAATTCAATTAGTCCAGAAGAGATGTTACAATTCTCTGATGCCGCTCTTTATCGTGCAAAAAAAGAAGGAGGTAATACTTTTGTTTATTATGAAAATGAGATGACAGTTGCAGCACAATATAAGATTAAATTAGAGTCACGTTTACGTAGGGCTATTGAAAATAAAGAATTTGTAATATATTACCAACCTCAAATGGATATTAAAAATGGTAACTTAATAGGTGCTGAGGCATTAATACGTTGGCTTGACCCAGAATTAGGACTTATATATCCTGATGTCTTTATTCCCATAGCAGAAGAAACTGGTCGTATTAAAGAATTAGGGAAGTTTGTTCTTGAAGAAGTTTGTAGACAAGGGAAGAAATGGGAGGATATGGGATTTCAGGAACTAAAACTTTGTATTAATATATCCGCTTATGAATTACAATATACCAACATAGTTGATAATTTTTCTTCAATATTTAAGAAAATAGGATTTAACCCAAAAAATATTGAATTAGAAATAACAGAAGGTTCACTTATAACAAATCCTGAAAAAGTTTTAAACATTTTACATCAACTAAGAACAAAAGGAGTAAGCATATCTATTGATGATTTTGGAACAGGTTACTCATCATTATCTTATTTAAAACAATTTCCTTTGGATGTTTTAAAGATAGATAAAAGTTTTATTATTGATATCCCGAAAAATAAAGATGATATCGACATTACTAAAACTATTATAAAAATGGGAGAAGCTTTAGGATTCAAAATAGTTGCAGAGGGAGTAGAAAGAAAAGAACAATTAGATTTTTTAGTAGAAAATAATTGTGATTATATCCAAGGCTATTATGAATCTCAAGCAATACCTGCTTCTAAGTTTGAAGATACATATTTAAAAATAATAAAAGATGAAAAAGGAATATAAATGGATGCATTAGTTTTAATTGCACATGGAAGTAAGAGAAGTTTATCAAATGATGAATTTATAACTTTGGTTAATGAAGTAAAAAGTAAAGATAAAAACTTTTCAGAAATTGAAGCTGCATTTTTAGAGCTTGCAACTCCAAGTATTCAAACAGTATCCCAAAATCTTGTTTCTAAAAAGATTTCTAAAATATATTTTTATCCATATTTTCTAAACTCTGGAAAACATGTAGGTGTTGACTTACCATATATTATTGAAGAACTAAAAGCAGAAAATCCTTCTGTTAAATTCATACTATTAAAACACTTTGGAAAATCTAATAGAATAAGCGATATCATTTTAGATGATATTTCCGTATCATTATAAAAAACAATAAACTTTCCTATTTTATTAAATCTACTGAAGTAAGTTTATTAATATCTTCTAAATCTTTTCTTTTAATTCAAAAAATTACTTTAATTTAGTTCCTATAAAACCATTTAAACCTGTTTTAGAAATACCCCTTGATCCATTATACTAAACCTAATTTGCGTTCTTTTCTAGTTATGCTAGCTTTTAGTTCATCTATAAGTATCATTTGATTATCTAGCTCTTTTGTTAAGGATTTTATATCTTGATTTTTTAAATCTAGTTCACTCACTAATACATTTAAGCTATCAATGGCTATATCTCTTTTAGCTCTTACACTTTTTTCAGTCTCTACAACACTTTTGATTTTTATAGAAGCTTTCTCAGTTAATTCTTTAATATTTTTTTCTTTGGTCTTTAATTCTTTTTTATAAAAAGATATTTGATTAATAAACTTTGAGGTTCTTCTCTTTTCTTCAATTAAAGAGTATTTAACAAACTCAATACTTTTACATCTATCAAGTATTTTAAATAAACCATCAATTTCTGCTCTTGCTTCTAAATTTATTCTTCTACTTGAGTGAATATTCTGAGCAACTTTTTTCTTAAATTCATTTTGTTCTATTTCTTCTTCTGTAGATAAAAATCTAATCCACATATACTCTTTGATACTATTATCAAGTATGTCAAATATTGGAATAATAGTTAAATAACTAAAGAATATCTCTTTTGTCTTTGAGATATTCCTCATTTTTCCTTCCCAAACTTTTCCAAGTTTTATTTCATTCCATAATTCTTTTATTTGGATAGTATTTATTTTTTCTTCTCTAATTAAATCATGAGTTTCTCCCATAATTTCTTTTTTTGTATATTCTACTGTATCAGAGAAATATTTATTCACAAAAGTTATTTTTCCATCTAAATTAGTTTTAGTAACTAATGCAACATCATTAATTGCAGTGATTAATTCTTCTAAATCACCTTCCATATCCTTTTTAAACTTATCATAATGTCCAGTTTTAGAGACTTTTTCAATGGAACTTATTAAACCTTTTTTTGTAATTGGTTTACTTAAATAATCAGTAGCTTTATATTTAATTGCTTTTAGAAGTTTTTCTGGCTCTAAATTATTTGTGATTAAAATGATAGGAATTTCTAAATCTTCTTCTCTAATTTTTTTTAATACTTCAATACCATCTATATCAGGCATATCAATATCACTTAGTATTACATCAATTAAAAAAGACTTATCTTTATTCTCAATAAATTTATTGATACCATCTTTGCCACTATCTGCATAAATAATATTACAAAATAACCCATCAATCATCTTTAAAAAATCTTCTTTTATACTCTTATCACTTTCAATGTAAAGTATATTTAATGTTTTTAAAAAATTATAATTTATCATGGAAATATCCTATTTCTTCTCTTCTAATTGATTATCTCTATGCTCAATTACATCTTCTAAATCATGTATTCGTATAAATTGAGTTGCTATTTCGCTAGATATCTTTTTTATTAATGCCTCTCTCAATTTAATTTCATCTTCTACTTTTTTTATTTTATTTACTGTTTTAAGTTCTACATCAACCATTTCTGTTGTAATATTTGAAATTTTATACATTTTATCATTTACGCCAAAAGTAAGTAATCTCTGTTTTTCATCTAATCTTCCAATCTTACTTTCATAATCTTTTATCTCTTCATAATATTTAGAACTTACCGTTTTCTCTTTTTTTAACTCATCTTCATATTTAGAAATATCTCCATATTTAGATATTTCTATTTTTATTTCATCAATTTTATCTTGTGCAACTTTATATACACGTTTTGTTTCTTGTAAGTTATAGAGTACTTTCTTTTTATAATTTCTTTTTTTATTTTCTTCTTTTGTAGTTAGAAAATTAATACTTATAAATTTTTTATTCTCATTAGTATCTTTATTTATAACAGGGATAATTGTTGTATTAGTATAAAATATTGAACTATTTTTACCTATATGTTTTAATTTACCTTTCCATTTTTTAGAAGCTTGAAGTTGCTTCCATTGTTTAGTTAAAATAGTTTTAGATACATCAGAATGGTATGTGAATTTAAAATCTTGTTCAAGTAAGTCCTCTTCCAAGTATTTAGAAACCTCTAATAAAAAGTCATTTACATAAAGAATTTTTCCTTTACAATCAAATATTGTAAGAATAGCTACTTTATTTATGGTATTTAAGTACTCTTCTAATTCATCAACATAGTCAAAATCTTTATTCTCATTTTCTTTTTTTAAACATAATTTTTGAACTTGTTTTAACATAAAGAAAGCATCTACTGGTTTTACAAAATATTCGGATACTCCTTTTCTAATAGAAGCTATCAAATGTTCTGTTTTAGTACTTGTAGTTGTAAATATAAAGGGAATATTTTTATCTATTTTTTTAACATGAGTTAAAAGTTCAATTCCATCAGAATATGGCAACAAAATTTCACTTATTATTACATCTATTGTTTCTTGATTTTTATTTGCTTCATTAAATTTTGCTAAAGCCTCTAATCCATCAAAGGAAATTAAAACTTTTTTAAATAATTGTTCAAAAACAAACTTATATTTATTTCTTACTTTTTCATCGTTTTCAACATAAAGTATAGTTAGAGTAGCAAGAAACTTTTCATCAACCATAGTGTTCCTATATAATATTTATATTTATATAATACAATAATTTTTCTGATTTTCATATAGTAAATAATTAATTTATCTCTTAACAGTTCTATTATATTAGAAAAAATAATATTAAATTATTTAGATAAAGAAGAAATAATACTTAAAAAAGCTTGTTCCTGATATTTTTTAAGTTCTTTCGGAAATTCAATCTCATTCTTTTTTTCATAAGAATTAATAGAGGCAGATGATATTAACTTGACCTCAGCATTACTATATAGTTGAATTAAACCTTCCATCTTAAAGCTTACAGGACCACCAGAAAACGCTCCTTTTTTTGAACGTTTTTTAATTATAATTTTTTCAACTTTATTATCATTAAAAAAAGTATTAATATCCTTAAAATATTTAAAAATACTATCTCTATTTTCATCATCTTCTAATATAATTTTTTTTATTTTTAAATCAATATAATCAATAATATCATCAGATGAATAATCAATTAGTGTTAGTACAGTGTAATTTGATTTTAACTCGATTCCGCATATTTTCATAATTTTCCTTTTAGAATTAAGATTTTGAAAGTATACAGAGATTTAGAGAAGTGATTTTATTTTATTTCAAATTGTAATACAATTTATTAATCTTTAATTTCTTCAAATAAATAAAAGTTTGTATGTCCTGATTTTTTATCATATTCATCACTTTTTTTATCAGTAAATTTATATATCATTTCCATTGCTTTTTTATGACATGTCGTATTTCCTATAACCTCATATATATCATCTTTTGTTAAGAAGTTTTTATCATAACCTTTTTTAAATTTTGAAGCTGCATCTTTATTTACAAAAGTATACTTCATAATATTTATATTTCTTTTTACATCAATTCTTGCTTTTTTATTTACATCGTCAAATCTTAAAATTCTATTACCATTTGAAGAAATTTTCATAGTTGTAGCAGTTTCTATATTTTCTGTATCATCTATAATAATATACTCTTTACCATTAATTGAAATTTCATTATCATTTAACTTTTTAATCTCTTTAATTAAAGTTTTTTTTCCTTTTGCCATTGTAGGCCCCTTATGCTATATTCGTTAATTGAATGCATTATATCCAAATAAAAATAATTGAAAATATAAATTATGATAAAATTCCATGTGAAAACATAATATTTATAGTTTTAGCCATTTTTACTTTAGTAATAGTAGTTGGAATATTTTTATAAAATCACAAATCAAATAAATCATATAATTAAATAGGATCAAATAATGATAGTACCTCTTGCCCCAGATGAAGTTAATACAGTTTCTCATTTAATTCAATTATCAGTTGCACCTGTATTTTTGCTAGCAGCAGTTGCTGGATTACTAAATGTTTTTACAGGAAGATTAGCAAGAATTATTGATAAAGTAGAAAAAATCGATGCAGGTATAGAAAAGAAAAAGACTGACAAAGCAAAAAAAATAGCAAAAGATAAATCAAGAGTGAGAATGTTATCCCTTACAGTCCGAATGCAAAATATTAATCATTCTATCTCTCTTTGTACAATGACAGGATTATTAATAGCTTTAGTAATTGTTACTATGTTTTTAAGCTCAATACTTCAGTTTGACGGTTCAATCATCATTGCAACTTTATTTATCTTTGCAATGCTTTCGCTTATAATATCATTAGTCTTATTTCAAAAAGAGATATTTTTCACTACATCATTCTTAAAAAGAAAGAAAGAGAGTATAAAAACTACTTCAAAGAGTATTTAATAAAAGCTACTTTCCATAAATAAAATATTATAATTACAAAAAATTGTAAAAAACCACAAGGAAAGGTAAAATGCATTATATAGAAGAATCAAATAAAAGCGTTCAAGAAGTAGTTAACACAATTCAGGAAATAGTATCAAATTATAGTTTTGGAGTTTTACATATTCATAATGTAAAGAATACTTTAAATTCAAAAGGTATTGATTTTGAAAAAGAGTGTCAAATTTTAGATGTTTGTAATCCAAATGTTGCAAAAGAAATATTAGGTCAAGACATGTCTTTATCTGTTATTATGCCATGTAAGATTTCAGTATATACAGATAATGGAACTACAAATATTGCTATGAATTCATTAACACAATTAGTAGATGATATAAATCCTGATTTTATTGAATTAGCACAAGAAACTCAAGAAACATTATTGCAAATTATCAACGAAGCTAAATAAAATGATAATCCTACAGGTTGGTTTGATTCTATTTATACAGATGCAAAAGGTGATTATAAAGCAGTTTTTTGGGCTATTTAGAGCCAAGTCCTTATTTGAAAGAGATTAAGAATAAAACATATAAAATAAAATTTAAGGAATAAAATATTGGAAACAATAGAATTAGTTATGCATTCAATCTTACGTTGGTTAGTACTTGTTACTCTTTTTGTACATTTGTACTGTATCTATAGTAACTATTTTAAAAATAAAGAATTTTCTAAATTTAATAAAATATTTTCTCATATAACAGTAGGTATTGTTCATCTTCAATTTGTTGTTGGAATTTACGTATATTATACTAGTGAGAAAATAAGTATATTCTTAGAAAATGTAAAAGAATCAATGTCAATTTATGAATTAAGATTCTTTGCTGTTGAGCATGCAAGTATTATGTTACTAGCAATTGTATTAATAACTATAGGTTCATTTAAATCTAAAAGAATTGAAGATGATAAATCAAAATATAAAATACAAATAATATATTATACGATTGGTTTAATTCTTATACTAGGATCGATTCCTTGGAATCTAAGTCCTCTTTTTAGATTCTAGTTTCAAGTTTAAATTTGAGTGTTGTCTGAATTCAATTTAAGAGATGAAGAACTTAACTATAAAGGAGATAAAAGACTTCTAGATTGGGCATAGTAAAAACATACATTTTTTGATATAATTCACAAAAAATATGGAAATTATATGCAAATTACTGAAAAATTTATAGAACTTATATCACATGGTGATACACTTAATAAAATACAATGTAAAATATTAGAAATTCCCTTCCCTCCAAAGCCTAACTGGAAAGAAGAGGTTTTTAATAAAGAAATTCTAAAAAATGATGCTAATAGACTTATGCTTTTAAAAGGTAACTTAGCAATAAAAGCCCAAGAACAAATTTTAAAAAACTATACTATGGTTTTAGAGTTTAATAATATAAAAATAAATACAAGTACTCCAACACAAACAATCCAACAAAGCACTTCAAATGTAAATGACAGAGAAGAACATATCAGAATTTATTGTGATGGAGCATGTTCTGGAAATCCAGGAAAAGCTGGAAGTGGGTTAGCTGTATATTCAAACAAAAGAAATCCAGTACTTCTATATGGAGATTTTGTAGAAAAAGGTACGAACAATATAGCAGAACTAAATGCACTTTATCAAGCTTTAATTATTGCAAAACAAACAAGTTCAGAAAATATAATCACTATTCTTTCAGATTCAAAATATAGTATTGACTGTGTAACAACTTGGGCTTATGGATGGAAATCAAAAGGCTGGACTAAAAAAGGGGGAGAGATTAAAAATCTTGAACTTATTAAAAAGACACATGAATTATATGAAAAAGTCAAAGATTTAATTGAAATAAAACATGTAAAAGGCCATGCGGGAATTGAAGGAAATGAATTAGCTGATAGAATGGCTATAACTGCAATTAAAGAGAAAACTAAAAACTACGCGATGTATTCATATAATACAAAAGATGAAGTATTAAGCTTAACTTCATACTAAAAAAACAGGCTTTTATAAAGCCTATTTTAATCTTTTAAAGTTATAGGAATTAATAGTTAATACTTTTTTTTTCATTTTGTCATCCAATTTTTTCCATATTATACATGTAACTTTTATGCGATTCATTGCAATAAATCAAGATTTAGCTCTATTTATAATATTAGTACTAATTTTTAAAGATTTATTGAGCAGTGTTAAGATATTATTTCAATAATTATTATTAAAAGACAATAGGAAGTATTTATGATAGAGAAAAAAGGTTCAATTCTTACAGTTAGAGAAGACATAAAAGTATTTGATTGTACTATTAGAGATGGTGGATTAGTAAACAATTTTCACTTTACAGATGATTTTGTAAAAGCACATTATGAAACTTGTGTAGCAGCAGGAATTGACTATATGGAAATTGGTAAAAACAATTCTCCTTCAATTATGAGTGAAGAAGAGTTTGGACCTTGGAATTTCTGTAAAGAAGCTGATATTAGAAGAATTGTTGGAAATAATGATACTAACATGAAAATCGCAGTAATGTCTGATATTGGAAGAACTGTAAATGAAGAATTACTTCCAAAAGAAGATTCTGTTGTTGATATGATTAGGATTGCCACTTATATTCACCAAATTCCAGCAGCAATTGAACTTGTAGAAGAAGCTCATGAAAAGGGTTATGAAACAACTATTAATATTATGGCTATTTCAAAATCTTTTGATGATGAATTAGATGAAGTTCTTGATACAGTTAGTAAATCTAGTGTTGATGTAATTTATATTGCAGATTCATTTGGTTCATTTTATCCAGAGCAAATTAATAGATTAACTGAAAAATACCTAAAAGTTGCACAAGCTAATGGTAAACAAGTTGGAATTCATGCTCATAACAATATGCAATTAGCATATGCAAATACTATTGAAGCATTAACTTATGGAACTTCTTACTTAGATGTAACTATTTCAGGACTTGGACGTGGTGCAGGAAACTGTCCTATGGAACTTTTAATTGGTTTTTTAAAAAATCCAAAATATAAATTAATGCCAGTATTAAAATTCATAGAAGAATTTATAATACCATTAGAAAAAGAACTTGATTGGGGTTATAGCATTCCGTATATGTTAACAGGACAACTAAACGAACATCCAAGACCCGCTATGAAAGCTAGAGATGAAAAAGATACAAAATATAGAGAATTCTATAGAAACTTATTAGCTGAATAACTTTTCAGGTAATAGAATAAAAAGCTACTTCGTAAAGAACTAGCTTTTCATTCATTTATATATAATCTTTTATATCAACAAAGTCTAAAAAACATATTCTATATAATTATTTAATACAATTTATAATTTTTTATAGTATAATTTAATATATGAAATCATTATTCTTTATTATTCTTTTATCTATATATATGTATTCTACAGAGCTTATAAAAATAGTTTATAACTCTGATACCCCTCCTTTAAAATTTACTACTGTCCAAAATAAAGCAAATGGATTAATTATTGATATTTGGAGATTATGGGCAAAAAGAAATAATATCCAAGTTCAATTTATTGAAGCACCTTGGGATAAGACACTTAGTATGATTAAAACAGGTCAAGCAGATATTCATGCTAGCGTTTTTTTTACAGAAGATCGTAATAAATTTTTAGATTATACAGCCCAGCCTTTATTTAACAATAAAAAATACTTCTTTTATCATAATAGCCTTGGAGATATTGCTCAAATTGATGACTTGAAACCTTATGTTATCGCAATTGATAATGGATATCCTAATATTTTTATGAAAGATAATTATCCAGATTATTCTATTAACTCTTATGAAAGTGCTAATCATGCTAATCGTACTTTTTTTAATGGTGAAGTAAAAGTAGTTTTATCTTCACTTTCTACTTTTTATTATTATTTAAAGAAAAATAAATCAGATGAAACTCAATATAAATATAGTGAAATAACCTATGCCTATGATAAACAGTATTTTGGAGCAGTTAAGAAAGGTAATAAAAAACTATTAGACAAAATCAATAATGGCTTTAAACAAATTAGTGATGAGGAATTGGAACTTATTGAACTAAAATGGACTAAAGAATTAGACTTAGAGCGTTTTAATATAAACGAAACTCCTTCATCTTTTAGTGAAAGTAGCTATTTAAAGAACAAAAAACAAATCACTATGTGTGTTGACCCTACTTGGTTACCATTTGAAGAAATTAAGGATGGTAAACATATAGGAATCGTTGCAGACATCTATAAAGAGTTTGAAAAAGACTTAGGTCTTCCCATCAAACTTATAGAAACAAAAGATTGGAGCCAATCTTTAGAATATGCTAAGCAAAGAAAATGTGATATTTTAAGTGCTGCAGCCCAAACAGATAAACGAAAAAAATATATGAATTTTACAAAGCCTTATTTAACTTTTCCAGAAGTAATTATTACAAGAGATAATGAACCTTTTATCTCAAACTTTAATAATGTAATACATAAAAAAATTGGAGTAGTTAAAAATTCTGCTGTTGCTGAACTATTAAAAAAGAAATACCCTAAAATAAATTTAGTTGAAACCAAAAATGTTTCAGATGGATTATTTAAAGTTAGTAGTGGCGAAATATATGGATTTATTAATACAACTGCTTCTATTAGTTATGCTATTGCAAAAAATGGTATGACGCATCTTAAAATTGCATCAAAAGTGGGTATTGATTACTATTTAAGAATTGCTGTAAGAAATGATGAACCAGAGCTATTAAATGTTTTTAATCACATTATTACAAATAGAGATAAAAGAAAGATAAAGCAGATTAAAGAAAACTGGTTAACCGTAAAATTTGATGAGAGTGTAGATTATTCAGTTATTTATAAAATTTTAGGATTCTTTATATTTATTCTTCTATTATTTACATATTGGAATAGAAAACTACAATACGAAATTCATGAGCGAAAAATAGCTCAAGAAGAACTTCATAAGTTTTCACAAATTATTGAACAAAGTCATGTCTCAATAATGTTGACAAGTAGAAGAGGAATTATTGAATATGTTAATCCTTATTATTCTAAAGAGACAGGATTCTCATACAAAGAAAGTATTGGTAAAAATCCAAGAATATTAAATTCTGGATTTCAAGATAAGACATTTTATGATAACTTATGGAAAACCATTTTTTCTGGTAAAACATGGAATGGTGAGTTTTGTAATAAGAAAAAAAATGGTGAAATATTTTGGGAAAGTGCAATTATAGCTCCAATATTTGATGATAAAAATGAAATAAAATATTTTGCTTCAATTAAAGAAAATATTACAGAAAAAGTACAAGTATTAAAAGAATTAGAAGTAGCTCAAAAAGAAGCTATTAAAGCAAACAATACAAAATCTGACTTTTTAGCAAAAATGAGTCATGAAATAAGAACCCCAATGAATGCAGTTTTGGGAATGTTATATTTATTAGAAAAATCAACATTAAACATAACACAAGAAAATTACATAAAAAAAGCAAATAGCGCTGCAAATTCTCTTTTAGGTGTAATTAACGATATTTTAGACTTTTCAAAAATTGAGGCAAATAAATTAGAAATAAAAAATTCCGAGTTTAATATACATGACTTAATAAATGATACTATGAGTGTTATGAGTGTAAAAGCCCAAGAACATGAGTTAGAACTATTAACATATTATGACAATGACTTTCCTATGATTATAATAAGTGATAAATTAAGAGTCTCTCAAATTTTAAATAATCTTATTTCAAATGCTATTAAGTTCACAAAAAAAGGTGAAATACTAATTTCAACAAGATTAATAAATAAATCTAAAAACATAGCTACTTTAATGTTTAGTGTTAAAGATAGTGGAATTGGTATCTCAAAAGAAAATCAAAAAAAACTTTTTCAAGAATTTTCACAAGTAGATGACTCAGCAACAAGAAGTTTTAATGGAGCAGGACTAGGGCTTGCTATTTCTAAAAAACTATCTTCTTTACTAGGAGGAAAGATTTGGATTGAAAATAGTCAAGAAGATATAGGAACAACTATTTGTTTTACAGTAAAAGTTCAAACAAGTAAGCAGGATAAGAACCTTATATTACCAAAGGAAATGAGTCATTTAGATGTATTAGTAGTTGATGATAATATCTTAGCATCAAAAGTTTTAAGAAATATGCTTCAGTCTTTTCACTGTAATGTTGACAATGTTTACAATGGTTTTGAAGCAATACAAAAAGTACAGAGAAAAAATTATGATATGATTTTTTTAGATTATAAAATGCCAGAATTAAATGGAATAGAAACCTATAAAAAATATAAAGAAATTCTTAAAGAAAATACACCTAAAACTTTAATGATCACAGCATATTCTCAAGAAATATTAGAAAAAGAAATAGAAAAATATGGGATTAGTGGATATTTAACAAAACCAATTTCTCCATCAACTCTTTATGATTCAATCGTAAATTCTATTAATAATATAGTAAATAGTAAAGAAAAATTTATACAAGAAGAGTATAAAACGCTAAAAGGTATAAATATATTATTAGCTGAAGATAATAATATAAATCAAGAGTTTGCAGTAGCTTTACTTGAATCAAATGAAATAAATGTAGAGATTGCAAATAATGGTCTTGAAGTATTAGAAAAAATTAAAACTAAAAAGTTCAATCTTATACTTATGGATATACAAATGCCTAAAATGGATGGATTAGAAGCTACAAAACGTATTCGTGAACTAGAAGATGATTACTTTAAACAAATACCAATTATCGCACTTAGTGCAAATGCATTAGTTGGTGATAGGGAAAAAAGTATTGAAGCAGGAATGAATGAGCATATTACAAAACCAATAAACCCTAAACTACTTTTTGATACATTAAAAATATTTATTGATGAAATTAAACCAATAGAAGAAGTTCAAAATATAGAATATCAGTGTTATAATAAGCTTGAGGAAGAACTATTTGATGTAAAAGAAGCAATAAATAGAATGGGAAATAATGAAAAAGTCTATTTAAAAATACTTAATCAATTTTCTTTAAACTATCGAAATATATTTGAAGATATTAATAAACTTATTAATAAAAAAGATATTAATAGTTTAGAACGTAAAATTCATGAACTAAAAGGTATAGCTGGAAATATTGCAGCAAAAAAACTATTCATTGATTTAAGTGGACTAAATACAATACTAATTAACAATAAAATGCCATCTAGTAAAATGTTTAAACAGTGTCAAAAAAGCTTTGAAAATGTAATTGAAAATATCAATAAATTAAATCAAAATACAAATATTAGTAAAAAAGAATTTGATCAAAAAATAGTTATAGAACTATTATTAAAAATAAACAGTAATATTGATAAAGATATTGTTTTATGTGAAGAATATCTAGATAAACTTATTCCTTATTTAGAAGACTCTTATAAAGAATTTTCTTTACAATTAACTACTTCATTTGATGATTTTAATACTGAAAATGTAAATGAACTTATAAAAAACTTTTTAAAGGATATACGTAATAATGAATAAAAAATTAAATATTTTAATTGTAGATGATGTCCCAGCAAATATTCACTCTTTAATGTCTATTTTAAAAGATACATATACTATAACAGCCGCTACAAATGGGAAGAAAACATTACAATTACTACAAACATCTACACCCGATTTAATACTATTAGATATAATAATGCCAGATATGGATGGATATGAAGTTTGTATGAAAATTAAAGAAAATGCTAACACTGCAAATATTCCTATAATTTTTGTAACTTCTTTGAATAGTATAGAAGAACAAGAAAAAGGGATAAAAGCTGGTGGAATAGATTTTATTACTAAACCATTTTCTAAAGAACTGGTTTTACACAAAGTACATACATACTTACAATCTAATACATTAAAAAATGAAGAAATAATAGATAACTCAAAACAATCAATATTAATTGTAGATGATTCTCCTGAAAATATTTATGTAATAATAGAAGTATTAAAAGAGGATTACATAGTTTCAGTAGCTACTAGTGGCAAGAAAGCACTAGAAATGTTAAGTGATGGACTATCACCTGATTTAATCTTACTTGACGTAATAATGCCTGAAATGGATGGATATATCCTATGTGAAAAGATTAAAGAAATTAAAGAATATATGAATATTCCTATAATCTTTGTTACTGTATTAGAAAAAGAAAAAGATATTGTTAAAGGATTGGAATTAGGAGCAGTTGATTATGTTATAAAACCGATAGAACCTGTAATATTAAAAGCCAGAGTTCAAACACATTTAAAACTTAAAACTTTCCAAGACCAATTACTTAACGATTTACAAAGCAAAGATGAATTACTTATCAATCAATCAAAACTAGCCCTTATGGGTGAAATGTTTGAGAATATTACAAATCAATGGAAACAACCATTATCTACAATTAGCGTAACTACTTCTGGAATAAAAATACAAAAAGAACATGATATATTAACAAATGATATATTAATGAATTCATTAGATAATATTTTAAAATCTGTAGAAGAGCTCTCTCATTCAGTAGATAATTTTAGAAATTTTTTAGTAAAAGATAATAAAAAACATAGATTTGATATAAAAGATATTATTGATACAACATTACTACTACTAGAATCAAGATTTAATGATTATTCTATTAATGTAGTAAATAAGGTAGAAAACTTTGAAATAATAAATTTCCAAAATGATTTAATACAAATACTTATGAATATTTTAATCAATACAAAAGAGGCTCTTCAAAATATAGAAAAAGATAGAAAAATCATAATTGAATCTTCAATTAATAATAAGACTATCATCCTTAGTATAACAGATAATGCAGGAGGTATTAATAAAAAGGTTTTAGATAAAATATTTACTAAATACTTTACAACAAAGCCTTTTAATGAAGGAAGTGGATTAGGTTTATTTATGAGTCAAAAGATTGCAAAAGAACGTTTAAATGGTGAAATAAAAGTATCTAATACAGATGATGGGGCTTGCTTTAAAATCATAATCCCTAAAAAATAAAAGCAGATAGAATTCTAATTCCCCTTCAAAATATATTTATCACTTAAAATCACTTCATCTCCTACTTTTACATCAAGATTTGTTAAATTAATAATATTGTCATGTAAAATAGTATTAATTAATTTAGTAATTACGCTTTATCCTTGGTAGAAAGATGAAAATAATAAAATATCAGTGTTTGTATTATTTTTCTTATCTATTGTAATTACATCATTTACAATTTTTCCAATTGCAGGTGCAAAAGTAATTCCTAACCATCCAAGTCCCGTAGCATGAACTAAGTTATCGAATTTTTCATCGTATCCAATAATAGGAATATCATTTGGAGTTAAAGGTCTAAAGCCTGTCCATTCAACCATATCTTCTTTTTCAAAATTATTTGTATATAAAGAAAGATTTTTATGAATACTATCTATTTGTTTTCTTACAACATCAGGATTTGTAGTTCCTAATTCAAGTTTAGAAGTCATTCTTACAGTATTTTTTCTTGGAGTCATAGCAATAAATAAATCAGCAAATAATGAAGATGTTTTAGGTTTTAAAGCTTCATCCATTTTAAATGTAATACTATAACCCTTTGCAGGAGTCATAAGAAATTTATTTTTAGCTTGTTTAGCAAGTGTATCATCAGCACCCGTTGATAATACAAAAGTTTCAGCTTCATATACACCTTTGTTAGTACGTACTTTACTAACTTTTGAACCTTTAAATTCTAACCTTAAAACCTCTTCATTAAGTAAAAAATCCACACCTTTTTCTTCTAGATACTTCTTTAGTTCAAGCATAAATTCACCAGGATCAATATGTCCATTTTCTTTTAAAAGAATTGAACCTATAACTTTTTCATTTAAAATTGGCATATATTCTTTTGTTTTCTCTTTTGAAAGAATTTCATATGCATCAGGATTATTACAATGAGTAACTTTTATATCAAATGTTTTTTGTTCAGTATAAATCATAAGTAGACCATCTTTACAAAAATGGAAATCCATTCCATCTTCAGTAGCCATTTCCTCATACATATCTAAACTTATTTTTCCATACCTTTCAAATAAAGCTAATGTTCTTTTTAATCTATCCTCAGTTGAACTAGCAGCAAATTTTAAAAGCCATTTAAATAATTGTAAATCAAAAGTTGGATGTACACTAGCAGGAGACTGGCCTTTTAACATTAGTTTTAAAGTATCAGGAATTGCTCCAGGTGCACTTAATGGAGCTTTTTTAAATGCTGATAATAAACCTGCATTTCCAAAAGAAGTACCATCTGTAATATCACCTTTATCAATAACAGTAACACTTCTACCACTTTTAATTAAACAATATGCTAACATAAGTCCTATACAACCTGCACCTACAACTATAATATCTTTTTTCATTTTATATTCTCCACTATCTTATTGATTATATTATTAATTATATTATTTTTTGCAATAGATTCTATTTTAATTAAAGCATTTTTTGGTAATATTGCTGCTTTATTTTAGTTTGGTGCTTTTTTAGAGTTCATTTTATTTAAAACTATAATTCAAGACTAGCGAAGAGAAAACTGATGTAAATACAGCCTTAAATGACTGTAAGATATTTAATATTAGAGTTTATATTCAAGAAATAGCAAATAGTAGACATATAAAACTTAGCCTTTTGGGCTAAGTTTTATATTTTACTTCTTTTTATTTTTCTTTTGTGAAGCTTTTTTCATCTTTGCTTTTATCTTAGCTTTAGCTTTTGCTAAATCTACATTTACACCTTTTCTAGCATTAACTACTTGTTCATCTGTATTTTTTTGATTAAAACTTACAGGAACAGTATTTTTATTCTCATTAGATCTTCTTGCAATTCTATCGCCATCTGTTGTGTCTACACTTGAAGTATTTTTTCTTGACATGTCTTACCTTAGTTTATGATTCCCGTATTCTATAAAAACTTTAATTATAAAGACTTAATTCTGGTCGTAATTTCATTAGATTTTGGAAATCTATGTTCAATATCTAATTTATCGAATACAATGACTTCATCAACAATAACTTTGAAGATACCACCTGAACCTTCATTTAATTTTACATTTACATCTTTTAAGTTACCTTTTAATTCATCTTCTAACCTAGAAGCTTCTGGTAAATAGTTTCACTCCCCACAATAATATATTTCTATATTCATATTAAATCCTCCTATAATAAATTAAGCAATTCATATTACGAAACTTGAATATAAATTGCTATATATTATTTATGTTTGTATTTAAATTTAAATTGTTAAGTTTCTTTACAGTTCACAGTTATTGCATC